>JACCDO012284384.1_pt1 | contig 10983 bp, 6 predicted proteins | sample 7446101 | NCBI WGS metagenome assembly JACCDO01 (sample SAMN15323440, study PRJNA562643) | freshwater metagenome | isolation source: river surface water | place: USA:Blue River Watershed | collected 2017-08-16
GAGTACTCGACCTGCGCCTTGGTAGGCAGCAGATGAATCAAAGTAGCGATCAGTGATAACTACATCTCCGCGGTCAACTCCTGGGCGAATTACTGAGAAAACATGGTGCGCGCGATCTGCAGCATAGAGAAGGGCTTCTGCGCGGGGGCTGATGATGCCGGTTTCATGACCGAGAAGAATCTTGCGTAGATCTTTACCGAGATCTGTTCCACCAGGCTCGCGAGAGAGAACAACGGTTTCACCTTCTTGTTCAAGCCATGTAGCAAGAAGCTGTGATTGTGTTGATTTGCCAGTTCCTTCACCACCTTCAAATGCGATGAAGATTCCTTTTGATTGTGTGCCGGTGATTGCACCGAGTTCACCTTGAAGGGCAGCGAGGATGTCAGACCAGAGAGAGACTGTTGGGCGGTCTTTCATCTGGTGATAAGAAATAGAGCCGATGAGCGCAGCGATGATTCCTGCGATGAGCATGGTGATCTGTGCGCCGTTGTAGTTAAGAACAATTGTTTGGAATTCATAGCGATGCTCACCGATTGTGGCGGCGATAATTGGGGCGATGGCTAGTACTGCCACCAAAGTAATGCGGATCAATGATTGTACGAAGGCGAAGGTGCGGCCACGAACATCATCACTAACTTCCATGCCGAGCATGGTGAAGCCGGTAACCCAAGCGATTCCACTGAAGGCTCCGAGGATTGCAACGATAAAGACAGAGAGAACAAGGTTTGAGATAAGAGCTAGAAGAACAAGAAATAGACCTGATGTTGTCAGGGACGCTCCGAATAAGCGGCGGCGCGAGAACTGTGCAAATACTTTAGGTCCGAATGCAATACCGATTGCAAGGCCGGTGAAGACAGAACCAAAGAGAACACCGTATGCAGCATCTCCGCCACCGAGATCGCCTACGAATGTGCGGGCAAGGCCAATAACTGCGCCAGCTGCTGAGAATGCGCCGACCATTCCGATGATGAGGCCGCGAATGATTTTAGATTCAGAGACAGCTTTCCAACCTTGAATAAGTGATTGCCCGATGTTCTCATCTTTATTTGATTTTGAGGCAGAGCCTTTTGGAATTTCTTTGAGGCCGCGGATTGTCCATGCAGCGAATAAGAATGAGAGTGCATTGACATAGAGAGCAATATCGATGGAGTTGCTTGGAATCAGCGGGCTGATGGCTGCGATTGCACCCGAAAGAAGTGTGAGAAGTGAGAAGAGAATTGCAGCGATGGGTGCCGTGCCATATGCAGCCAATAGTGAGACTTGATTTGCGTTTTCAAGTTTGTCGCGTGGAACAAGGTTGGGAACTGATGCTTCCTTTGCAGGTGACCAGAAGAGAGTTAGGCACTCGACCAAAATCATTGCGGTGTAGAGCCAGAAGTAGGTGTGAACGATTGGGATAGAGATATAGAGAGCTGCGCGCATGACATCGACTGAGACCATGAGGCGGCGGCGATCGAAGCGATCAGCGATTACTCCGGCGATGGGGCCAAGAAATACAGCAGGAAGTAAGCGAGCTATAAAGACACCAGCGATTGCGAAGTTTGCTGTTGCATATGAGCCGCCAGAGAGTTGTTGTGCGAGCGCCGTAGTTGCGAGAAGGCCGAGCCAATCACCAAGGGATGAGAAGAGCATCGAGTTCCAGAGCTTGCGAAAGGCTGGGATTGCTAAGACGCTGCGGCGTGCATCCGGTGCTGGAGCAGCGGGGGTTGGCAGGCTTGCAGGCATGGAGTGAGTCTATCGGGCACAGCTGATACGCCTAGAAAGGGCTAAAAGAGGCTGCGGACGCTCTCTTCGAGAGAGTATTGCGAGGTAAAGCCCATCGCTGACTTGGCGAGGTTGATATCTGCACATAAGAACGCTGGGTCACCCGCACGACGTTCGACTTCGTTGACCTTGGTGTCGCCCTTGTTGGTGGCTTCGAGTACGAGCTTAATGATCTCTCGCACTGATGCGCCACGGCCTGTGCCGATATTCATTGCAGGTGGAAGTTTGGTTGTGGCATTTGCTGCAGCTAAATGTGCGCGGGCGATATCGCGGACATCGACGTAGTCGCGGATACATGTGCCATCGGGAGTTGGGTAATCGGTACCGAAGATTGTTGGTGCTTCATTCTTGTTGAGTTTGCCAAGAACGATTGGGACAAGGTTTTCTACTGAATTATCAAGAAGTTCTGGGGCAGCAGCTCCCACTACGTTAAAGAAGCGTAGTGATGTTCCGTGGTTACCCTCTAGGTTGATGAAGTCGGTGACCTTTGACTCTGCTTGGTACTTAGAGTCACCGTACGGAGAAATTGGTTTCTTATCACCATCTTCTTTGCAAGGGTCCATTGAATCTGGGCTGCCGTAGACAGCTGCGGTGGATGAGAAGATAAATTTCTTAACACCATTGCGCTTTGCGATTTCAAGAAGTTCTGTTGTGGCGTCGAGGTTTACTTCGAAGTACTCATCTGGCTTTTCCATAGATTCACCAACTGCTTTAAGTGCTGCTGTGTGGACGATGCCATCGATCTTGTGGGTGCGAATTACATTTTCAATCTCGTTGTAATCGCGGATATCAGCTTTGATCAGTGGGATGTCGACGTTGTGCTTTGCGCGCAGGTAGATGATGCGGGATTCAAGGCCTTGGTAGAGCGAGTCATAGATGACCACATTCTTACCGTTGCGGATGAATTCATCAGCGATATGTGTGCCGATGTATCCAGCGCCTCCGGTAAGTAACCACGTCTCTTGAGTCATGTTCCAACTATAACCAGAAAGATGGGTATCGATTATTTGAGCCTGGCTAATTAATAATGATTACTTCCTATAGTAAATTGATGAGGTGAAAAGCTCTGTGCTACTTGTTTCTGGCATCTACCCGCCTGATACAGGTGGGCCTGCCACTTTTACACAAGACTTTTCAAGATGGCTATCACAGAAAAACGTAGATGTATCGATAGTTACCTATACAGATGGGTTGTCGAAAACGACCCACGTAGATGGTGTAAGAATTATTCATGTCCATCGCGACCTTAATATTATGAAGAGATATTTTGAATTCATTTCGGTATTGGTAAAAAACTACAACTCCTCGACAATAGTTCTTGCAGCTGGTGCATTCCTTGAAATTATGACTGCAAGTGTGATCCGAAATTTCAAATATACAATCAAGATTCCTGGTGACATCGTGTGGGAACGCGCCCGCAATTCTGGCATCACAGATTTGGACATCAACAGTTTTCAAGATTCGGAGTTGAATTTAAAATACAAAGTATTTAGAAGATTATTCACATTTAGTATCTCTCGTGCGAAGAATGTAGTGGTGCCTTCCGCGTTCTTGCATAAAATGGTAGTCAGCTGGGTGGGTGACTCAAAGAGAATTGAGTTGGTATACAACTCCATTGACCATTCACGGTTTTCTCAAAAAGAATCAGCGAATATGAATTTTGATGTCGTGACCGCCTCGAGATTGGTCCCATGGAAAGGTGTTGACGAAATAATTCAATGTTGCAAGGAATTGAATTTGTCACTCGGCATTGCGGGAGAAGGGCCTGATGAAGCAAGGTTGAAGGATTTAGCATCAGCTTTAGGGGCCTCAGTTACCTTTTTAGGACAGATACCGAAATCTGAAATGTCGGATTTCTATTCAGCTGGCAAATTTTTTGTTCTCAATAGCTCATATGAGGGTTTGCCTCACGCTCTAATCGAAGCTAAGGCGAGTGGCTTGTTATGTATAGGCAGGGCGGATACCGGCTCTGAGGAGGTAGTCAGAAATCTGGTCGATGGAATGCTTGTCAGTAGCAAGCCGGGAAATAGTTTGAAAGACACACTAGGGAAAGCGATCGCTGATCCTGAACTTGTTGCGCGTCTTCGTCTAAATGCACACGAGGATGTAGTTGATCGCTTCAGCCAGGACATCAATTTCCAAAAAATCTATGATGTGTTGATACGACGATGATATTTAGAACGCCGATTTTTATTCAGGCGGGCTTGGGAAAGAATGCTCAACCGCTGGAAGAGTTGTTGACTCGTTGGAATTCATATGGAAAGACACTTGAGGTGCTAAGCAAGGGCGAACTCCGAAAGATTATTGTTTTCTTGCCCGATTCAAAACAATTGCTAGACCTAGAACGTTTTGTGCATTTGGAAGTCATTCTCTTTCCCGATTCCCTTTTGGGGCGATTGCGACTAGTAAATCAGTTGGGTGAGCGCATAAAGAAATTAGGCAACCGCAGTGTCACCCTCGTTGCTGGAGATATCTACGTTTCACCTATCTTGGCTCGAGGTGTGAAATTTATATGCGGTGGGTCGATTAGAATTCAGATTCAATTCCATGGTGCCACTTATGCTAAACAAACTAAGGGCACTGTTTCATATCTCAGATATTTCTTAGTGCGGCAGGCGATATTTCTCTCAGACTCAATACGGATAGTTTCTTCTTTTCAGAAGAATGAAATTCAAAGACTGGCTGGTCGAAGGCAGAAGAATTTTGTGATTTCTCCAATACCTGTTTCTCTCAGTAAGATTCCAAAAACTCGAATTCCACACACTGGGCTTGCAATCCTCGTGCTTGGACGCCTTCATTCTGAGAGAGGAATAGCCAAACTTGTTGAGTTAATCGATTTATTGTCCTATGAGAAGGTCCAGTGCACTTTTAATATTGTTGGGGATGGGCCGCAAGCTGAACTCCTAGTTCCATACTTAGAAAATCCGCACAGATCGACAAAGGTGATTCTTCACGGACTAAAAAGTGAGTCAGAAGTCAGAACCTACTTGGCTCAGAGCGATATCTTGATTTCTTTCGCTGAGCAGGAAGGTTACGGTCTTGCTCTTCGAGAAGCCGTTTTATCTGGTGTTCATGTGATTGCGAAACGAAACAGTGGCACCAAGGAAGCACTGAAGGCTTTTCCGGGACGAATAGACCTGATTGAGAGTGCGCCAGAAGCACTTAAGTTAATAAGGGGCTTTAAATCCAGAGACGTTGATGAAGGTGCACTGTCTGAACTAAAGGCAATCCAGGAGCACATGAATACAAAGGTTGTTGAAGCTTTAGTCCGAAGTTGGATTGAAATTTAGTTGGTTGACTTAACCCAGCGATTCAAGTTCAAAGCGACATCACTTCTACTTGCCCATTCAATAGTTTCTTTGATTCCTTCTGAAAGTGAAACTTTGGGAACAAAGCCTGTCAAAGAATTCTGTAGTGAAACATCCGCACATGTATAAAGCGTGTCATTCGGATTCATGTCGGAAGTCAGCACATGAATATCACTACCCAGTTTTGAATTCACGGATTCAATCAAGTCATTGAGTGAATGTGGATTGCCACCACCAATATTTACAATATCTGAGAACCCTTTTTTCTGACTTTGTAATTCTTTGTGAAGGCCCGAAATTTGCTGGGTGATATCAGATATGTAGGTGAAGTCGCGTTTAACATGGCCATCACCAAATCTTGTAAATTCCGTCTTGTTGATGCCCGAATTGATTAATCTAAAGTAAGCCATATCGGGTCTGCCCCAAGGGCCGTAAACTGTGAAAAATCTTAACCCTCGTGCGCGAGTGCTACTCCCTCGTACATAAGTTGGAGCCAGGATCTCGTTGGCTCGTTTTGTAGCACCGTAAATGCTCACGGGGTGAATGTCTTCACTCGACTCAGAATAAGGAATTTCCTTGGAGTTCCCATACACGCTAGATGAAGAAGCGTATAAGAAATTAGGAATCCCTAATTCTGTTACTAGTTGTAACACATTTGTGAAAGCTAGAATATTGTTCTCGATGTACTCGCTGCTTCGGTTTAAAGGGGTCCTCACACCAGGCTGTGCAGCAAGGTGAATAACTGAATCAAAATTATTTTTATCGAGAAAACTTCGAAGCATGCCTTTATCAGCCAGATCTAAATTTGTGAATTGAACATTCGCTGGATTCAGCATTTTTTCAATTCTTAAATTCTTTAGATCTGGGGCGTAATAGGAACTTAAATTATCAATTCCGTGGACAGTATTGCCTTCTTCTCGCAAAAGTGAGGAGAGGTGTGATCCGACGAAGCCTGCGGCGCCGGTTACTAGAATCTTCATGAAACCCCATATGCGATTAGGTGCTAGGTTCGAATCGTACTCGTTTTCTCTAGTATTTCAGGGGACTTCTTTGCTTTCCAGGATTCATGGGAACAGGGGCTCAAAAGTTGCTTCACAAAGTAGACTAGGCAAGCAAATCATATTCAACATTTGGGAGATGGTTAAAAGTGCGGATTCTCATCACTGGGGCGGCAGGATTTCTAGGCTCCCATCTGTCCAAGAAAATGTTGAGTTTGGACCATGATGTTATTGGGCTGGACGATTTATCGACAGGCTCTGAGCGCAACCTAAAGTTGTTAGAGAAGCATCCAAATTTTCATTTCGTGAAACACGATATTCGCGAAAGTTATTTTGCTGAAGTAGATTTCATTTTGAATTTTGCCTGCCCTGCTTCGCCTAGACATTACCAGTCTGATCCCGTGCGAACTATTGAAACGAATTTCTTGGGAATCATAAACATGCTTCACTTGGCGAGAGACACCGGCGCAGGTTTACTCCAGGCTTCGACGAGCGAAGTTTATGGTGACCCGACAGTTTCACCACAGTCAGAAAACTACTGGGGGAATGTAAATCCCATTGGAATCCGCTCTTGCTATGACGAAGGAAAAAGGGCCGCGGAAACTCTTTGTTTCGATTATCTGCGTCAGTACGACGTTGATGCACGTGTGATTAGGATTTTCAATACCTATGGTCCAAATATGGAGTTGGGTGATGGAAGAGTTGTTTCAAATTTCATTGTTCAAGCTCTACGAGGTGAGCCGTTAACAATTTATGGGGATGGTTCACAGACCCGATCATTTTGTTATGTGTCAGACTTAATTGAAGGAATCTCAAAAGTAGTGGCATTGCCATCAAACCCAGGTTCTCCTATCAATTTAGGTAACCCGAATGATTTTACGATGCTGGAACTCGCACAGATAGTCCTCGAAATTACTGGATCGCAATCTAAAATTGAGTTCCAACCCTTGCCACAGGATGACCCACAACAGCGCAAACCTAATATCTCATTGGCAAAATCACTTCTTGCCTGGGAACCAGAAGTGGAGTTGCGAGCAGGGGTGTCACTTACGTCTGGCTATTTCAAGGATTTGCTCACTAGATGATAAAGGTTCATCACGTAATAACGACAATTAATCGTGGTGGGGCTGAGAACCAACTTCTTGTACTAGTACGTGAGCAAATCAAATCAGGTATGGAAGTTAGTGTTTTATACCTAAAGGGCGAGCCAGAATTAGAACAAGATTTGTCTGATGCAGGTGCAATAGTTTCACACGAAATAGCAAATCAACATCCCTTTATTCAGGTCTTAAAAATGCGTTCGATCTCTAAGAATCAAAAGACTCTGTTACATGCGCACCTGCCGCGCGCTGAACTCTTGGCTCGGTTCTCTTCTGCTCGGAACCCATTTGTGATTTCCAGACATAATGCGGAACCCTTTTTTCCGGGTGCTCCCCAATTTTTATCGTCATTTCTCTCTCGTTTGGTAACGCAGAAGGCAAAACATGTCATTGCAATTTCTTATGCGGTTTCCAATTTCATATCTTCGAAAAATGAAGTAAGTGATCCGAAAAAAGTAACCGTAGTTCACTATGGTTACGAACCTAGTCCAACCGTCAACAGATTAAATGCCAAGGTGGAGTTAGGGAATAAATCTGGAATCTGCATAGGAACAATTTCGCGACTAACCCGACAGAAGGATTTGCCCACACTATTTTCAGCCTTTGCGCAATTCCTGGTTCTTCATCCTGGCTCACAGTTGTTAATGGTTGGTGGTGGAGAAGAAAAAAACTCCCTCTTAATTCTCGCTGAGGAATTAGGAATTGCTGCGAATATTCAGTGGGTGGGTCGGACAAGTGAAATCCAAGAGTATTTATCAAGAATGGATATCTTTGTTCTTTCAAGCCTCTACGAAGGTTTTGGATTGGTTCTGCTGGAAGCAATGGATGCTGGGGTGCCGGTTATAGCTTCAAATAATTCAGCAATTCCAGAAGTGCTGGGTAGTGATTTCCCTGGATTGGCAAAAACTGGGGATGTACAAGATTTTCTCGGGAAAATTAATCAATTTGTAGATGTTGAGAATCGCAAGCATGTCCTGCAAGTTCAAAATGTGCGACTTGGTATTTTCAAGGCAGATGTAATGTGCTCAAAGATTGCCAGTATCTACCAGTTAGCTCTTTGATTCTAAATCTAGATTAGAGACAATTACTTCGCTTTTCCAGTCGCTTTCTTGGCAGCTTTCTTCTTTGTTGCTGCCTTCTTTACTGTGTTCTTTGTAAGAGTCGGTGCAGCATCTCCTGGCTTCACCTTTGCTGCTTTCTTGCGAGATTTCTTTGGAGATGGGCCGTTCTCGGCTTCCCAAGCGCGGCGTCCGGCAAGGAGTTCGAGTCCGCGCTCGAGAGTCATTGCTTCAAGAGTGTCACCGCGACGAAGCGTTGCATTGGTTTCACCATCGGTGACATACATACCGAAGCGACCATCTTTGATGATGACTTGTTTTTCACTGCCAGGATCTACACCGAGTTCTTTTAGTGGCGGCTTTGCGACACCGCGGCGGCGTTCTTTTGGCTTCGAGTAAATCTCGAGGGCTTCATCGAGGTTGATAGAAAAGAGCTGATCTTCAGATGTAAGTGTGCGTGAATCGGCGCCGGCCTTTAAGTACGGACCGTAGCGGCCGTTCTGCACAGTGACTTCTTCTCCTGCACTGTTGGTGCCAAGAACTCGAGGAAGAGATAAGAGTTTGAGCGCATCGTCGAGTGTGATGGTGTCGAGGTTCATGGTTGAAAGAAGAGATGCCGTCTTTGGCTTAGGTGCATCAGCTTTCTTGCGCTTCTTCTTTGGTTCACCTTTGTCGTTAAGTTCGACAGGTTCCTCAGGGAAGATTTCGGTGATGTATGGACCAAAGCGCCCTGACTTTGCAACAACTTCGAAGTTTGTTTGTGGGTCAATACCAAGTTGACGTTCACCTGAAGGGGCCGCAAGAAGTTCGATTGCTTTCTCAAGCGTGAGTTCATCGGGTGCAAGGTTTTCTGGGATGTTGGCAAGCTTGCGATCTTGGTCAGGGATGTTCTCTTGTAAGTACGCACCGTAGCGACCAACGCGGATTTCGATGGTGTCAGATAAATTCATTGTGTTTGTAGCGCGTGCGTCGATAACGCCGAGGTCGAGTGCAAGCTCGTTTAGTCCTGGTTGGCCATCGACGCCGTAGTAGAAATCGCGCAGCCAATCGACGCGGCCGGCTTCACCGGATGCGATCTTGTCGAGATCTTCTTCCATGGATGCGGTGAAGTCATAGTCCACAAGCTTGGTGAAGTGGGTTTCGAGCAAGCCTGTCACTGAGAATGCGAGGAAGGTTGGAACGAGTGCGCGGCCGCGCTTATAGACATAGCCGCGATCTTGAATTGTTTGAATGATGGATGCGAATGTTGATGGGCGGCCGATACCGAGTTCTTCAAGCTTCTTAACAAGAGTTGGTTCGGTGTAGCGCGCAGGAGGCTTTGTGTCGTGGCCTTCGCATGAGTATTCATCGACCTTTACTGATTGGCCAACAGTCATTGCTGGTAAGCGACGGTCTTCAGATTCTTCATCTTTGTTTTCATCGGGTGCAATGTCATCGTATGCAGCAAGGAATCCTGGGAATGTGATGACAGAACCGTTGGCGCGGAAGATTGTTTCTTTCTTGTCGGCAGTCTTTGCATCGAAGTCAACGCGCATCTGCATCTTCTTGGCATCAGCCATTTGAGATGCAACAGTGCGCTTCCAAATCAGGTCATACAACGCGAATTCATCGCGTGAAAGTTCTGGTGCTAGCTCACCAGGAGTCTTAAATACATCTCCTGCCGGGCGAATCGCTTCGTGTGCTTCTTGTGCGTTCTTAGATTTACCTTGATAAAGACGTGCTGTCTCGTAGACGTGATCTTTTCCGTACAACGAAGTTGCAGCTGCGCGCGCCGCTTTGATTGCTTGATCAGATAAGTTGATTGAGTCTGTACGCATATAGGTGATGTAACCGTTTTCGTACAAACGCTGTGCAATACGCATTGTGATCTGTGCGCCCCAACCAAGACGTGAACCCGCGTCCTGTTGCATTGTTGATGTAGTAAATGGTGGCTTAGGGCGTTCTGTGCGCGGACTTTCTTCCATTGACTTAACTGTCAGTGGTGTGTTCTTTAAGCTTTCAGTGAGTGCTTTTGCTTGGGTTTCATCAAGTAAGAGAATGTCTTTGAGTGACTTCTCTTTGACTGCGCCATCTGCTCCGAAGTCAGCGGTAGAGGCCACTTTCTTGCCATCGACTGAAAGCAGGCGTGCGGTAAAGCCAAGCTCTGTCTTTGCATTGAGATCCCACCAAGAAGATGAGATAAAGGCCATGCGTTCGCGCTCTCTTTCAACGATAAGACGTGTTGCAACAGATTGCACACGGCCCGCTGAAATGCGTGGCATAACTTTCTTCCAAAGAACTGGTGAAAGTCGGTAGCCGTAAAGTCTGTCTAGAACGCGACGAGTTTCTTGCGCATCAATGAGGTTGTAATCAAGGTCGCGGGTGTTTTCAACAGCTGCCTTAATTGCTTCTTCAGTGATCTCATTAAAGACCATGCGCTTGATGGGAATCTTTGGTTGTAATACTTCAACGAGGTGCCAGGCGATTGCTTCGCCTTCGCGGTCTTCGTCCGTTGCCAGCAGGATTTCTTCGGCGTCCTTCATCAACTCTTTGAGTTCGGCGACCTTAGCTTTTTTATCTGGGTTGATGACATATAGGGGTGCAAAATCGTTTTCGATATCAACGCCCTCTTTAGACCAGGCGAGCTTCTTTACCTCTTTAGGGATATCGGCAGCGCGCTGTGGCAGGTCGCGAATATGACCGACGCTAGCCTCGACGATGAAATCTTCGCCGAGGTAGCCGCCAATTTTGCGTGCTTTAGCTGGCGATTCAACAA
>JACCDO011512273.1_pt1 | contig 10981 bp, 5 predicted proteins | sample 7446101 | NCBI WGS metagenome assembly JACCDO01 (sample SAMN15323440, study PRJNA562643) | freshwater metagenome | isolation source: river surface water | place: USA:Blue River Watershed | collected 2017-08-16
CTCTAATCAACGCATAACCCATACTCAAATCGTGACATCCACCTATCGATAAAGTCACCTCCTGCTGTTACCTTGTTTATTGGGTGATGAGCGCTTGTCGCGCTTATCGAGCGGGGTAAAAATGAGCAAGAGTTTTTCACGGGTTCTAGCGGTCACCACAGCAACTTTGTTGATGCTGTTGGGCCAAGGCACAGTTGCCATGGCTGCGAATGAACAGAGCTTCCAGGGCGAAGAAGTAATCGCCAATCAGCTGATCGTTCAGCTAGAGAAGGACGCCGCTTCCGCGGAAGATGTCTTCGACAACGGTGCAGTGCTTGGCTACTCCGCCATTGGCCTCGATGGTGCCGGAACCTATCTGGTGAGGGTCAACCCATTTGACTCCCTCGCAACCAACCTTTCCCGTATTGAAGCAATCGACGGTGTCGAATTTGCTGAGCCTAACTACGAGGTCGAACTTCAGAACACCAGCAATGACACCAGGTATACCAGCGGTGAGATGTGGGGCATGTACGGCTCTACCTCTAGCTCCACCACCAGCCCAACCAGCTCTAACGGTGTGAATGCCGCTGGAGCCTGGGCCAAGGGCTACACCGGATCCCGCGCGGTTTACGTTGCGGTTATCGACTCTGGAATCAACGTCTCCCACTCGGACCTGGCTGCGAATATCTGGACCAACGCCCAAGAGGTGGCAGGCGATGGCATTGACAACGACAGCAACGGCTTCGTGGATGACATCAACGGCTTTGACTTTCTAAACAATGACGGCAGCGTCTATGACGCAAACGAGCACCCGCACGGCACCCACGTCGCTGGAACCATCGGTGCTGTTGGCGGCAATGGCCTAGGTGTGACCGGTGTCGCCTGGCAGGTCAGCATGATCTCGGCGAAGATCGTGAATAGCCAGGGTCAAGCTTCGATTGCCGATGCGATTGAGGCAATCGACTACATCACCATGCTTCGCATGAAAAAGGGCCTCGACATCATCGCCAGCAATAACTCTTGGGGCGGCACCGCTTACTCTCGCTCACTTGAGAATGCCATCAAGCGCGGTGGCGATGTTGGAATCATCTTTGTGGCAGCAGCGGGTAATGACGCCACAAACCTAGACACAACTGCCCAGTACCCAGCGGCTTATGACTGCACCACCCCTCACCGCCCATTTGACTGTGTAGTTTCGGTCGCGGCAATTGACCAGGCTGGACTACTAGCCAGCTACTCCAATTTCTCATCGACCAAGGTTGACCTAGCGGCACCTGGAACCAACATTCTTTCCACCTCCGGCACTGGCTACGACACCCTGAGCGGAACCTCGATGGCCACCCCACACGTCACCGGTGCAATTGCACTTTGCCTCAGTGCCTTCCGAGGAGTCACCGCTGAGCAGGCAATCGCCAAGGTTAAATCGACCACCACCGCCATGGGAACCCTCACCGGCAAGGTGTCAACCGGCGGTCGTCTAAATGTTTCAGCTTTGGTTGACTCCTGTGCCGCTGAATCAACTGCTCTCGCAGGAGCCGTTTCAAACGCCAAGCTATCTGCTCTCTATACCGATCGTGCCCGAGTGGACTGGGAAGACACCGTTGCCGGTGACTTCGAGCAGGAACTGCAAATTTCGGTTGGACCAAACGGTTGTGCTGGACCATTCGCACACTTCGGCTACATCGGACCTGGCCTAACCGCTCTGCCGGTATTCAACCTTCAGGAAGCTCAGTTCTACTGCTTCCAGGTTCGCGGTATTCGCGATGCCGCTACCACCGCATGGAACAAGTCCAACGTCGCAATCACCTGGACCAGCAACCTGCCATACATCACCGGAAAGGTGACGATGGCAGACGGTGTTACTCCGGTTGCCAAGATGCAGGTGCGCTGGATTGCTAACGGAGCAAACCCGGGATCAGACAACCAAAACGCACTGTTGGCATACACCAACCTCGCCGGTGAATATGTTTTGCAGGTTCCAAATGGCACCGAGGGTGAGCTATTCCTAAACACCCCACGCTGGGCTAACCGCGGTCTAGAAACCATCCCGCACACCCCATGGGGCATGGAGGCCGGTGGCAAGCTAACCATCACCCAAGACACCGTGGTCGATATTCGAGTCCCGAGCATCAAGACCGTCACTGTCACCGTTTTGCAGCACGGCACCAACCAACCGGTGGTTGGCGGCAAGGTGCAGTACTCCGGATACTCGAAGGGCTGCATCAACGGCAGCTACACCGCATTCACGGGTGCGACCCAGTCCCGCTGTGTAACTTGGCCAGCTGGCTATGCACACTCGGGTCCGGTTACCAACGCTCAGGGCAAGGTAACGCTGGCACTGTTTGACACCCAGCACCTTGCAGATCCAACCCACGAATTCATGGTGCTGGACCCTCAGAATGAGGCAAAGAGCACGCTGTTCACCCTGACTCCAACCTCGAGCGCGGAAGTCACCGTGGTTATGAACCCACCGGTGATTTTCTCCGGCAAGGTGTTTATGGCCGATGGCACGACCCCGGTTGCTGGAGCAACCGTGAACTGGCTAAACGATGGTCAGTATGCCGGTTTGGAAAACTCAAACTCGCTGAAGGCAACCACCAACAGCACGGGTCAATACTCGCTAGCAGTTCCATCTGGAACCCTTGGTCGACTCTTTATCTCTACCGGTCGCTCACCGAGAAGCCTGACTCCGACTAGCCCGCAGCTGCCTTGGGGTCTAGATGCCGGTGGTATGACCTCCTCCACCGTGAGCAGAGAGATCAACATCGTGGCTCCGGCTCAGCACCTGGTGACTTTCAATGTGACCAACGGCTCAACCGGTGCATCGATGTCGGGTGCGATTTTGGAATTCAGCGGCTTTACCAAGACCTGTAAGGCGGGCAGCTACACCCCATTCCCGGGTGCGGTCACTCCAACCTGTAGCACCTGGCCAGCTGGTTACTCACACTCTGGACCGCGAGCTAACTCGCAGGGCGTGGTGCGAGTTGCGCTACTAACCCAGCAGCATCTAGCTGGCACCGCGTTGAAGCACGATTTCATCGTGAGGGATCCAAGCGATACCTCGCGCACCACCAACGTGAGCGTCACTCCAACCGCAGACACCATCCAGAACGTTGTGATGAACCAGCCCGTCACCGTGACCGGCAAGGTCTTTATGGCAGATGGCACAACCCCGGTTGCCAATGCCCCGGTGAAGTGGCTGAACGACGGTATGAATGGTGGCACGGACAATGAAAATGCCATCACCTCCATCACTAACGCCAGCGGTGAATACACCCTCCAGGTGCCAAATGGCAGCCCGGGCAAGTTGTTTGTAAACACCCCTCGCAGAGCAAGCACCGGAACTCCAACTTCGCCACTGACTCCATGGGGCTTGGAGGCTGGTGGAAATACCACATTCACTCAGAGCCGCACCGTGAACATCGTGTTGCCTGCGCAGAGCGTGGTCAAGTTCCAGGTCAAGGAGTGGGCATCAAACGAAGCCGTTGCGAATGCCAATGTCGAGCACTCTGGTTTCACCAAAACCTGTAGAGCGGGAAGCTACACCCCATTTGCCGGAGCAACCGGTGGCTTCTGTGTCAGTTGGCCAGGTGGCTACAGCCACGCTGCCCCAAAGACCAACGCCAGTGGTGAGGTTTCGGTAGCGCTTTTGGGATCGGCTTTGGTTACCGATAACAACTACACCTGGATCGTTTCCCACCCGATGGATTCCGCTCGAGTAACTCGCGTCAGCTTTGCTGCATCGCAGAGCGCAAACATCGCGGTGGTGATGCCGGGCACTCCATCCAAGCCAGAGCAGCCAACTGCAACCGCCCTCACCAATGAGGTGCGTTTGAACTGGACTGAGCCTTGGAATGGTGGAGCATTTATCGACTACTACAAGGTCTGGGTCTCACTTGAATCTGGTGGCCCATTCACTTTGGTAACCAGCGGCAGCTGTGCCGGCAATGTGGCTCCTGAACTTAGAACCTGTGTGGTCACTAACCTCACCCCAGGAGTCACCTATTACTTTGCGATCATTGCTCACAACGTGATTGGTTACAGCCAGCTCTCCATGGCGGTTTCCTCAACGCCAAAGGCGGCTATCTCCAGCTTCACCAGTTCCCCAACCCCAACCGTCTCGGGTATTGCCCAGGTTGGCCAGTTCCTAGTGGCCGAGCCTGGTCCTTGGGACGCGGGTGCAGAGTTTGATTACGAGTGGATCAGAGACGGCAGTGCCATCGCTGGCGCCGTTGGCGCAAGCTACCTACTCAAGGCAGCCGATGCCGGTAAGGCAATCACGGTGAAGGTAACCGGTCGAAAGACCGGCTTCCAGAGTGTGACCAAGCTATCTGGTGCAACCACGCCTGCTTGGCCAACCGGTTCTCGACTGGTGGTAATCACGGGCTCACCGATCATTGGACAGCTCCTCATCGCACAGCGATCAACCTTGGTTGGTGCCGGTGAAGTTGGCTACCAGTGGCTAAGAGAAGGTCAGCCAATCTCCGGTGCAACCGGGGAAAGCTATGAGCCAGTCTCGGCAGACGTCGGTCAGGCAATCTCGGTGCAGCTAACCGGAACCGTGCTGACTGCAGCCCCAACCGAAGCCAAGATCGACACCGTCATGATTGTGTCGTTGGCCTCCGAGGTTGTGACCAGCTCTAGACCAGGCCTCTTGGTGGCTGCCACCGCGAGCCCGATCGCAATCCCAACGGTTACTCCTCCGGTGCCAACTCAAAGTGCCACGGCTTCCTATTTGCAGAGCTACCTACCAGCCTTTATCGGCAAGGCATTCAACTTGACCGCAGCCCAGAAGGCGGCAATCAAGCAAATCCTGATTGGCAGCACTGCAAACAAGTTTGTCTGCACGGCAATCCGATTGACCGGTGGCTCAGCTTCGCAGAATGTCTTGTTCCTAAAGCGGGCAAAGGCAGTTTGTGACTACGCCAAGTCTCAGAGAACAACTCTGTCAACCTGGTTCCAATCCAAACCGACTAAGGTGAAGAGCTTCGCTGGCAAGGTGATGATGGGACTCAGGGGCTAGCAACTAACTAGTTGTTGGATACCTGTCCCTGACCGTTTAGCTGGTAATAGCGGACGTAGTCGATCTTCATCTGCGAGCTGCTCCAACCGTCATAGCTGTCGGAGAAGCCTCCGGCTGGTGAGATGGCGTTGTTCAGAATTAGGAAGAATGGGTGGTTGAACGCCCATGACCCAGACTGGTTGAGCGTGGTGTTGGTTTCCTCAAGCACCTTCACGCCATCGACATAGATGGCGATGTAGTTCTCCAGCCAGTGCAACTTATAGATGTGATAGGCACTGGAGTAGTTGCCACCGCTTGCCTCACCATATTCATAGGCGTCATTGCCACCGTTTGACCAGTGGATGGCGGCAGCGACTCGGGATCCAGACTTGCCCTCCATGATGTCAATCTCACCGGCGGCAGGCCAGCCCACCGAGGTGATGTTGGTTCCCAACATCCAGAATGCTGGCCAGTTCGCGCCACCGCGCGGGTTCTGGATCCTCGCCTCCAGCACGCCATACATGAACGAGACTTTCCCTTGGGTATCAAAGCGGCCGCTGGTGAAATCGCAGTTTCCGGACCATGCCAAACAGCTTCCTAGCGAGGGTCGAGTGTTGATTCGCTTAGCGGTAATGACCGCATTGCCCTGACCATCTAGTTGGTTGGCATCCTGCAGGTAGTACTGCTGCTCATTGTTGTAGCAAGAACCACCACCGTTTGCCGATGAGTGCCCACAGAACCTGGAGGTCCACCTCGAGGAATCCAGCGCACCGGTTCCGTCGAAGTTCTCCTCCCAGAGCAGACTGCCCTGGGTGTAGGTGGTGGCAGGGGCTCCGGGAACTGTGGTCTGAGTGCTGGTAACCGCGGGGAAGGAGACCTGGTCAAAGTAGTAGGTAGCTCCCGCGGTGGTGCTTCCGAAGGCATAGAAGATCACTGCCTTGCGGTATTGAATGTCGGCGCTGTAGGCGGGTGTTCCGGCACGTGGGCTGTCGAAATTGAAACTGAGGGTTTGCCAACCCACCGACCCGGCAGTAGCCATGGTTTCGATGTAGCGACTGGAGTTACTGGCATCCTCAAGCTTGAGAAGTACCGGCTGGTTGGCTGCGGGGGAGTAAAAGTTAAGCGTCACGGTCTTGCTGGTTGCGCTGATCAGATTTACTCCAGAGCCAGCGGTATAGAAAACAGTTCCGGCGAAACTCTCGCTACCGCGGACAACCTTGACCGCCTTGGTCGAGCCACCGGTGCCGCCGACAGGATGAGCATCAACGCCAGGGCCATCACCACCAAAGCCAACTAAGTCCGCTCCGGATTCGAAGTCCAGCGTTATTGGAGTGCTAGTCAGAGTGGTTACGGTTGTGCTTGGTGAACCACCCTGGTTTGAGATAGCACTAGATCCACCGGCGTAACCACCGGGGATGGTGTTCTCGGATGGTGGAGTGCTTGGGGTAGTCGGATTACTTGGGGTCGTAGATCCACCCGAGCCACCCGAGCCACCTGAGCTTGGGGGACTAGTGGTCGCAGAACTGCTTGGAGAAACTGATGGCGAGATGGTTGGCGAGATGGTTGGCGAGACGGACGCCGAAACGGTTGGTGAGATAGTCGCCGAAACGGTTGGAGATTGAGTGGTGGCAGGGTTCTCAATCACCGGAGCCTTGTACTTCGGCAGCGCTTTTACTGACTTGCAGTTCTTGAATGTGTTATCGCTTGCATCCCTGACGCAAATGTTGGCACCGGTGCCACCGTCGACAAAGTCAACTCCTTTGCCACCAAAGACTTGGTCGTGACCGGCTCCGGAGAAAATTCGATCGTTCCCCGAGCCGCCATCAATGATGTCGTTGCCCGATGAGCCGTAAATCACGTCGTTGCCACCGAGCCCGCAAATCACATCGGAGGCGAAGGTGCCAACCAGAACATCTGCTTTTTGGGTTCCAACGATCGTGCACTTGGCTCCGGTGACCGCCAATTCAGTAGCGCTCACATTTAGCGGACCCGAGATTGCGGCCAGCATTAGCGATAGTGGCAGCAGGAAACCTGCCATTGGTTTTCTCATTTGCGGGTAACTGTGCCCACGCCATTGACCGAGTAGTAGCGAATCCAGTCCACGTTCATCTTGACGCCTTCGATATCGCTATCGAGCTGGCCACCATCGAAGTCGCCACCCATTGCCACATTCAGAATCAAGAAGAAGTCTTGGTTGAAAACGTAGGTGCCGGCCTTCACGCTCTTATTGGTGAGGGTGTGAACTAGCTTTCCATCCACAAACCAGGAGATCTTGTTCGCTGCCCATTCGATCGCGTAGACGTGATAGTCATCGGAGAGCGGCGTGCTGTAGCGCTTCGAACCGGTCTTGCTGGCAGCTCCCGAGTACCCAGGACCGTGCGCACTCACAATGGCTAGCTCTGGCTCGCGACCGCGAAGTTCGATGATGTCTATTTCGCCAGACTGCGGCCAACCCTTGGCCTTGATGTTGCTACCCAGCATCCAGAATGCTGGCCAGACGCCAGTGCCGGCAGGAAGCTTGAGCCTTGCCTCCATGCGGCCATACTTGAAGCGAATCTTGTCCTGGGTCTTGATGCGACCGGAGAAGTACTGGCAATCTCCAAAGCAGTTGTATGGCAGTTCATCCTCGGCAACCGGTGGGATCTTGGTGACGCTAATCTCCAGCTGGCCTTCGCCATTGGTCTTCACCGCATCTTCGGTGTACCACTGCAACTCCTTGTTACCCCAACCACCACCACCGAGGTCGTAGTTAAAGAACTTAGAACTTGGCGGGGTGCCGGCGGCCTCGTTGAACTCCTGAGACCAGAGCAGTTTCCTAACGGGTGGCTTTGCGGCAACCGGGTTGGCCAAAGTCACCAGCGTCAAAGTTAGGATTGATACTGCTGCAACTAACTTTCTCATCAGTACTTGGTGACCTTTCCAACTCCGTCGAGCGAGTAGGCACGAATGTAATCAATGCTCATCGAGCCGCTCTTGAGGTCTGGGTCGATCTCACCGGTGAAGTAACCACCGACCGCAACATTGAGCACCAGGTAGTACTCCTTGTTGAAGACCCACTCGTTAGCGCCAACGTCTTCCTTATTCAAGGTAAAGAAGACCTTGTCGTTCACCAGCCAACGAATCTGGTCTGGCTTCCACTCAATGGCATAGACGTTGAATGAAGAGTGGTTGAGGGTCTTTAGGGTGGTGAGTCCACCAATGCCGTCGCCACCGGAGTAGCCGGGACCGTGAACCGTGCCAAAGGCCAGCCTCGGAGAAGCACCCTTGGCCTCAACGATGTCAATCTCTCCGCAGGCAGGCCATGGGTTGGACTTGATATCGGTACCCAGCATCCAAAATGCCGGCCACATACCAACGCCCTTTGGCATCTTGATGCGAGCTTCAATTCGGCCATACATAAAACTCACCTTGCCCAGGGTGTGGATCTTGCCGCTGGTCCACTCGCAAGCGGTGCCGTAGTAGCAGGGGTAGGGGTTGGTTTTGGAGACAGCACCGTTAGCGGGAACCGCCATCTTCTTGGCGGTGACCACCAGCGATCCCTTGCCGTCGTGCTTTAGTGCACCTGGAATGTAGTACTCACGCTCGCCATTGCCCCAACCAGGGATCCCAGACTCGGTGCCGTCACCGATGTCGTAATTCCAGAAGGTCTTAGAAACCGCAGTTCCCGTCTTGGAGTTGAATTCCTGGGACCAGAGCAGTTTCTTGGTCTCAGCGGGGGATGCGGGCATTTGTACTCCTAGGGCTAGGACTAACGAAAAAGCCAAACTGAGCGGGAGTGCTCTACCAAACTTCATGCGCCGAATCCTCTGGACAATGTGATTAACTGCCGGTCAGCGCACACTGAAACCGATTTATTCATCCAACTTATCAGCTGGATTCGAAGGTCGCTATATCTTTAAAACTTTGGGGCCATTCGCGTATAACGCTTAAATAACGAAATCGGTTTCACGGCAACTTAACTTGATAAACAGCCACATCTGGTGTTCTAATTTTCCGCATCGCGAAATCGGTTTCACGACCCTTTTCTCGATAGCACAGGTTATTTGACGCTGCGGTGGTTGCGCACACAACCACCGCAGCGGACAACCTGAAACTTTCATTCAAAGGAGAGATCGTGGCCCGCAATTCCAACTTCGTGAAGGCTGTGACCATTGTCAGTAGCCTCGCTCTAACCCTGGGGATCGTCTCCCCGGTTCAAGCCGCGGATAAGACCGTTATCAACATCTGGTCTTTCGGTGACGTAATTCGCCCAGAGTTTGCCACTGCCTACGAGAAGCTGAACCCAGACATCGACTTGGTGATCAAGAAGTCTGACCTTGACCCTCACCACAACTCACTTACCACCGCGATGCTTGCGAAGAACACCCCAGACATCGCAGCCATTGAGGTTTCCTACTCTGGATACTTCCGCTCCTACCCGAAGTACTTCACAGACCTAAAGACCCTCGGTGCTTCTGAGATGGAGCCAAACTTCTTGGACTGGCGCTGGGACCAGGGTGTTGGTGACGACGGTCGAGTGATCGGTATCCCAACTGACGTGGGTGGCGCAGCGATTGCCTACCGCACCGATCTATTCAAGGCAGCCGGCCTACCAACTGACCCAGCCAAGGTTTCTGCACTTTGGCCAACCTGGGACAAGTTCATGGAGACTGGAAAGACCTACAAGACCAAGACCAAGAAGTCCTTTATCGACAGCTCTGGAACCATCTACGCCGCGGTTTTGAACCAGGGCAAGGAAAAGTACTACGACCGCACTGGCAAGCTGATCTACTCCAACAACAAGCAGGTCCGCACCGCATTTGACACCTCCGCCAAGGCTCTAGCCGCCGGGATCGGTAGCAACATCTCGCAGTTCACCTCAGACTGGAACACCGGTTTGAACAAGGGCTCTTTCGCAACCGTGATTGCTCCAGCTTGGATGCTCGCCTACATCAAGAACCTTGCACCTTCGACCAAGGGCAAGTGGAACGTGGCAGCCCTTCCTGGTGGCGGTGGCAACATCGGCGGTAGCCAGCTATCGATTCCTGCTTCTGCAAAGCACCCTAAAGAGGCCATGGCCTTCATCAAGTGGTACCTATCTCCAGAGATGCAGCTAAAGGTCTTCAAGGACTACGGCCTATTCCCATCGGCCAAGGTGCTTTACGACGACCAAACCGTTTTGGGCTACAAGGACCCATTCTTCAACAACGCTCCGATCGGAGAGATCTACGCCAAGGGTGCACTTGCCCTGAAGCCGATCTTCGAGGGTCGTAAGCAGCGTCAGATTGACAACATCTTCGGACAAGCGCTCTCCAGGGTTGCCCTGAAGAAGCAAACTGCAGCAGCAGCTTGGCAGCAGGCGCTGAACGAGATTAAGAAGACAGTCGGTTAATAAAAATGGCCAGCTCAAAAAGGTCTCCAAACCCTTGGCGCTCGAAGCCTCCTCAGGCTGCGCGCAGCAAGGGCATCAAGGGACATGAATCGAAGTGGGCGTACCTGTTCATCTCGCCTTTCTTTGTCATGTTCCTTATCTTTGGGCTGGCTCCGGTTATCTTCTCGACCTACATCGCCTTCTTCAACTGGGATCCACTGGGCGATGCCATGTTCGTGGGGTTTGATAACTTCACCTTCTTGGTGACAGACGATCGATTCTGGCAAGCCACCGGAAACACCTTCAGCATCTGGTTCTTCTCCACCTTCCCGCAGATGGTGTTGGCGATTTTCCTAGCAAGCATCCTGCGCAATCCAAAGCTCAAGGCACCAACCTTCTGGCGCACACTTTTGCTAATTCCAAACATCACCTCGGTGTTGGCAGTGGCAATTGTGTTCGGTCAGCTCTTTGGTCGTGACTTTGGAATGTTCAACATCATCCTGGGTGTCTTTGGCTATCCGCACATTGACTTTGTTGCCGAGACCGTTCCCGGTCACATCGCCATCGCCACCATGATTACCTGGCGCTGGGTTGGCTACAACGCACTTATCTTCCTAGCTGCGATGCTGGCAATTCCAAACGAGCTCTAC
>JACCDO011553076.1_pt1 | contig 10978 bp, 11 predicted proteins | sample 7446101 | NCBI WGS metagenome assembly JACCDO01 (sample SAMN15323440, study PRJNA562643) | freshwater metagenome | isolation source: river surface water | place: USA:Blue River Watershed | collected 2017-08-16
ATGACGGCTTATAGAATGTCAGGGGGTATTGGCGCTGAGTACTATTACGGAATCTACAAAGACTTATTCTTAAAAGCCAGCGTCAGTAGCTTGAATTATGGTGCTACTCAAGGGCCAAATTATCGATCAAATAACTTGTTATTCTCTATTACCTATCGAGGAATTTGAGTAAGTTTTATGGCGTAGTTGATCTTGGAGAGTAATGGGATCAGCTTGGTTGGCGTCAGCCATCCTGAATGGAAATGCTCCACAAGATTGCCTATGGACTCCTGAGGGTGACCACATTCAAAGAAACTCTAAAGAAAAAGCCCCAAGATGACTCAAGGGGCTTTGTATAGCTAGTGTGTCAGGCGAGAGTTGACTAGAAGTTCGTAAAATTAATAAGAGGACCTTTTTTAAAGAGCCCTGAAATTAAGTATATGAAACCTTTAAATGGGGTCTTATGGTGTTATGGTAATTTATTCTTATCAATCCACTAGAAATATATATCTCAAATACGGCGCTATGATGAAAAAAATTATCTTTGTGTTTGCAATCCTTCTTTCTTTTGCGCCCTTGCCTCAGGCTGCCGAAATCAAAGTTGCCGCTATTGAGTATGCTCCTAAATCTCCTGGATTCGAGGCAAATATTGATGGAATTGTGGAGGCCATTTCCGTTGCAGCAAAAAATGGGGCAAAGTTAATGGTGTTACCAGAAGAATCAATGCAGGGGTTTAACTATGTAGACGCAAAAAGCATACTTCCGTACGCGGATACCATTCCTGGTAAAGCTACCGCAGCTCTATCAAAGGTTGCTAAGAAATATAACGTCTATGTAGTGGCGGGTCTTTATGAAAAAGACCCTATTACTGGAAAGCTCTATAACGCTGCCGTACTAGTTGGTCCAAAAGGTTATATTGGCAAGTACCACAAAAACAATCTAGCTCCCGGTGAAGGAAACTCCGTGAGCCCCGGTACATTGGGCTTCCCAGTCTTTGATACGGAAATTGGCAAGATTGGTATTGTTATTTGCTTTGACGATACCAACCTTCAGAACTTGCTGTTGCCGGTATTGCGTGGTGCCGATATCGTTGTTCAGCCGATTGGCTCGTACAAAATCCCCTCGTTTAATCCTGCTAGCTATACCAACCATTCCACTATGGCGAATATCTCTACTGCTGTTACATGGCTAGGTACAAATTGGGTTTCCACAAACTTATCCGGAACAGAAGGGCCAAGTGCAGCAGGTGTAGCGGCATTTGATGGCGCATCCTCTATATGGGATAGCAATGGTAAGCGTTTAGTTTCTGCCCCTTTGTCGCACTGGACTAATCCAGTAAAACCACAAACAGTTTATGCGACGATCAACCTCAACCAACAGGGTAGTCAAAGGGCGTTTTGGCTAAAGCATCGTCGCCCAGAGCTGTATCAAGACATTAATAACTATCGTTACCCCGACTACGATTCTGGAGACAAGACGCCTCGTCAAATCTCTTCTCTACTGATTCAGTATGAACCACAGACGGGTAATATTGAAGAAAACGCCAAAAAAGTAGATGAAATGATCAAGGCTCACCCTGGAGTTTTTAATTTAACTCTGCTGCCATTTAACTCTTTCTTAGGCCCTGTTAAGTTAACTAAAGAAAATATTGCGAAATACGCAGAGGAGCTCAATGGTAAGAGCTATCAGCTTGCTTCTGGTATAGCAAAAAAATACAAGACTTATGTTTTATTCTCAATGCCAGAAAAAAATGGTAATCAATTTTATGAAACAGCAATTCTGTTCGATTACAACGGTAAGCAAGCAGGTATTTATAGAAAATCCCATCTAAATGATTCTGAGAAGTTATGGGCAACTGCGGGTAATGAGTTGCCTGTTTTTAAGACTGTTGACTTTGGAAATGTCGCTGTAATGCTTGACGATGAGGTTCGTATTCCTGAGTTGACTCAACTATATGCGATCTATCGAGCAGATGTTATTTTGGTGCCAACCATGTATAACGAAAACGACTATGGTAGTCGGGTAGATATCCCTAAGGGTGTAGTTTCCGACCTGAGTAATCGTGGCATGGCTATGTGGTACAACATTCCAAAATATTCTCAGGCCTACACATTAGTGGTCAACTATATTTATGGAGAGCATGGAGCCGCTGGCGGCAGTGCGTTATATTCTCGGGCTCCGGAGGTGGATTACTATCCACCAAATATTGCTCCAAATAGGGAGATGGCCTATTTAGTGAACTTTACGACCCATGCTAATAGCACTTTGTTTATGAACCAAGACCGTTTGATTGCAACGAGACGTTGGGAACAGGCTGCACCGTTAGCCTTGGATCCCAATAGCGCTTGCTTTAAGGAATGGCGAAAGGACTCAACCAATCAAGAGTTATGTCCCAAGACTGCAAATGGTAAGCAATGATTTAAAAGATGATTAGAGCTAATAAAGTTTGAGGATGAATGATGAAGACTAATTTATTACGCAGACAGCTATTTCTTAGTGGGGCGATGCTTTCCGTTGCGCCGCATATATCTTTTGCACAAGAAAAATTGGTATATCAAAACTGGACGCAGACTCAATTAAATGATCAATTTAGTCAGACGCCATACCTCACCAATGTGCCGCAGATCATAGAAAGTTATACAACTAATAGTGTAGCTGTTCGCAAAGAGTTTCCGCCGAGAACTTTCAATTACGGCACGGGTCCAGATGAGAACCTAGATGCTTTTATTCCGGTAGGTGCAAAGACTTTGCCTATTATGATTTTTATTCATGGCGGCGGCTGGACTGAAGGTACTAATCAATATTTTTCCGCTCCAGCAGCAACGTTTGTGAGGGCAAATGCGATTTATGTAGCTATTAATTTCACCAACACGCCTCCCAATAGCATACCTGGTATGACAAAGCAGTGTAGAGAAGCAATTAAGTGGGTGTGGAAGAATGCGGCTATGTTGGGTGGCGATGCTAATCAGTTGTATGTCTCGGGCCACTCTTCAGGTGGTCACCTGGCCAATATGATGCTGACTACATCATGGGTAGAGCATGGTTTACCTGCTAAGGCGCTTAAGGGTGGGGTCATCATGAGTGGCTGGACGGATCTTTATCCTGTATCACTATCCGATAGGCAGAAATATTTAAAGTTAGATAAAAAGCAAATTGCCGATTACAGTCCTATAAATCGTATTGATAAGGTGCAAGTGCCGATTATTATTTCCTGGGGCGCACTAGAAAGTCCTTACATGCAAGAGCAATCAGCGGCGTGGGCCAAAAAACTGCAATCAGTTGGTAAGCTGGCAGGCGTCTATAGGGTGCCCAATAAAAATCATTATGAAATGCCAAATCAATTAAATAGCGCCGGTACCCTGTTGGCACAGGCGACTCTTGCTTTGATGGACTTGGTAAATAAATAGAACTTGAGATTTAGTCTGTCATATTCCTTTTCTGCTATAGCAAAAGACCCCTAAGGGTGGCTTTTGTATATCCGGTGGGTTGGTAAGATTGGTTACGTAGAAACTTCGTTTTCAAACTCGTGAACAATAGATTAAAAGAAGTCGTTGCTCTTCGTTTGTCTATATTGATATTGTCTTGGAGGTCGGTCAAAGCGACTATGTGATTGCTTTTTGGTGCAAAGTTCGAATTTGAGGGTTGGATTTCGGGCTTATGATCCTTATTCAAAGATGGCAACTCACCTCAAAAGTTAAGAGCTTAGAGGAGTTTTGCTAAGCCACTAAGGTTTTGAAAGTGAATTACAGATTAGATTTAGGCCAAAGACTACTGATAGATTGAAGTATTTCGTAGATATTCCACTGATTTCACTTCAGGTAATTCCACTAAAACCCCACCCTAATTCACTTGTGAGTTGAGGGTTGCTACCCCAACGGCTGATGAATAGGCCTACCAGCAGAGAGATAATAGCTAAACTGAAAAGATAAATTTTCTTTATCTTCCATTTTTCATTTTTTAATAGAATTGATGCAATCCGAGATGCTATGTTTCGGAAATTTCCCGACATATGCCTTTTGTAAAGACTGCACACATTCAGATAGTGAGTATCTCAATTTCATTGGAGCAGTTTGGCTCATTTACTTTTTTCCTTTCGGTGATTTAAAAGTGACAGAGTATGGCTGGCCCAGACGATTGAGCCAGCCATACTTCATTAAGCCGCTTCTTTGACTTCCTCAATCACCAGCTTGGAATTACCACCAATGAGAATCTTGCGTGGCAGTTTTTCTTCGGGAATGACATTCTCTAGCTTGATGATGAGTAAGCCATTCTCGATATCTGCAGAACGCACAATGACTGTTTCAGCCAAGGTGAAGTCATGGCTAAAGTCTCGATTAGCAATTCCCTTGTGTAGGAATTCGCCAGACTGCTCAGCTTTGACCTTGCCCACAACAGTAAGCTTATTGCCTTCAGCAGTAATATCTATCTCATCATTTTTAAAGCCAGCTACTGCAATTTCAATAGCATAGTCACGTTCATTTTTCTTGATAATGTTGTATGGAGGGTAGCTTTGCGCTTTGTTAAGAGCCTCCCCTGAACCCATTTCTTCAATTGCATTAATCAGGCGGTCAAAACCAACAGAGCTTAGTAAGACATTTCTACCAAATGGATAAGACATCGTTTTCTCCTTAAATTTAAGCAAGTTCACAATTTCCTAGACCCCGAAGGCATCTAGTTAAAACTTATTTAAGGGTTGGTTTTTGAATTTCAAGAGGCTTGAAATTGGGATTGTTATTTCATAGATAAAAGTTAATGGCAAAATTCCCTATACAAATTGAGGTTATTTATCACAATCATTTTTAGGGAATTTAATAGCTGACCGATCCTATAGAGAAACTAAATTGCTCGAAAATGACCATTTAGGACTCCAAGAAAGCAGCCAAGAGCTCATTACTAGACCTAAGCTAAAGCGCAGATTTTGGAGTGCCTCAAAAAAGAAATCGGAAAGAAATTCTATTTGAGGAGCCTTTTGATAAGGAGTCTGTCTCTTTGGAATGAGCCCTTGGGCGTATTTTAGGGTCTTGAAATAGTAAAAAATACCCCCAAATAACGGTAATTATTCTTTTTTTAGGGAAATGACAAATGACTGTTGCTGCTAAAGAAACTTTAGGATTTCAGGCGGAAGTTAAGCAGCTTCTGCAATTGATGATCCACTCCTTATATTCCAATAAAGAAATTTTCCTGCGCGAGCTTATCTCTAACGCATCAGATGCTGCGGATAAGCTACGATTTGAAGGAATTGCGCATCCCGATTGGTATGGCGATGATCCTGATCTCAAAATTAAAGTGGAGTTTGATAAGGCTGCTAGAACAGTGACCATTTCAGACAACGGCATTGGCATGAGCCGAGAGGAAGTGATTAACAATTTAGGAACTATTGCGCGCTCTGGTACTAAAGAGTTTTTCTCAAGGCTATCGGGCGATCAGCAAAAGGATGCTGCCTTAATTGGTCAATTTGGTGTAGGCTTCTACTCTGCCTTTATTGTGGCTGACCGAATCACTGTAGAGACTCGTCGTGCGGGACTGCCTGCATCCGATGGCGTTCGTTGGGAGTCCGATGGTTCTGGTGAATTTACTATTGAAACTATTAACCGCCCTGAGCGGGGCACCTCAATTACCCTTCATTTAAGAGAGGGCGAGGATGATTTTCTCAATAGCTATAAACTCAAGTCGATTATTCGTAAGTACTCAGACCATATCTCTTTGCCTATTCAGATGCGCAAAGAAGAGTGGGACGAAGATAAAAAAGAGCAAGTGATTAAAGATGAGTTGGAAAGCATTAATCAATCATCTGCTTTATGGGCTCGAAATAAGTCAGAAATCACTGAAGATCAATATAACGAGTTTTATAAGCACCTATCCCACGACTATGAGAACCCTTTGTGTTATTCACTGAATCGAGTTGAGGGTAGAAGCGAATTTACTCAGCTACTCTATATTCCTTCGCGTGCTCCATTTGACCTATGGGATCGAAATAAGCGAGGTGGCATTAAGCTCTATGTGAAACGGATTTTCATTATGGATGATGCTGAAAAGCTCATGCCAATGTATCTACGTTTTGTCACAGGAGTGATTGATTCAGCAGATTTACCTTTGAATGTATCCCGAGAGATCTTGCAAGAGTCTCGAGATATCAAGGTAATACGTGAAAGCTCTACAAAACGTGTTTTAAGTATGCTTGAAGAGCTTGCCAATAGTGATGATGAGGCTAAAAATGAAAAATATCGGACTTTCTGGACCCAGTTTGGTCAGGTGCTGAAGGAAGGTGTTGGTGAGGATCAATCGAATCAAGAGCGAATTCTAAAACTCTTACGTTTTGCTAGTACCCATACTGACTCGTCAGAGCAAACTGTTTCTTTGGCTGAGTATGTTGCTCGCATGAAAGAAGGGCAGGATAAAATTTACTATGTCACCGGTGAGTCTTTCAATGCGGCCAAGAATAGTCCGCACTTAGAGATCTTCCGTAAAAAGGGTGTTGAAGTGTTATTGCTCTCTGACCGTGTAGATGAATGGATGCTCTCATTTATTACTGAATTTGATGGTAAGCAATTGGCTTCTGTTGCGAAAGGTGGTTTGGATTTGGGAAGCCTAAGTGACGAAAAGGAGAAGAAAGAGCACGAGGAAACTGAAAAGCAGTTTAAGGACCTGGTTGATCGAATGAAGAAGGTATTGGAGAGTAAGGCAAAGGATGTTAAAGTCACTTTCCGTTTAACCGATTCGCCAGCCTGTTTGATTGCTGATGAAAATGAACTTTCTGGAAATCTGCTGCGTATGCTCAAGGCGGCTGGTCAAAATGCTCCAGATATGAAGCCAATTTTAGAGATTAATCCCGAGCACCCTTTGTTAACTAAATTAAAAAATGACGATAAGAATTTTGATGATTGGACAAACCTCTTATTTGATCAGGCTTTGTTAGCGGAGGGCGGTCAGCTTAATGATCCTGCTAACTTTGTTAAGCGGATGAATCAGTTGCTATTGAACTGAGTTTGTGCGGCAATTTATATAATCCCCAAGAATAAAAGCCACCCTTGAGATGGCTTTTATATGACTGGATCTTGAATCCTAAAACTGGAAATTTCTTTAGGTTTCTGATGTGGGGTAGTACTTATGGTAAATGTTGACCATAGTTTGGGCTGTGGCATTGCTTGTATTTTTTACACCGCTGTCTACAAATTGCAGATCAAAAGTCAATGAAATGCGTACCTCATTTGATTGATTGGTATTGACTTTGTGTAATACATAAGCAGGGAAAAAGATGAGATGACTCTCTTTGGGTTTGATTGAATGCGCTTTCGCTATACCGCTATTTGGATTTTCAGCAATATCTTGTGTGTCAATAATGACAATATCACCGCATGCTTCTGGTGCATGAAGATAATACGTTGCATTGATGGCCGAGTTGGGATGCACGTGTGTGCTAATGCTTTCTCCGGGCGGCAACATATTTAACCAAGCCGAACGGATTTCAAATGGGAATGCATCTTCTAATTCGACATTTGTTGATTGACTAAAGTTCATGTAGCAATCTCGAATCTGCTGCAAAACTATTTTTTTTAATTGACTAAATACGGGCCCATCATAATCAACAAGATCGGTTGGCTTTTCTGAATTGTCATTAATTCTTTGGTAGAAAATAATGATTTCTTGCAACAACTTTGCATTGAACGATGAATCAGTATTAAGGCAAATTTCCCATACTGGAGACAGACACCATTTACCTATGCTTTCTGATTGACGGGGATTAATTAAGCCAAGATTCTGACCATATTGGCGCATTTCGGCCCTTTTTATGGAATATATTGATTAAATTTTATATAAGTAATGAATTTAATCATTTTTCTTAAGGGCATTGGCATCAAATTCACGGGAAAGCCTGAGAAATTTTGAAAAAATATTCATGAGAATAGAAATAAAGCCCAGAAATTTGCTTATATATTCATTAACTGTCATGTGATTGGCGCATACTTATGAAATAGATGAACAAGGTGTGATATGAAAGTTTTATTAGCCATTTTTCCCTTTGCCCTTTGTGGATCAGTGCTTGCCGCCGCCCCACAAGATTTTTTAAAAGCGTATGAGGCCCAATCAGGTAAGGCTTCAGTGACCAGGGGTGAGCAATTTTTTAATGCCAAGCATGGCAAAGAATGGAGTTGTGCCTCTTGTCACGAGAACCCGCCTAATCATGATACAAAACATGTTGTTACTGGTAAGGTGATTAAACCGCTAGCGCCATCAGCTAATTCAGCACGATTTACTGATGAGGCAAAAGTAGATAAATGGTTTAAGCGCAACTGTAATGATGTGCTAGGACGGGAATGTACTGCCCAGGAAAAAGCCGATGTCTTAGCTTGGCTCATAAGTGTAAAGTGACACGATGAAAAAGCTCTTCTCATTATTCTTATCTCTATCAGTATCTATTCCAGTGCTTGCTGCAAAAATGCCCATGCCAGCAGATATGCCCAAGTCTTATGAAGCGGAATGCGCCAGTTGTCATATGGCCTATCCCCCAGGATTGTTAAGTGAAAAGAGTTGGCAAAATGTGATGACCAGTCTTGGTAAGCACTTTGGTACTGACGCTAGTATTGATGCAAAAGACCAATTAGAAATTACCAGCTGGCTCAACAAGCATGCTGCCACTAAGAAAAAATATAGCGAGTTAGCTCCTGATAATCGCATTACTAAAACTGCATGGTTTATTCGTGAGCATGATGAAATCAAGGCAGACGTTTGGAAAAGGCAAGGGGTTAAAAGCCCTGCTAACTGTGGCGCCTGTCATACCACAGCAGCCGAAGGTATTTTTAGTGAAAAGAATGTGTCAATACCTAAAAAATGAGTGATAAACAAAGTGTTTTGGTGTGGGATGTGCCTACTCGAGTCTTCCATTGGCTTTTAGTGATATGTTTTGCGGGCGCATGGCTGACATCTGAGAGTGAGCGCCTGCAAATGATCCATTATGCGTTTGGTTATTCTGCTTGCGTACTCGTGCTATTTCGCTTGGTATGGGGCGTGATTGGTACAAAGTACGCCCGCTTTTCTCAGTTCATTCAAGGGCCAGCAGGGATGGTGGGGCATCTAAAAGGTTTAATGAGTGCTTCACATCAGGATGCTCCGGGGCATAACCCAGTAGGTGGCATGGTGATGCTAGGGCTCATGCTATTCATTCTTTTTATCGGTCTGACAGGCTATTTGAATGTGAAAGAAATGTTCGGTGATTTGATGGGTGAAGCCCATGAGGCGATTGCTAGTCTAGCTCTAGGTTTAGTCATCATTCACATTGGCGCTGCAGTCATCATGAGCCTATTGCAAAAAGAGAATCTGATTAAAGCAATGGTCAATGGTAAGAAAAAAGGCTTGCCTGAGCAAGCTATTCGATTTCCGCAATATCTCGTTGGCTTGCTTTTGCTGCTGGGCTCTCTTTACTTTTTCTATCTCGTAGTGAGTGGGGCATTACCAGGTCTTACGCAGTAGTGATTGAGTAGATTAACGGCGGCTCAATGATGGTGTTAACAGCTAAATTACAAGAGTTGAATGCCAAATTTTTTCATTAGCGCAGCAAATAATCCAAAGCAAATAACAGTCGCAATGATGCTGGTGACCATCGTCATCCAAAAGCCCAGTCTTGGAAGCAAGAATGGAAATAACAAGAACATAGGTAATGTAGGAATCACATACCAAAAAGTGTAATAGGCGTGGTTAGCAATCTTTTCTTCTGATTGGTTTTCAATAAATAGCCAGGTAAGTGTTAGTAAAGTCATCAGTGGGAGCGCTGCAATAAATCCGCCCATCTTGTCGCTTCGCTTGGCTACTTCGCTAATGAATACCACCATGCCAGCAGTAAGTAGGTATTTCGTAATAATCCAAGCCATGATTTAACAAATGTATTAAAAAGGAATAAAATGAATTATGCGTCGAATTTGTGCATTTTTGTGTCTATCGCTTTTCGTAAGCCTTATTCATGTGGGCAGTCTTTCTGCTTCTAGTGAATTGGGTGTTCAAAAGCATGCTCAAAATATGGTTCAACATGATTGCCATACACAAGCCGACACCAAAATGGATAAGTCACATACAAGCAATCATCTAACGCACCATCAATGCTGTTTGGGTGTTGTAGCCAATCAATCTATACACGAATACATGCAACCAAATTTTTCTAATATTTTTGTTGCGCGGGTCCCTCGTTTAGTAATTGAGGAAATGCCCAATCACATCTTCAAACCTCCAAGACAAATTAGTTAATCCCTTATTAACTAATTTTTGTGGCTCTTTGCCACTATCACCTATTGGAGAAATCTTATGAATATGACTCATTACATGGAGTTATTGGCTGTGAATCAGCCTTGGAATTTAATTATCTTTATGGCTATTCCAGTCGTCCTTGCTGAGACCCTGGCCATTACCGAGTTGTACTTGCTGTTTACTCGTAAGTTTGATGGTGCTGTTTACTATCTCAATCGCTTTGCTGGGATTGCGGTGGGCATTTATTTTGTAGGCATCATCATTTACATCATGACTAATGCTGTAGTCCCCATTACCAGGGCTGATGAGTGGAGAACTGTGATTGATATGATTGCTGTAGGTACATATTTAATTGCTGGTTTGCCATTGATTTGGATTGCATTACAAGAGATGGGTCTGGTTAATAAAGCCTTAGATCAAATGGGCAAACTCAAGATTCATGCAATTTGCGTAGCTTTGTTCTTGGTATTTGGTCACATTGCCATGATTGCTGGCATGTTAGATCCAAGTATTCTCGGGTATAAGGGTGCGAGTGCTCACCAAATGAGTGCGAGCTCTGACGACCATGAGTTTTGCCATCCAGAGGAGCATCAGAAAATGATGAAGCAACATCAAAAAATGCATGGCAGCACGATGCCTGAGCAAATGAAGCAAATGCCGATGAATGGTGGGCAAATGCAACAGCAAATGCAGCAGAAAATGCCGATGAATAATTCAGGTCATAACCATTAATTAGGGTATAGAGAGTATTAAATTTAAGCCG
>JACCDO012425336.1_pt1 | contig 10976 bp, 9 predicted proteins | sample 7446101 | NCBI WGS metagenome assembly JACCDO01 (sample SAMN15323440, study PRJNA562643) | freshwater metagenome | isolation source: river surface water | place: USA:Blue River Watershed | collected 2017-08-16
AGCAGGGTCTCAAGGATCTCAAGGTCCAACAGGGTCTCAAGGTCCAGAAGGAACACAAGGTCCAGAAGGATCACAAGGAGCACAAGGACAAGCAGGTGGAAGTGATAGTTATTGGCAACCAACGGTACCATCAGGAATATATTATAATGATAATGTTGGTATCGGAACCAATAATCCAATTGAAAAATTAGATGTAAATGGAAATGTAAATATACGAGGTTGTGTTACTGGTATCAATACAGCAGCAGTTAATGTGAACGCGTATGACGCAAGTGGTAATCAATTGTCATATTATACTTATAATCCTTTAACACAGACATCCGGAGATACAGGATATATTTATTATTTATTTACAAATAATGGAAGTTTTAATATTACTGGTATAGACGGTTCAACATTAGAATTAGGTTATATTGTAGTCGGAAGTGGAGGTGCTGGTGGTAGTTCTGAACATTATTATTCAAGTTATGTATTCACTAATAAATCAGGTGGTGGTGGAGGTTCTTCTATACCAGTATATGGGTTTGCTAATTTTCAAACAAATACGAATTATACTGTTTCTGTAGGTAGTCAAGGTAATTTATCAAGTGTAATAGGTGGAACAACTTTTTTAACTTCATCAGGAGGTTATAACGCAAATAAATCGACATCTGGTGGTAATATTACTTATACAGGAGGCGCCACTTGGACATATTCTACGACGCTTTCTACAGGAGGTGGAGGTGCTGGTGCTTCATCAAATGGAGTAGACGCATCTTCAAACCAAAATACGAACGCTCCTGGTGGAAATCCATTAACAATTGATTGCAGTGATGGGACATTTTATACTACAGGATATGGAGGAAATGGAGGTGATTCATCAACTTTAAATACATCTCCAGTATATTCACCTACAACATATGGTAGTGGAGGTCCTGGTGCAAATACAAATTATGATGAAACAGATATTACCAAATACGTAACTATGCCTGGTGCTTTGGGTGCTCCAGGAGTTGTATTAATATATTTTCGAAACACGCAAACAAGTGTAACACCAAGTGTAATAGAAGTCAGTGGTAATTTAATAGTAAATGGTAACATTCAAGAACAAGATATATTAGTAAGAAATCCGGCAATTGCTAATCAAGGTGGTCCACTTGTAGTTTCTGCTTCGTCAAATTTTCAATATCAATTAGTTGGTGCAAATGTTTCTGGAGGTTCATTATTTTTATCATCAGATTATGGAAAAACATTCAGAACTGTTATGACTGGATACAGTTGGAGTTGTGTGGCTGTAGGTGGCGAAGATGGTAAATATATGTTGGCTGGTGTATATTATCCAACAAATACGGATGGCGCTAATAATGTGCTTGAAAGTCATGACTATGGCGCTACATGGACATGGATAGCACAAGTTCATTATTACCCAGGTGCACCTACAACTTTAACATCTAATATTGGTTCTGTTGCTATTGCTAAACAAAGGGGGTTATCAGGTTATTATTGGGGATTTATAAGTTTAGGAGATAGCGAAAGAGGTACTTTATTTAATGGCATATGGGGATTGTTATCTAGTGGTGGGTTTGCGATTGGTCCGTCGGAATACTGGGAGACTAATAATCGTATTCCTAAACAAGGTTGTTGTTCTTATGATGGACATTATGTTGTTATGCCTTTTAGCAGTACTGGTGATTTTGAGTTGAAAGTATCATATGATTATGGAAGAGAATTTACATGGGCAAATAATACTGGTGCTGCAAAAGGCGTTGGTACTGCTATGTCTTATGATGGTAAATATACAACAGAATGTCTTGGTGATCAAAGCACAACATATACATTCATAACAAATAATAATTTTAATAACAACAGCAGTTATAATTATAATGTTTACATAAATGGCGTTGTGCAATCATCAAGTAATCGTTATAATGTAACTAGTGTATCTATGGATTATAGTGGACAAATCCAAGTTGCTTGTGCATCAACGGGTCAAATATTTTTATCTTTAGATTATGGTATAAATTGGAATACTTTGATATATGACCCAAGTAATAATTGGACATCTATAATTATAAAACAAACAATTGGTTATGGTAATGTTGGTTTTTTAGTAGGAAGTACAACAGGTTTGTATAGTTTTAATACGAATTTGTCTTTATTTGCTTTAAATGTTGAAGGGGCGTCTTATTTCAATGGAAACATTGTAGTTACAGGTGACGCATATGCGAATAATTTTTATAATATTTCGGATTATCGTATAAAGGATATTCTTTCTGAAATGGATGATGAAATGAATAAAATAGATTTATTGAAACCAATTAAATACCAAAATTTGATGAATAAAAATATTGAATATGGGTTTATTGCTCATGAATTACAAGAAATATTTCCAAATTTAGTAACTGGTAAAAAGGATGCTGATGAACTTCAACGGGTTAATTATATTGGTATCATAAGTTTGCTTGTGAAGGAAATACAGTCAATCAAAAAGGAAAATAATTCTATGAAACAAATATTGGTGGGTCTGTTAGATGTCTTGGGCAATAAAGAAAGTAAATAAAAAGAAAAGATAAATAAAAGATAAATAAAAGATAAATAAAAAATTGAATTATATAATTATAAAATAGTAATACTTAATAATACTTAACTACATAAATACTTAAATATTATTTTAATTATTTCAATAATGACAGAAGAAACTTTACATCCTGTTCTCTCACAATTAAATATTCATGAACGTGATAATAACATAAAATTTGAAGAAAAAGGTCATAAATATACTATTTTAACTGATCCACAATCAAAATATATGTCTGTGACTACATGGAACCACAGTCATTTTCCGAAATTTGATGCCGATGGAATTATAAAAAATATGATGGCAAGTGATAATTGGAAAGAGGGACACAAATATTGGGGTCTCACTGCCGAACAAATTAAGAAACAATGGTTTGATAATGGTGCAAATGTTTCTGGTGCTGGGACAGATATGCATTTTGATATCGAATGTTTTATGAATAATCCTGTTTTGAAAAAAGGTTATACACAAGGCAATATATTAAAATATTGGTCGGAAAAGGAAATAAAATCTGACACGGAACCATCGAAAGAATGGAAATATTTTCTGAAATTTGTAAGTGATCATCCTGATTTGAAACCTTTTAGGACTGAGTGGATGATCTATCATGAGGACTTAAAATTGGCCGGTTCTATTGATATGGTTTATGAAAATCCTGATGGAACCCTCTCTATTTATGATTGGAAAAGGTCTAAAGAAATATCTCATTTAAATAAATTTAACAAATATGCTTTAACAGAATGTATTAAGACGATGCCAGATACAAATTATTGGCATTATGCTCTTCAATTAAATACATATCGTGCGATATTAGAAGAAAAATATGGTAAAAAGGTTACAAAATTGTGTTTGGTTAGACTTCATCCAGATATATTAGAAGAGACGTATGAGTTGATACCTTTGCCAATTTTAGAAAAGGAGATAAAGGAATTATTTGAATTGAGGAAAAATGAAGTGATGAAACCAAAAACGATATTTGGATATTACAATAAATATGTTAATAGTAAAAAAGAAGAAAATAAAATAATAAAAGTAGAAACGGAATATGTTGAAAAACCTTATATTAAGTCGAATACTAATCCTAGTCCTAGTCTTAATACAAATCCTGTTCCTAGTAATAATCCAAGAACTAGTCCTACGAAAATTCAGTTTTTTGGAAAATATAAAAAATAGATTATAAAAAATAGATATTTAAAGATTATTTTCATTATATATTTATTACTTTTAATGTCAATAACAATATCAACACTTATATATAATTCTTTGCCATTTATATATCTCTATTTTTTTTATTGTTTGGTTCAAAAGTACAAAGAAGACCCCGATTTATTAAAATCTGATCTATGGAATAAATTATTTGATTACACCTATTTTGATGAAACTAAGGATGATATAGTTGTCGAAAATCCTAGTAGCGAAATTATAAAAAAAGAGGAACCATATGAGCAAAAATATTTGGAAAAGTTTCGATCTCTTATTGATGATGAAAAACATATGAAAAAGGACATATGTTATTATAAAATGAATGCACAAGAATACGAAATAATGGAAAAAACGGCAACAAAATTACGTGATGACGAGATTTCTAGATTGGAAAAATTAAAAATAGAACTAGAAACGCAAGTATTAACATATATAACAATGATGGTAGATAGAGATAAATTCTATGATTATTTGAATGAATATGAATATGAAATGGGAGAGAGAAAAATAAATGATTTAATGATTTTATATGATACCGGAAATTTTGAATACATTGATAATATTATATTAAAAAATAAAGAAGAAATAGACCAAATAGATGAAAAAATAGAATGTTTAAAAATGGTTGTCGAGGTTTGTGTACAAGATAATTTAGAAGAAGAATATAATGTAAAAGCACGTGAAATGGTTATAAAGGAGAGATTAAAGGGTCTTAAAAATAATATTATTATGGAGAAAACACAATTAGGTAATGTAATAATGTATTATGATTGTGAAGCAGGAGATGGTGATGGTGCGTTTGTTTATTATAGTGACAATACAATTCCATATCGTTTTTTAGAAGTCGTTGGTAGAAAGTATGCTATTACATTTAATTGTTGTTCATTATATTGTGATATGGAAAAGGTTGTTAAAGAAGCCGAGGATAAATTGAAGGCAGAGATGAAGGCTGCTGAAGAAGAAAAAGAAAGAATGTTATTACAAGAAGAATTGAATAGCGAAATGGATAAGGATAAGGAAAAGAAGAAAAAGGATGTGTTTGCGAAGTTTAAAAGTTATAATAAAAATAATACTAAAAGTTCAGCATCAGTTTCAGCGCCAAGTAATAATATATCTAAAACAAATATTAAAAAGGATGAAAAAGTTGTTTTAAAGGATAAGGCAAATAGATATAACTATGAAGGAAAGATTGTCAATTATAGTTTTTTGAAGAAAGTTGATAAAAAGGCAGTCAATAAGAGATTGGGTTTGTCTTTTGCTGAATTCAAAAAAATGAATTTAGAATATAAAAAATAAACTCTATAAGTATATATATAGTATAAAATTCAAATGAAATCAAGATATTCAAAGAAAAATAAGAGACAAATGAGACGTAGAAAGTTCGTAACTAGGAGGAGAATGAGAGGCGGAGATGGAAATGGAGATGGATTAATACATAATGTTGAAGAATTGAAAAAATTAGAGAAAACACTTAAACATGCTATTGAAATAGAAGAACAAAAACAACCTTCTTCATTGATGACAGTTATTAATTCAGCAGTTGAAAAAACGGGTGATTTTGTTGAACCTTATGTAGAACAGGCAAAAGAAGCAGCTAAACCTTATATTGACGAGGCAATTGTAGATACAAGTGAAGCATTAGGTGATTTAGTAGATGTTGATCCAGAAAATAAACAAGAGGTAAAAGAAAAATTGGATGATATTGTTGAAGTAGTAAATAGTCCGGAAGTAAAGGAAAAAATAGAGGATATTGTTGAGGGTGTTTCTGAGAACGCTGCTGTAGTTATAAAAGCATCTGAACCTGCCGTTAAGCAATTAACGAAAACTACTATGGCAGCATTTGGTGAATCGGGGTCGGAAATAGGAAAAGCAGCTGTGAAAATTGGATTAAATATGGCTGAGGAGATACCTGTATTAGGTGCTGGTATTGCTCTTTTAAGATCGGCAGATGCAGCAGCAAAAGCGGGGTTATCTGTTGTAGATAGTGGGTCAGAAATAGTTGAGGCGACGAGTGATGCAGTGAAGGAAACAATTGATAATTTGGATGGTGTTAAAGATGAAAATTTGGGTGTGAACCAAGATATAGAGGCGCAAATAGGTGGTAGTTATAAAAGAAAGCAAAATATGCTGAGAATGAATATAAATGATCGTAATAAGATGTTGGCAAAAGTAGGAGGTTCAATTAAAGAATTTCATGATAGTACAATGAACCCATATAAAATAATAAATAAAGTTATAACAACTGGTGGAAAAACGAAAAAAATGAGAAAACACAATTTACGTGGTAGAACAAGACACAGGGGTTTGAATTAATTTCGATGATTTATTTTGTTATGATTTATTTTGTTATGATTTATTTTGTTCAGATAACCATTCTTTATAACCGTTACTTCTTAAAAGATTGAATGTAGTACCTAGATGGTTTTTTGCTATTAATAATGCTTTTAATTGGAGTTCATCTAGTTCGTTTAAATACTTTGTTAAGTTGATCCATAATTCTTCTGTTTGGTTATTTTCGTAAATATTTTCATTGAAAACTATATCAAGTTCTTTGAATTTATTTATTAAAATACTTAATGGGGATGGGGATGAAGTTAGAGTTGAAATTGCGTTTTGATTTTCTTGTGAAGTCATATTTATGTTATTTAATTAATATATCATTTCTATTATTTTTATATTAATATTTCAATTTTATTTATTATATTTAGTTACTATTTTCAAATAAAATTGAATTAAATGTATAAATTATATGAATTTATATACATATATTACTTATATATTACTTATATTTTTCAATCATGGAATTAGCGTTAGAACCTGAATTATATTCGCCTAGCATTGATAATAATGGAAACTATATTGACAGTGTTCCTCCTTCAAATACAATGAAAAATGGTATTAAATGTCCTTGTGGAGGTTCTCGAAAGAACATTGCTTTTACAAAAACTAGTGATTTTACAAAACATACAAAAACAATAACACATCAAAAATGGTTAGAAAACATAAATAACAACAAATCAAATTTATACGTTGAGTGTTATACATTGAGAAAAACGATTGAAACACAAAAGTTGATTATAGCAGAAAAAGAAAAAATGATAAATAGTAAAGAAATGATTATAAATTGTTTAACAGATCAATTGGAGAGAGAGAAAAATAAGGGATGTAAAACGGAAAATTTGTTGGATTTACTTTGTGACTAGATTATATTAGTTTAGATTTAGTTCATGTAAGTAATAAAACACAGCATTTGGTTTTCTGGATTAATATTAACACTACTATTTTGCATCATTTTTGTTATACTAGTATCAATTTTATAACCATTCATCATCAAATAAGAGAATAAAACTGGTATTTCTTCTGGTGTCATTAGGTCATTTTTACAACAACCAGAACAATTTATATCATTTCCAATCGATCTGAGTGCTAAATCGCATTTTTTTATTGGTGTGCAAGGTCCTGGAACTTTATAAGGACTTAGAGGGTTCATTTTAACACGCTGAACAATATTTGTTAAAGGTCCTTCTGGCATATCATTGATAGTAATGATATTTTTGTAACATTTCAAATAGGGGTCTAAATATGGTTGAGAGAAAAGAGCACAAGTTTTATGTCCCATTTTACATAAATAATGATATTTGTTTTATTTGTTTTATTTGTTTTATTTCAACATTTCAAACAGCAGAAAAACGATTTATTTAATATAAAAAAAATTGAAATACTAAATGTACTTCAACAATAATGTAAATCAAAATAAAATTATATCCTTTTAAACATAAAATTTAAATTTTAAAAAGATGATTATGAACAATGAATATGAACAACAACAACAACAACACACCAATGGAAACGGAAATGATATTTGTAATAATGATAATACTAATGTTTATATTGGAAAAACCAATGATGTTAATGGAATGGAGGTTTGCACAAATATATCGTCATACAAAACCAATAATAAAAACATCTATAGATTTAAATTTAGTGATGAATTTTCCATAGAATTAAGTAATTTTGCTAAAATTCATCAATATGATGATAGACATATTTTTAAAGAAGAGTGGAATTTGTGGTTAGAACAAAATGAGACTTTAGTAGAAACAGAAGTGCGTTTCTTAATGAATAATGGTTATGATGGAGATGTTATTGATAAGATGTTTAAAAGTGCTCGTTATTATTTCAGAAAGAAGAGTACTAGCAAAAAAGAACCAAAAGAAAGAAAACCATATATGGGAGTTACAAAGGAATTTATGGATAATATAGACAAATATTTGGTTAATAATAATGATAAACCATCAGAAGGGTTTGAGAAATTTTGTTTAGATAATGTAGAATTATTAAGAAGAGAAATTAAACATATGATGCTTCATGGAATGAATGAATATAAAGAAATTATGAATAAAATCAAAAAAACATATAAAAATCGATATTTTGTAAAACATGGAAATAAAAAATAAACTTAAAGATAATGTATTTACATTATAATATTATAAACATTATAATGGAGACGGAAATGAATATGGTTGATGTATTTTTAGGTAGTTGTAGTGGAGGTAACAGTTTTTTTTTGGATAATAAATCAGAAAAGAGAGAAATAATAATGGAAAACAGTGAGTTTTTGAAAAATGATATAAAAATAAGTAAAATTGTGAGAGAAATTCCTTATTATTATAATTATTTCTCTCCAATTTTGGATAATATAAATATAGAATTTGGCGAAATTGATGAAGAAAATAAGAAATATTTACATTTTGATAAGTTATATAATGAGAGAAATTTGGTTATTATAAAAAAAATGGATGAAAAATACGAAACCGTCGAATATTTTCTCTCAAATATAAAAAATCAGAACCAGTTTTTCAATGAATTTATTAATATTTACAAGAAAATGTTGAAATCTTTGGAAGTATTAGAAGAAAACGATATTTGTTATATTTTTATGGGGGATAATCGTGATGATATTGACATATCAATAGATAAATATGGAGCACCAATATTAGAATACTTTGGGTTTTCTCTCGTTAAATCAAGTTTGGATGTTGATTTATTGAAAAATATTAATATTAATTATGATTTTTTTCCTATTGATTTTTGTATAATTAATTTTTTGTTAAATAATCCTGAAATAGAAAGTATTTCAAGTCAAAATCTATTAAAAATATGTGAAAAATATGTACTTGGTAATAAGACTTTTATCGAATTTCAAAAAATAACTGGAAAAAAAGTGGATTTTGTGTTTTACAAGAAAAATATAGAATATTTTATGAAATATGTAAATCAACGAAGAGAGAAAATAATTGCCGAAGTATATGAAAAAGGTGTGAAAACATGGGCAAATTACCAATTAAGTATTTTATTTTTGAATTTATTAATGAGATTTGTTAAATACAATGGAGATTCTAGAGTATTCTATGATTATTTCTCTCAACTATTATTGACAAATATCCAACCATCTATTGAAAAAAGACTTGATATTAATAAAAACATATCATATTTCGATGAATTTATTGAAATGGATGAAAAACAGTGGAAAAATTTCTCTCGTCAAATAAAAATATAAAGTACAAAAGAACTAGAAAAATATTATTGAAGTTATATTACAATAATATTTTACTAAATGGTTATGACTGTAAATGGTTTTAATAATGTATTTATTTCTTTCCACCCTTCTTGCCACCTTTCTTGCCACCATGTTTGCGGGTTTTGCGACCATGCTTCTTTCCTCTGTGTTTGCGGGTTTTGCGACCACCCTTCTTGCCACCCTTCTTACCACCTTGCATTTCATCACTTTCAGCATCAAAATCTGATTCAAGATTGACTGGTTCAATAACTTCTTCGGTTTCTTCTTCAATATCCATTTCGTCATCACCACCCTTTCTAGATCTGCTTCTCTTGTTACTCATTGATTTCTTCATTCTTTTTGTTGAAGAACCCATTTCACTCTTTCTCTTACTAGCATCCTTAAGAGCATCTTTGAATTGATAGTTTGGGTTTTTAGCGTGACCTTCTTCGTAGATTTTTTTAACAAACATATTCCATTGACTTGGCATATTATTATATATATTATAAAAAGATAAAATCAAAAACAAAACTGGAAATTATAAATAAAATTGAAATAATTTTTTGTTAAATAGAGAGAAATAAAGTATTTCAAATTAGTTATATAACTTAGTTATTTAAAAATGACTTTTACTAGATTATATTATTCTGTATGCGATGTTAAATTAAATATTATTGGTTCTCTCTTAAATAATAATCCTAATGCTATTTATTGGGCATTCGAATTGTTTGATAGTGGTTTTACTAAAGAAGTTATGGAATTGCTTATTAAAATCTATTATTATTTCTACGCAAGTCTTAATCCTACATTTGAAAATTATATTTATACTAAATTATGGAACGAATATTTTGACAAATCTGATTATTCCATGAGAAAAAGTATTTTGAATTTGTTTATTACTAATTTATTATCTCGTCCATTTAATTACGATGTTTTTATATTACTAAACTATGCTAGACAAACGCAAAAACAATCTTCTGATTTTAAAAAAGAGAAAATACAAGAATATATTTTGAATGAAAATTATTTATATTTATCAAAATTCATATTAAATGAAATGACAAATGAAGATGTGATAGACGAAAAGAATGTAACAATAAATTTTATTTACGATGAATTTATGAATAACCATGGGTTCTCTCTTAATAAATCTACTATTTTGAAAAATATTAGAAAAATATCAAAGAAATTTCCGTTTATAGAGAGAAATGTCATATTACTGACAAAAGTATTATATTTGTTTTCAAAAATAAATAAACTGAAACTTGGTAACAGTATTTATACAGAAGAAAATATAGGGTTCAATGATCTTAATAACAAAATTACCGAAATTTTGAAAGATGAAACCATTAGAGGTTGGAAGAAGTTACCATTATGTATAAAATACAAAACAAATGAATACAATTTTCGTGAATTGTTTAAAAATTTGCCATATAAAAAACCTATTAGTGAATTATGGTCACCAGAGGTATTTTATTACGAATGTTTAACAACCCCAATATGGACTAATAGAATTGCTGAATTTGGAGGAAATATTAAATCAGATAAGTATGTTATTTTTAAGAATGATGATGTGAGCGAAGAATTTTATTCGAAATATTGGTATGATCCAGAGGAGCAAAAGAGAGAAATACATGATATGATATGGGGAAGACA
>JACCDO011789830.1_pt1 | contig 10974 bp, 7 predicted proteins | sample 7446101 | NCBI WGS metagenome assembly JACCDO01 (sample SAMN15323440, study PRJNA562643) | freshwater metagenome | isolation source: river surface water | place: USA:Blue River Watershed | collected 2017-08-16
CGCTAAAACGTAAAAACCATATAAAAAGAGGGCCGCGCAAATTGCGGGGTCCTCTTTTTTGATATCAATTCATATCCAATTATGCCTTGCTGAAATATCGATCTCGAATCCAAAACGCCACCCGCACCAATAAAATCAAAGCAGGCACTTCTATCAGCGGACCAATAACGCCTACGAATGCTTGAGGACTGTTGAGTCCAAACACCCCAATCGCTACAGCAATCGCCAATTCAAAATTGTTTCCAGCGGCCGTAAATGCAATCGCTGTGGCTTTGTCGTAACTACCCCCCATCCGTTTGCTCAACACATAGCCCAACAAGAACATAACTACAAAATAGACCATCATGGGCACAGCCACCTGAAGCACATCGCCAGGCAATTGAACCACTTGATCGCCCTTGAGCGCAAACATCAAAACAATCGTACCCAACAAAGCAATCAAAGTCATCTTCGAAATGCGGGGAATAAACCACTCGTTATACCAAGTCTCACCTTTCAATTTCACCCACACAAACCGAGACATCGCTCCGGCCAAAAAGGGGATTCCTAGATAGATAAATACACTCTGTGCGATCTGCGACATGGTGATCGCCACGATAGCGCCCTTGTATCCGAAATACGGCGGCAAAACCGAAATGAACAACCAAGCATAAAAGCTGTATGCAAATACTTGGAACAGCGAATTCAACGCCACCAAGCCCGCGCCATACTCCTTGCTACCCTCCGCCAAATCGTTCCACACCAACACCATCGCGATGCATCGAGCCAATCCAATCAGTATCAATCCCACCATGTAATCGGGCTGATTAGGCAAAAAAATCAAAGCGAGCACAAACATCAAAACCGGACCGATGATCCAATTCAACACCAAACTTACGCCCAGTGTCTTTGTATCGCGAAACACCGCTGGCAACAACCGATAATTCACCTTCGCCAAGGGTGGATACATCATCAAAATCAAACCCACCGCCAGCGGAATGTTGGTGGTGCCAACGCTCATCGATTCAATCGCAACAGCCACGCTCGGCTCAAAATAACCCAATGCTACGCCAATCGCCATGGCCAAAAAAATCCACAACGTGAGGTATCGATCCAAAAACGACAGCTTTTTCATACTACTTCAATTGCTGCTTAACAACATTCATCACCCACAACATCTCCGTAGCGATTTGCAAACAACGCTCATCATAAGTGGCAGACTCTTCGGGCTTACCGTCTGATACTTTGGGATCAACATAGGGAATGGCGACGCGGAAGTTGGCACCTTTCACGATCGGACAAGCGGCATCAGCCGAAGAGCATGTCATGATCGCACCAAAATCTGCCGCTGGATTCAAAGGATGATCGATGGTTTTGGAAAAGCAAAAAACAGGTTTAGCACCTTTGCCAACGGTAATCATCATCACCTTGTTATTGAGGTCGATGGCATTCACAAAACGCAATTGCTTATTACCAGTATCTTGTTGCTGCAACAAAATGGGATCCGGAATATGCTCAGCAATCATGCCCGCACGTTCAACCGCTGCGATGGCCCTTGCATTGAATGCGGTGGCTTCTGTACCTGCCGAATAGGTCCTAACACCTTGAATTCCCAAATGATGCGCCGCGGCTGCAGCCCAAATTTGTCCGAAATGACTTCTTCGACTGTTGTGCGTGCAGATAAACATGAGATCTACGTTGCCATCTTGCTTGATAGACTTGGCGATGTAGTTGGCCAATGATTTCAATTCATCTTGACGATCAACGGGAACCGTGGTTAAGTTTGTTTCTACTTTTTGCCAGTATTTGTCCATTGTTTCAAATCCTTGGGCATACAAATGGGTCTTCATAAAGAACAATAAAAATGCGGATATAATTATTTTTTTCATGGCTTAACAATCACAGGAAACATCCTCAGGTGGCGTTTGATAAAGAAAATCCACCATCAGGGTACGGAATTCTTTCCACTTAATGGGGTCGATGCAGTAATTGACTTGTTTTCCAAGTACGCGTCCTTTGATGAGACCCAAATTTTTGAGTTCTTTCAGGTGTTGGGTCACGGTTGGCTGGGCCAAGCCCCAATCTTTCACGAGCTCACTGTTCACGCACTTCCCCGTTTCAATGATGTGTTGCAGTATTGCAACACGGGCGGGGTGAGAAAGCACCTTCGCGATTTCCGCCACCGCATTCTCCCTGTCTTCAAACAATTCTGTTTTACTTAATCCCATATTGCAATATTACTATACAATTTTCATCCAATCAAACAGCAAATGTCAAAAAATTTGCGTCGTCAATTATAATTACAATATCGCAATATAACTATAATATTTCCATCGCATCAACAACCCAAAAAAACAATCAAATTACTCATGTAATTTCATCATAACATCGCAATATAACAATTATAAAACAAATCTTAAACACACATCAACCACAACGCTATAACCCCATCACTGCCACCAAAAAGAATCCCAATCCCCCTTTGTATCTTTACATCCTCCTCATGCGGCAATTATTCACCCTCATCGCTCCGTTGATCTTGGCACTCTTGCAAACAGCAAACACCCAAGCCCAATCGGCTGTATATCCAAAACCAGGCACAGTTTTCGATCGAAAATTGCACAGCATCCAACTGTGGATACACCCCGATTCATTGAACCAAATGTTGCTCAAAGAAAATTGGTACTCCGACCACAGCTATCCGGCCATGTTCATCTACGACAGCGAAGACACCCTTCACAAAGTGGGAATGAGACTCAAAGGCAACACCTCTCGAGCAGCCAAAAGAAAAGGTTTTCGCATCGATTTCGACCAATTCGCGCAGCAATCCTTTCAAGGCCTCAAAAAATTCAACATCAACGGCAACCACAACGACCCATCCATGTCGCGCGAATATCTCGCCGCACATGCCATGAACCAAGCCTACAACCCCTCCATCAGAGGCAACCTCATCAGGCTCTACATCAATGGTGAATATTGGGGCGTGAGAAACAACAGCGAATTCATCGACAAAACCTTTGTACAATCGCGCTTTGGCGACAATACTGGTAACCTTTACAAATGCTCTTGGCCCTGCGATCTCACATGGAAAGGCGCCAACCAGCAAACCTATAAAGCCATGATGAATGGCGGCGAACGAGCCTACGACCTCAAAACCAACGAAACGGCAGATGACTACACAGACTTGGTCAACCTCATCAACGCCATCAACAACTCACCCACCGATTCTTTCATCCCCCGCATGGAACGCATGTTCGATGTGCAAGCCTACCTCAAAACACTCGCCATGGAAGTGCTGGTTGGACACTGGGACAACTACTTTGCCAACAAAAACAACTATTGGCTCTATCACAACTTGAAAACGGGCAAATTTGTGTATTTACCGTATGACATGGACAATACCTGGGGCGTACAATGGGGATTCAGCAACATCGCCAACCGCAACATCCACGATTGGGGTAACAAGGCCGTTAGCCCAGCTCCCCTCACTTACAAACTCTTCGCCGTTCCACAGTACAAACGCATGTACGAATTCTACATCCGCGAACACCTCAAAGACCCTTATCACACCGATAGTCTTTACAAAGAACTGGATTACATCGCAGCGCTGATCGATACCTCCATCCAACAAGACCCATTCTACAATGGACAGCGCAGCTCAGACTATGGATTCACATACAACGATTGGAAGTCCAGCTATTCCTCCGCTTGGGGAAATCATGTTTCCTGGGGTATCAAACCATTCATAGGCACAAGAACAACCTCGGCGAAACAGCAAATGATTTTTGCTTCTACACAATCACAAGTAACACCAAACCCGGCGATGGGTTACCCAAATCCATGTGAAAACATCCTCACGATTGAACACAACCTAATTGCCACTTGGCAGGGCAATGTGAGGGCAGAAGCCATTGACTTACAGGGTAGAGCTATACCGCTCAATTACACCCAAATCGCTGAAAACCAACAACAACTTAGCATCACCACGGAAACACTCAACACAGGATTGTATTTCATTCGTTTGAGCCATGCCAATTCAGCGCCCATCATCACACCGTGGATTACAGTGATTCATTAACCCAATATCTACAAAACGAAAGAGAGGGCCATGGCCCTCTCTTTTGCTAGAAATATGAAATAATATTAACTCTAACTCTTAGTGAGCCACAGTGAAGCGGTAAGCACTTTTTGCACCGTTCGATACAACCGTCAAGATGTACAGACCGTTGTTCAAATCAGCCACAGGAACAGCAATTGCATTGCCACCAGCAACCAATGATTGTGAGCCCATTGAAGCAACCACTTTGCCAGACATATCAGAAACCGAAACCATTACTTCAGTTGCAGACACTGTAAACAATTCAATGTTAACAACATCAAACGCAGGCACTGGGTAAGCATTGGTCATAACCACATCACCCAAAGTATTTACTGAACTGAACTTACCAAACTTGGTGAAAATCGCTGCATCGTAATTGGCCAAAGTGTTGATTTTTGAAGCCGTTACCGGACGGAAATCAGGAGCTGTAGCATTCTTAGGATCAACCAAAATCGCGCCGCTCACGTAACTTGCATCATCTATTTTGTTTGAATTCTTTACATCACGCAACCATGCATCCATGGCAGCAGGCGTATTCTTGCTATCTACTTCAGCCAAACCAGTGTTGGTAGCGCCAGCAGCAGATGCAGCCGCAGTATTCGCAATAAAGTTATTCCTTAAAACATTAGAAGTTTCGCTAATCGCACCAGATTTTACACCAGACGCAACCAACACACTGTCACCATCGAACATGATGAAGTTTCTGTAGCCCATGAACACAGAATTCACAATGCTCAAGCGGCTGTTTCTGCGGATACGAGCACCTCTACGGAAAGCACCTTTTTGGGTTGCAGTTAAATCATTGTAAGTTTTATCCAAAGGAACTGGACCCACACAAGTAATGTTAGAGAACAAGGCAGATGTCAAAGGCAATTTACCTGAACCTGCAGCGTCGTTATCGCTTTCGAAAGTCTCAGAAGTAGATGCACCTGAAGTAGCATTCCAACTCAAATCGAAATAAGCTGTATCTCTCACGGCGATACCAAACTGAACCGCACCACGGTAGCCGAAATCTGTATCGAAATCATCGTCAGTGGTCTTGTAAGAAATCAACTTCTTGCAACTTACTGTTCCACCAAACCATTCAAACGCATCATCGTTACCGAAAGAACATTGAACACCTTCGATTTCAGTTTTGCTACCAACAGAACCCATGGTCAAAGAGTTCATCTCTTTGTTTGGTTCGAAAGCCAAACCAGCGAACTCAATACGAACGTACTTCACAACACCGCTGTTATCGGCATCATCAGTTCCACCAAATTTACCCAAAGTGTTGTCAACAGCGACGTTGTTAAAACCTTCCAACTGCACATCCAAACCTTGGTTGTTTACAGCCTTACCACACAACACCAATCCACCCCAATCGCCACGATCCCTAGAACCAGCGGCTTTGTTTGATGTCATAACAACCGGATTGGTTGAAGTACCGTTCACTTCAATCATACCACCGCGTTCCACAGTGATCAAAGCATACAACTTAGGAGTTGCAGTCAAATCTGCAGCACCGCGAATAACAGTACCAGCAGGAATTATCAATTTACCACCAGATCGAACGACGCACGTGCTGGTTAACAAATACACCTTCGATGCATCCAATGTCACCGTACCTGTGATGTTTTTGATGCCAGACGCATCGTTCAATGTGGTGGTTTCGGTTGCTACACCGTAAGAAGCTTGTTTCGGATTCCACTCTGCCCATCCTTTGGTCCAATCTTGACTTGCATCGCTGCTCAAAGCACCAGCGTGGTTAACCATTTGGATGAACTGTCCGTTCAATTGGCTGGCCAAGGCCACGGCAACTGACAAAAAGGTAATTTTCTTCATAGTTTAATTATTCTTCACAAAATTCCTTCCCCACACTTACGCCAAATTCACCATAGGGTTAAACAATGATTAAGATTGTACCTTTAAATTAACAAAGGGGTAACAAACCAATGTCACCCCTTCGCTTTTTACGATCCCACCAAGGACCTAAAAGTTCAATTTATTATCAGAACTTAAACGTATAAGTTACCGTCGCCTGTCTGCCGTTTGTAAAGCTGAACAATGTATTGTCGCCGTCTTTATCCGCATCGGTCCATGCCTTGGCATCGTACTTGCCATTGTTGTTCAAATCTTGGAAGAAAACCGTTTTCTGCGCCAACAAATCACCCAATGTGAGCTTGATTGTACCCATTTTACCGTCTTTCCCCAATTCCTTGCCAAACTGCAAATCCCACATGCTACGTCCAAATTCATAAATATCCGCACCAAAAGGCTGAATGGCCTGTGCCACACCAATGTATGCGATGCGCTGCCCAATCTTGTTGAAACTGGTGTTGATCTGCCATCCTTTGTGCTCGTAAAACAAACTCGCGTTCACCACGTAAGGACTTTGGCCCTGCAAAGGACGATTGGCCACACTGCTCGATGCATCGGTAAATGCCACAGCTGAACGAATCAACGCAAAGTTTCCGTAGAAGGTCAAATCACGCAACCACTTTACACCGCGGTTCAACGAACCCAAATTCTTACGCATTTCAACCTCCATACCCACGTTGGTTGCCCTAGACTCATTGCCATACGTAAACGTACGAATCAACGCTTGTGAAACATCCAAACTTATCTCAATGGGATTCAATATCTCTTTGTAGAAAGCGCCCACACTGATCATATCTTGCTTGTTCGTGAACACCTCCCAACGCAAATCCGCATTGTTGATGAACGCCCTGCGCAAATTCACGTTACCCAAAACTTCAGAATTGATGCTGAAATTATAGAAAGCGAAAGGAGCCATCTCCCTCAACTCGGGGCGATTCACTGTGCGATAATAAGCCGCGCGCAAATTGCTGCGCTCTGTCAACGGTGCAATCACGTTCAACGATGGCAACCAATCAATATTCACTCCCAAATCACTCATCACCTTACCCGCTTGTCTGAAGTAATCGTTGTTCAAACTCTGGGTAAAACGCTCCATGCGAAGCCCATAAATCAACTTCAAATAGTTCACCTTCTTGCCCGTTTTGAACAAAGGCAAATGATTCTCCGTCATCACGTAACCCGCAGCCAAAGAACTTCTTCCCTCATACAAGTCCTTATCAACCGCAGTTTTTTCAATCAAATAAATGTTCGATGCCGATATCGCTGAAGCACCCAAATCTTGCTCCGGCAAAGCACTGCTCGGCTTAAATCCACCCACAGGTGCATACACAAATTGTCTGCTCTGAAAATCTCTCACACGATTCTGCGCAAACACACCAGTTTTAAATACATGGTGCGTTTTACCCAAATCAACATCGTAAGTATAATCTGTACTCGCCGAAACGTTGGTTTCGTTCATGTAACTGAAAAATCTACCCGTACCCGCATTGAAAAATGCATTCAATACCAACTGCCTATTCGCAATGTCGCCTTCTGGCAACGCATAATTCGCAATCCTGAAATCAGGCACCGCCCTGTAGGTATTTCCATAGTTCAACACCCAAGTAAGCTTGCTCTTGTCCTTGCCAAAGCTGTGCAATCCATTCACCTGACTGCTCACCAAACGGTTGAAGTTCACCTGATTCGAGAAACCCTCACTGTACATACCATTGTCGGCATCCGTTAAACCCGAACGCAAGGTTGATCCCGCGTCGTACGTCAAACTCAACAAATTCCTAAAATCAATGCGATTCTTTTTGTTCAACTTCACACTCAAATTCACCACACCACCATTTTGCACGTTCGTGGTGAGAATTTCGTCACTGAAATCCTTGTAAGTGTAATTGGTGCTATAATCTTTCGATACAATATTTCCTTCACTTCTTCTTGGCGATATCGCGTAATTCCAACTCACCAACAATCCCGCTTCCTTTTTACCCAATTTGAATGGCATACCCAAAGAATAAGACAATCTCGGCGCAGGCATCACATTCACCTTCTTTAAACTCCAATCGTTGTTGAACTTCAAGGTTTCACGGGCATTCAACTCCGGATCTTTCGAAGTAGTATGTGGCTCAAAACCCATCTTTGGATCCAACACGGGGATACTGCGCTTGGCCGATGGCAAGCCCAAATATTCGCTACCCTCCAACCCAAAAGCATCCATCTGATTAAATGTGGTAATGCTATTATACTGAAATCCAATCGATGCAGTTTGAATGAACTTTTCAGGAACACTCTTGGTATTGATTTGAATGATTCCACCACCAAAATCACCAATCATATCGGGCGTAGCACTCTTCACTACCACAATGTTATCCAACAACGCCGCTGGAATTACATCAAACGAAAACGCTTTGCGATCGCTCTCCGTACTTGGCAATGGCGCACCATTCAAATAACCCGCATTGTAACGATCAAACATACCGCGAATGTTGGCGAATTTACCCTCCGATATGGTCGCACCAGGAATGCGCTTAATGGCATCCGATGTGGTCCTGATGGTTGTCTTCGCAAAATCCTCCGCACTGATTGCCTCAACCATTCCCGACGATAATTGCTTCGTTTGAATGGCCGCAGCTACTGTATTCTCCTTCGCTTTCTTCCGCTTCACAATCTCTGCACCCTCCATGCGCGAAGTTTTAGCCAACACAGGATTTAAGAAAAACTCCTTGTCCAACTCAATCATCACAGAATCTTCAAGTACATCGTAACCCTCCGCCTCAACAAACACCTTTCTCGCACCCACCAGCACAGAAAATGAAAACTTGCCCTCTACATCCGTCACACCAGAGTCTTGGGAACCAGTCACAAACAGCTTGGCACCCACAAGTGCTTTACCCGTTTCCGACATCACCCTACCCACCAATAAACCTTTTCCAGATTGCGCAGAAACAGTTCCAAACCCTGCTGCGATCAATATCAAAACAATTGCTTTACGTATGGAATTTACCATACCGCAAAATTCACGAATAAGTGTTACCCCAAAATTAACAGAACTTTACCATGCGTTAACTTATGGTTAATATTGGCGTGAACTCAATTCGCAATTTTGTTTCTCTACCCCAACAACCAACGCAGCAAGCCCAGCCCCTTGTAAGGCGGATACTTGATCGGCACATCCAACCACAATGGCGAGCGCATCACAGACTTCTTATGACTGAACACCTCAAAGGTTTGACGTCCACGATAACTTCCATATCCACTGCCACCCACACCGCCAAAAGGCAAATGATGATTGGCCACATGCACCAGCGTATCATTGATGCTCACACCGCCAGAACTCGTTCTCGCCAATACCTGTTTCGCTCCCGCATCGCTCCCAAAAAAATACAATGCCAATGGTTTTTCATGCGCATTCACATCAGCTATCACTTCATCCAAGGTTTCGTAGGTTCGCAACGGCAAAATCGGACCGAAAATCTCCTCACACATCACCCGCGCACTCCATCCATCCACGGATACCACAGTGGTTTCGATGAACTTCTCCTCGCGATCACTTCTACCACCCAATACCACGTCAGCCCCCTGTAAATAGGCACTCACACGATCAAACGAACGTTCGTTAACCATTCTTCCGTAATCTGGACTCGTCAGCATATCACCCCCGTACATCTGCGACAAGGCCTCCTTCGCCGCGTCGATAAACAACTGCTTCTCGCTGCGATGCACCCACACATAATCCGGTGCGATACACGTTTGTCCGGCATTCACCGACTTCCCCCAGATCACCCGTTTGGCCGCTGTTTTCATGTCGCAGCCCTTTTCAATGATGGCCGGACTCTTGCCACCCAACTCCAATGTCACAGGTATCAGTTTCTCCGCCGCGGCCTTCGCCACGATCTTGCCCAAAAACGGTCCGCCCGTAAAAAAGATATAATCCCATTGCTGCTGCAACAGCCATTGATTCTCTTCTATACTGCCTTGCACCACAAACACCTCTTCCTTTGAAAACGCATCCAAAATCACCTTCTCTATCACCTCCGCCACATGTGGCACCTCGGGTGAAGGCCTCAAAATGGCTCTGTTCCCAGCCGATATCGCCCCAATCAGCGGATTCATCAACAACTGAAACGGATAATTCCATGGCGCCATGATCAACACCTGTCCAAACGGCTCCGGAATCACCTTACTACTCGATGGCAGCAAAAACCAAGGGGTGGTGATACGACGGTGCGCACTCCAATGCTTCACATGCTTGATGTGAAAATCAATCTCCTGGTACGTCACACCCACCTCGGTCAAAAATCCCTCGTATTCAGATTTACCCAAATCCTGCTTCAACGCCACCAAGAGCTCTGCTTCGTACTTGGCGATGCTTTGCTTCAGTCGTTTCAGCTGGGCGATGCGCTCCGCGGGGGTGGCAAATTCACGCTGATTACTCAACGAACGCTGCAGATGATAAACCTGCTCAATGTCAGAAATGGGGGTAAATCGCAATGTCATAAAGAAACAAAACAAAGATGCACACAAAATGGTTCGCAACCACTCCTTGCCTGAAAACAACGAATTTTATGCCTTTTGAGCCCTAAGCATGTGGCGCTTGTGCGGCGGACCGTCGAGCTTTTTCACCCCAAACCCCACTGCCCGTAGAGCCCGTTTCACATCGCCCGCTGCGGAATAAGTAACCAAAATGCCGCCCACCGAAAGCGCGTTAAATATCGGAAGGAACAGTGCTTCGCCCCAAACACCGTCCTGTTTTTTCGGTCCAAAAGCATCCCAAAAAACCACATCCATCGCCGCAGGAATCTCCGCAGATTGAATATCACGGTGGTGCTTAAAGACCTTACATTCACCCTGTAACAAAGGTATCTCTATCCACTGCTCCCACGCCGAAGCATGTAGCGCCTCGCTCCGCTCGGCGTATACCGTATCGCCCCAATACCCCTGCATCAATGTCTGCGACAATGGAAACTTCTCAACCGTATAATACTCCACCCCACAACCCGTCTGCTCACACCAATCCATCACCAACATCGCATTGGTTCCCGTGCCCA
>JACCDO010054223.1_pt1 | contig 10973 bp, 6 predicted proteins | sample 7446101 | NCBI WGS metagenome assembly JACCDO01 (sample SAMN15323440, study PRJNA562643) | freshwater metagenome | isolation source: river surface water | place: USA:Blue River Watershed | collected 2017-08-16
GATGGCGACCGCCCCGCCGAGCCAGAGCCGCCACGAAGGACGCTGTCCTTCGACGGCCCACTGCATCACGAGCCCGATCAGGGGCGTCAGGGCGACCACGCTGAGCACCAGCGCGGCGTCGTGCTTGGTGAGCGCCCATTGATAGCACGCCACGCCGAGGGCGGGGCCGGCGAGTCCGTTCATGAACATCCAGCCCGGAGCCGTGCGCCAAGCGTAAGGCCGGCGAAGCTTGGCGAGGAGACCGTCCTTGCGGGCTGTCCAGAACACGAAGAGCAGCACGACCGGCACGCCGCCAAGCAGGCGCACGAAGCCCTGCGCGAAACCGTCGGGAATCGTCTCGCCCGCGCGCGCGCAGGCGTCGACCGCCATCGGCGTGCCTACGGCGCCGCAGGCCTGGCCGAACGCGGAAAGCACACCCAGCCAGACGCCGGCCCGACGGTCCGCCGGGTCGCCTTCGGCCGGCGCACCGAGTGCGACGCCGACGCCGGCGAGGATGACGAGCGCGGAAAGCAACTGCGGGCCGTTCGGAGACAGGCCGAGGATCTCGTACTCGAGGAAGAGCGCGATCGGGGCGGCGAGGCACTGGGTCAGCAGCATCGTCAGACCGACGCCGATGCGGGGCAGGGCGTGGAAGAGGGCGATGTCGCCGACGCCGAGACCGAGCACGCCGCCGAGCAGAAGCCAGCCCCATCCGGCGCTGAAGGGGTGCCGTCCGCTGAACGCGACGAAGAGCCCGACGATGACGATCGCGACGAGCAGTCGCCCGAGGTTCGCGAGGTCCGGTCCGTGGTGCGCCGAACTGCGCCGCGCGCAGGTCACCGACCAGGCGTAGAAGAAGGCGGCTCCGAGGGCGTAGTCCATCAGTCGAATTTCTCGAGCACGGCCACGCCGACGGCATCCGCGCGCAGGCGGCCTTCGCCGTTCAGCCGGAAGCGCGTGCCGGCCAGTTCCATGATCTCCTCCTCGATGAGGTCGGCGAAGAGTTCGCGGACTCCTTGCGGCAGCGGTGTCTCGAAGCGCTCGGCGAGCGCGAAGGGGTCGACGCCTTCGTTGAGGCGCAGGCCGAAGACCAAGGCGTCGCAGAGCAGGTCGCGCGCGCTCAGCGCCTTGGCCTGTTCGCGCACGGGCGCGCCGGCCTCGATGCCCTTGGCCCATTGGTCGAGGTTCGCCGGATTCGTCCAGCGGACGTGGCCCCACTGCGACGCCGCCGAGGGGCCGTAACCGATCCAGGAGCCCATTTCCCAGGTGATGAGGTTGTGGCGGCAGGCATGGCCGGCCTGGGCGAAGTTCGAGGTCTCGTATTGCGCGTAGCCCTGCTCGGCGAGCGTTTCCCAGGTGCGGCGGTAGAGGAAGGCCTCGAGTTCGCGGTCGATCTTCACCTTGCCCTGCGAGAGCTTCACGAACATCGCCGTGTCCTCCTCGAAGGTCAGGCAATAGGTCGAGAGGTGATCGGGCTTGAGTTCCATCGCCCGATAGAGGTCGTCGGTCCAGCGTTTCTCATCCTGGCCGGGGATCGCGAAGATGAGGTCGAGATTGCGCGAGGCGAAGCCGGCGGCCTCGATGAGCTCCCAGGCCTCCATGATCTGCTTCGGCGAATGACGCCGGCCGAGCGCGTCGAGCGTGGCGTCGTCGAAGCTCTGCACGCCCATCGACACGCGCGTGACGCCGATCTCCTTGAGCGCGGCGAGCTTGTCGGCGCGCACGGACGAAGGCGCGAGCTCGACGGTCCATTCAGCGGGCCGCCCGGCGGCCTTGGTCATCGCATGGCCGAGCCGACGCAGGTCATCCGCGGGCAGGAGTCCCGGCGTGCCGCCGCCCCAGAAGGCGGTCTCGACGCGGCCGGGCGGGTGGAGCTCCAGCTCGCGTTCGATCGCGGCGAGGTAACGATCGATCTCGCCGCGCTTCGGCTGCTCCTGGTAGAACGAGCAGAAGTCGCACGACGACGCGCAGAACGGGACGTGCAGGTAGAGGGCCGTCGCGGACTGGACGGGAGCGGACATCACTCGAGGCCGAGCTGCTTGCGGCCGGCTTCGGAGATCATCCGCGGATTCCAGACCGGGTCCCAGACGATCTCGACTTCGGCGGACTCGACGCCCGGCAGGGCCTCGAGCTTGGACTTCGCATCGGCGGCGATCACGGGCCCCATGCCGCAACCTTGGGCGGTGAGCGTCATCTTGGCCGCGACCTTCTGGCCGCCGCGCTCTCCGGGGGTGAGTTCGAGGTGATAGATCAGGCCGAGATCCACGATGTTGACCGGGATCTCCGGGTCGAAGCACCCCTTGAGCGCTTCCCAGAGGGCCTCTTGGTTCACCGGTCCGCTGATGACGGTCTCGTCCTTCTTGCCGTATTGGCTGACGGCGTCGGCGCCGAGGGCGTCGATGTCGGCCGGGGCGAGGCGGAAGAGGCCCATCGGGGTCCGCACGGTGACCGAGCCGCCGAGGGCCTGGGTGACGGTGACTTCCGTGCCCTTTTCCAGCACGACGACATCCCCGGCGGGGATCAGGGTCGAGGCGCAGTCACGGACGAGCTTGTGGACAGAGGACATGCCCAGAAGACAGGCGGTAAGGCCTTGGGACGCAAGCGTGGGGTGCGCCTCGGATGTGCTTTTGAGGGTGGTCCGGTTGCATGCCAAGGTGACGCGTAAGGTTGTGGGCGGCTGGCCGACGGCTAACTTCTCCCTGAACCCCTTCACCATGCGTCGTCTCCTGGCCCTGCTCCTCGCCCTTTCCGTCCATGCCGCTCCCGTGCCGATCTTCGACGGCAAGTCCCTCGCGGGCTGGGAAGGCGACGCCGCCTGGTGGCGCGTCGAGGACGGCGAGATCCGCGGCGGTTCCGCGACCGTCAACATCCCGAAGAACTTCTTCCTCGCGACCGAGAAGTCCTACCAGAACTTCGACTTGCGCGTGAAGCTTCGCCTCACAGGCACTGGCTTCGTCAACAGCGGCGTCCAGATGCGCAGCGTGCGCGTGCCGAACAGTTCGGAGATGAGCGGCTACCAGGTGGACTACGGCAAGGGGTGGTATGGTAAGCTCTACGACGAAAGCCGTCGCAACAAGGTCATCGCCGATTCGAAGGACCCGGCCGCCGTGCTCGCCGCGGTGAAGGAAGGCGAGTGGAACGAGTATCGCATCCTCGCCGAGGGCAACCGCATCCGCAGCTGGGTCAACGGCGTCCCGGCGCTGGATTACCTCGAGACCGAGCCGAATATCGCTGCCGACGGCAAGATCGGTATCCAGATCCATTCGGGCGGCATGGCGATCATCCAGGCCAAGGACATCACGATCGAGGAACTGCCGCCTACTCCGGGTGCGCTGACCTGGGACAAGGTGAAGCCCGCCGCGAAGAAGCCCGGACCGGCCAAGGCGGCCGCGCCCCGCAAGGATACGAGCTACAACGACGTGCAGGGGGTGCGTCGCACCGCCGAGGAGCAGCAGAAGCTCTTCAAGCTACCTGCCGGCTTCGAGATCGAGCTTTTCGCCAAGGAGTCCGCCGACGTCGGCAAGTTCATCATGCTGATCTTCGACCAGCAGGGCAGGGCGTGGTCCAGCACCGCGCTGGAATACCCGGTAGACGCCAACGAGAACCCCGCCGCCGCCGAGGCGCTGTATAAGTCTAAGGCTCGCGACAAGGTCATCGTCTTCGACCGGCCCTTCGAACCGGGCGTCCGACAGCCGCGCGCCTTCGCCGACGGCCTGGCGATCCCCGAAGGCGTCCTGCCTTACAAGGACGGCGCGGTCGTCCAGCACGGTCACGACGTGGTGTTCCTCCGCGACACCGACGGCGACGGCAAGGCCGACAAGCGCGAGGTCCTGCTGACCGGCTTCGGCATCCAGGATTCGCACCTTTTCCCGCACCAGTTCACCCGCGCACCGTGGGGTTGGTTCTGGCTCGCGCAGGGCGCGTTCAATTCCGGCAAGGTCACCTCCACCAAGGGAGACGTCACCGACTTCCCGAACACGCGCATGGCTCGCTTCCGGCCCGACGGCAGCTTCTTCGAGCCGACGAGCGTCGGTCCCTGCAACATCTGGGGGCTCGTGCTCACCGGCGAAGGCGAATGCTTCATCCAGGAAGCCAACGATTACGGCTATCCGGTGATACCGTTCCATGAATACGCGCTCTATCCCGGTTGCGCGGACCGCCTCGCGAAATCCTACCAGCCGCCTTTCCCGGTGCAGGCCCCGGATTTCAAGATGAGCGGTTCGGGCCTCAGCGGCCTCGCGCTCTCCGATGTAGGCGTCTGGCCGAAGGGCTACGACGGCGTGATGTACGTCGCCAATCCGATCACTTCGAAGGTCAACGCGATCCGCCAGCACCGCGCGGGCTCCGGTTACCGCCTTGAGCGCCTCGAGGATTTCGTCACCTGCGACGACCCGTTCTTCCGTCCGATCGCCATGACCATGGGTCCCGACGGCTGCCTCTACGTCATCGACTGGTATAACAAGATCATCAGCCACAACGAGGTCGCCCGTAATCACCCGGACCGCGACAAGCAGTCGGGCCGCATCTGGCGCATCAAGCCGAAGGGCTTCGTCCCGCCGGCCGTACCCGATTACACCAAGCTCTCGTCCGCCGACCTGATCGCCCGGCTCGGCTCCAAGGTGACGGCCGATGCCCATCTCGCCTGGCAGACGTTGGCTGACCGTGGCAACGAAGGCGAAGCCCTCGAAGGCGCGCTCGCCGCGATCGCAGGTGACGCCGCCGCGCCGGCCGCCCGCCGGATCCAGGCTCTCTGGGTGCTGGGTGAGCACGGGCGCAAGATCGGGCCGTTGGCCATGCGCTTGCTCGCGGATCCGAATCGGAACATCCGTCGCGAAGCGGTGAACGCCCTCCGCCACTTCGGTGTCTGGACGCCACATCACGAATCACTCGCCGCGCTCTCCGCTGATCCCGATACGGAAGTCCGCGCCGCCGCCATCAAGGCCCTCGGCGAGTCTTCCGCCAAGTGGCCCGCCGCCCTCGGCGCGCTGATACGTTTCGCCGGTCCGTCGCTCGAAGGTCCCGTCGCCCCGGATCGTCGCGGCAAGCCGATCAAGGTCGGGGCGGCCTACGAGCGCGACTTCGAACGTTTCCTCGTGCGCATGTATCTGGAACGTCAGCCGGAGGCGGTCGCCGCTTTCCTTGCTTCGAAGGAGGCCAAGGCCTTGCCGGCCGAAGGCCGGATGTTCGCCGCGCTCGCGCTTGACCCTAAGGTCGGCGCCCCGCTCGTCGCCGAACTCGTCGGTCAGCTGGACCGCGCGCCCGGCCCCGACGAACTCTTCGCCGTCGCCAAGACCCTCGACCAGCCCGCCAGCGTGGCCGTCCTGCGCAAGCTTCTCGCCGATGTCGCCGTCCGTAACCGTGTCGTCGAACTGCTCCTCGTCTTCCGCACCGACCTCGATCCTGCCAAGGTCGGCCCGGTCGTCGCCGAAGCCGCCCAGGCCCTGCTCTCCCAAGGGTCTGCCGACCGCGCCCTCGCCGCCCAGCTCATCGGCGGCTTCCAGCTGCTCGAATTGGAAGCCGACCTGCTCGCGCTCCTTTCGCGCGAGGATTCCCGTCGCGAAGCCCTGCTCGGCCTCCAGCAGCTCCGCACGACCAAGCCGGAGGCCGTGGCCGCGCTCATCGGTTCCGCGCCGACGGAGATCTCGAACCTCGCGCTGCGCGCCTTGGTCGCTTCCCGTGCCCCGCAGGCGGCGGCGCTGGCGCTGAAGCTTTATCCGACCCTGTCCGTCAACGACCGCAAGCTCGTGCTGGACGGCATCAGCGGCACCAAGGCCGGCGCCAAAGCCATCGCCGCAGGCCTGGCGGAAAAGACCGTAGCCCTCGCCGACATCGAGACTCCGGTCGCCGAGAAGCTGGCCATCGCGCTGGGTGACAGCCCCGAACTCGCGGCCGTCTCCGCCCAGCTCGGCGGCGTCTTCCGTAGCGTGCTGGCGTTGGATGGCTCCAATGACGCCGTAGCCAAGTCTGGACTCGTCCTCAAGGGCGCCTTCACCGTGGAGACCTGGGTCCGCCTCGACGGCAAGGTCGACAACAACGACAGCATCCTCGGCGCGCCAGGCGTGCTGGATCTTAATTTCGCCGGCGGCGTTTTCCGCGCCTACCTGGGAGCCAAGATCCATGATGCCGTCGTGTCGTCCAAGCCGATTTCCTCCGGCATCTGGACGCATGTCGCCCTCTCGCGTGATGCCGGGGGCATCCTGCGCCTCTTCCAAGACGGCGAACTGACCGGCACCGCCAAGGCCGCCCACGGACACGACCTTCCCGGGCTCACCGTCGGCTGGTCGACGCCGGGAGCCGGCACGCTGGGCGCTTTCGCCGAATACCGGATCTGGAACGTCGAGCGCAAGCCGGCCGAAATCCGGACGAACATGACGCGTACCTTCGCGGGCGAGCAGCTGCCGGCGTCGCTCGTCTTCGCCTCCGCCAGCGGTGAGGCCGCCTGGGGCAAGCTCGGTCAGGGCGCCAAGATCGTGCGCACCACCGACGCTCCTCCGCTGCTCAACGCGGAACAGTTCGCGGCCATCGCCCAGAAGACCTCCCGTTTCACGGCGCTGTCGGCGAAGGCCGGCGATCCCGCCAAGGGCAAGGCCCTCGTCGCGCTCTGCCAGTCCTGCCACATGATTAACGGGCAGGGCGGACAGATCGGCCCGAACCTTTCCGGCGCCGGCGCGATGGGCATGGAAGCCGTCATCCGCAATATCATCGAGCCCAACGCCGCCATCGAGGCCGCGTACCGGATCTTCCAGGTCAAGCTCAAGGCCGGCGAGGTCATCGAAGCCTTCTACGTCTCCGAGGACGCGACCGCCTACGTCATCCGTCAGGCCGGCGGCGCCGACCGCCGCGTGCCCAAGGCCGAAGTGGCCTCCGCCAAATACCTGCGTCGCTCGCTCATGCCGGAAGGCCTGCTCGACGGCTTCACGGACGAGCAGGTCACCGACCTCTTCGCCTACCTGAAGACGCTCAAGTAAGCCCAACCCCTGTCCCATCCCCTATCCCTACCCCTATGGGGCCTTCTTCGCTTGCCGAGGGGGCTTAGGGGCTTACGGCTTGAGGCATGTCCGTCTGGTTCAATCCTGCCCGTGAAATCGACGCCCTGCTGCGCAAGGCGGCCGCTTCCGTTCCCGGCCTCGAGGCCGACTTCAATCCGGAGCTGAAGCCGTCGGATCCCCGCCACGCCGACTTCCAGGCCAACGGCGTGCTCGCCGCCGCCAAGAAGGCCAAGGCCAACCCGCGCGCCCTCGCTACGGCGCTCGTCGAAGCCGTGCGCGCTCAGGGCGGACTCGACGACAAGGTCGTGCAGATGGAAGTCGCCGGCCCGGGCTTCATCAACTTCAAGCTCACGCCCGCCGCCCTCGGCGCCTGGCTCCGCGAGTATCGCGACGAATCCAAGTGGCGCGCCGGCGCGGCCCGCCTGATGGGCGGCCGTAAGGTCGTCATCGACTATCCTTCGCCGAACACCGCCAAGCAGATGCACGTCGGCCACCTCCGCCCGATCGTCATCGGCGAGGCCGTCGCCCGCCTGATCGAGTTCTGCGGCGCCGACCTCGTCCGCGACAACCACATCGGCGACTGGGGCACGAACTTCGGCATCCTGATCCTCGCGATCCGCCGCGCCGGCTTCCAGCTCGACGCCAAGAGCCCGACGGCCCTCGAGGACCTCGAGCGTCTTTACAAGGAAGGCAGCGCCGCCACCAAGGCCGACCCTGCCCTGATGGACGCCGCCCGCGCCGAGCTCGCCAAGCTGCAGTCCGGCGACCCCGCGAACACCGCTCTCTGGAAAGAGATCGTCGAGGTCTCCAATGCCGCCTGCCAGCGCATCTACGACCAGTTCGGCCTCAAGACCGACGTCATCCTCGGCGAGTCCTTCTATCGCGACAAGGTCGATCAGGTCTACGCCGAGCTCGCGAAGCATAAGCTGGCCGAGGAGAGCGAAGGCGCCCTCGTGGTCTGGCATGACGAGGAGCCTCGCTTCTCGCGCGATGCCGAGACGAAGATGCCGTTCATCGTCCGCAAGAAGGACGGTTCCTCCAATTACGCCTCCACCGACCTCGCCACGCTCCTCTACCGCGCCGAGCACTTCAAGGCCGACGAGATCGTCTACGTCACCGATGGCCGTCAGCAGGACCATTTCCATCAGCTCTTCCTGACCGGCGGCAAATGGTTCAAGGCTTCGGGTCGCAAGCTCCCGCGCCTCCGTCACGTCTGGTTCGGCACGATCCTCGGCGAGGACGGCAAGGCCATCAAGACCAAGTCCGGCGAGCCGGTGCGCCTGCAGGAACTCATCGACGAGGCCGAGCGCCTCGCCTTCGAAGCCGTCACCAGCAAGAACCCCGACCTGCCCGAAGCCGAACGCAAGGCCATCGGCAAGGCCATCGGCGTCGCCGCCATGCGTTACGCCGACCTATCGTCGAACCGTACGATGGACTACACCTTCTCGTGGGGCAAGCTGCTCGCCTTCGAGGGCAACACCGCGCCGTACCTCATGTATGCCGTCGTCCGCGTCCGTTCGATCTTCCGCAAGAGCGGACTAGTCGTAGGGCAGGGCGAGGAGGGCGCGACCGATCCGGAGACCCCGGCCGAGATCGCGCTCGCCCGCAAGCTCCTGGCCTTCACCGCCGCGCTTGATCAGGCGCTCGAGGAGCTCCGTCCGCACCACCTCTGCACCTACCTGCACGAGCTCGCGGCCGCCTACGGCACCTTCTACGCCGCGGACAGCGTCATCGTCGACGACCCCGCCGTGAAGGCCCGCCGCCTCATGCTCTGCGCGCGCACCTGCGCGGTCATGGAAACCGGCCTGCGCCTCCTCGGCATCGAGCCCGTGGAGCGGATGTAAGCGAAGCCAGCCAGAGGCTGGGTTCGAATCCCATCCTCTCCGCCACTTTGGCGCGGGATGTCCGAAATGACGGACTTCCCCGTTATTCCTTTATTAATTGGCTCATTTCGAGGGTGTTGGTGAGCTGCTGTCCATCCGACGTTACCAAAAACTCTACCAAAGATCGGGTGTGCCGGTCCGGGTATGACCATGGACTATGACCAACTGGGAATCCCTCCGCGATTGCGCACCCGAAAGGCCGTGTCTCGCTTGACTTCGGTCAGGCCGCACGAATTGTGAAGGCGGTGCTTGCCGCCCGTTCCAGATTCTTCGCCTGCTTCGCCCTCTTCCTGTGGGCGACCACCGGCCTCTTCGCGGTCGAGCGTTGCGCCTGCGATGACGCCACGTCGGCCTGCGAGCATGCCGGCATGGCCTGCGCGATGTCCGACGACTGCTCCGACTGCCTGGTTCCTTCCGTCCTGGAAGGGGTCGTTGGCGAGGCCGCGGCTTCGTTCCCATCCCCTGGGGTCTGGTCGGTGGCGCCGTCGCTGTCTCCGGTCTTCGCTTACGGCGAGCAGTACGCCATCGCGCCGCCTTGCCTCGCTTTTGATGTTCGGTCGCCCGGATGTCGTCCGCCAGCCTTGAGGGCCGGGACGATGTGTCTGCGAATCTGAGCAGGTAGTCCCGTCGGCGGTGTCTCCGCCCTTCATCCCTGCGTCCGCGACGGCCGTAGGGCGTGCCGTATCAACTGTCCGTCGTTCCAAGGGGGCACCCTGGGCTCACGTCCGCATGCGTCTCATGACTATTTCCCGCTTATCCATCTTCCTCCTGGCCCCGCTGCTTGTCCGCGGAGCCGAACCCAATCCCGTTCCGGTCGAGGTCGCCGACCTCGTCCGCCAAGCCGTCGAGTCCAACCCCGAGCATCAGGCCTACATCGCCGCGCTGGCCGCTGAGCGCGAGGCAGGCTCTTCGGCATCCTCCAACCCAGACCCTGTCCTCTCGGTCGAGGTCGGCCGTAAGCGCCTGCGCGATGCGGGCGGCGCCTTCCTTGACGAAGGTCAGGTCTGGACGGCATCGCTGAGTCAGACCTTCGAGTGGCCCGAACGCCTGCGCCTTCGCCGCGCGATCGCGGACCATCAGGTCGAGATCGCCAAGCTCGGGCTGGGGCGCTTCGAGCAGGCGCTCGAGGCCAAGGCCACGGTGCTGGCTTATCGTCTTTCCCGCGCCCAGGTCCGTGCCCAGGCCTGCGAGGAGGTCGCCGAACGTTTCGCCGGCCTGCGCAAGGCCTTGGTCGGTCGCGACCCGTCCGGCCCCGCCCCGACCATTGAGCTGCGATCGGTCGAGGCCGCCGAAGTCGTCGCGCGCCGCCGATCCGAGGAGGCGCGCTTGGCGCTGCAGCAGGCCTTGCTGGAGATGAACCAGTTGCGCGGCGCGCCTTCGCTCGCCCCGCTCGTCGTCAAGGCGCCGGTGCTCGCGCTCAAGGACGCCCCCAGGCTCGACGAGTTCCTCGCTTCCGCGCGGGATGGCAACTTCTCCTACCGGATGCAGGTGCTCGAGTCCGAGCAGCTCAGCCTGCAGTCCGATCTCGCGCGTTCGAACAGCGTCCCGGGCTTCACGGCCGGACCTTATGTCTTGCAGGACCGCGTGGGCGGGCGCGAGACCATCGTCGGCCTGCGCTTCGACATCCCGCTGCCTGTGAGCGGCCGTTCCGGTTCCGCCGAGCGCGCGGCCAACGAACGCAAGCGGCAGTCGAAGGCGGCCATCGCCGCGGCCTGGCGCGACGTCGAGAAGGACCTCGGCCAGACCTGGCTGTCCTACGCCTCCAAGGTCGATCAGCTGCGCATGCACAAGGACGACCCGGCGGTGCGCTTCGCCGAAGCCGCCAAGCTCGCCGAAAGTCATTTCCGCGCGGGGGCTCTCTCCCTGCAGCTCTTCATGGACGCCCAGGCGGGCTACCTCGAGGCCGTCGACTCCGCCTTGGTGATCCAGGAGCAGGCCGTCGAGGCGGGTTTCCGTCTCCGCGAGCTGAGCGGCGTGAACTTCAATCCCGTCTCCGCCCGATGAGAAACGTCATACTCGCATGCTCACTGGCTGTCTTGGCCGGTTGCGGCAAGCCCGCGACCTCGGTCAGGACCGAAGGCGCCGCGCCGGCGGCCAAGGCCGCCGAATTCAAGAAGGGGCA
>JACCDO010522335.1_pt1 | contig 10973 bp, 8 predicted proteins | sample 7446101 | NCBI WGS metagenome assembly JACCDO01 (sample SAMN15323440, study PRJNA562643) | freshwater metagenome | isolation source: river surface water | place: USA:Blue River Watershed | collected 2017-08-16
ATTATTACAAAATATGCGAGATGTTTAAATGTTGGGTGATATTTATATTCCATTATAATATTAATAAATATTAAATAAAAAAATTTATATATATTTTTATATATTATGAATAAAACATTTTAATATGATCACTTATTTCTACTTTCTTTTTATTATCATTATATTTTTTATAAGCATTATCTAAATCATCTTTATTTAGAATTTTTTTATTTTTATATGAAGTTCCAATTACTCTACTAGCATGTGTCATTTTACAATTCATTACTAGTGTTTCTATATCTCCACCATAATTTTTAAGCTTATCTTTATTTTGTTTAAAAAATAGTTCTAGATATTCACGACTAAGTGATTTGTCGAGACGCCAATTCATTTTTTTAATCTTTGAATAAAATATATCTGTCATTTCTTTTTCATTGTATCCATCGATTTGAAATCTAAATGGAAAACGACGGCGAAGACCTTCATTTACTGCAAAGAATGTTTGATCTAATTGATTTGAATAACCTGCAACTATTACTATTAGATTTTTCTTTTTCTCTGTTAAATTTTGATTAATTGTGTCAATACATTCTTTTGAAAATGAATCTTTACCATCATTATCACCAAGTGAATATGCCTCATCAATAAAAAGTACACCCCCTTCAGCTTCATCTATAACTTCTTGTGTTTTATGTGCTGTATGACCTAAATATTTACCAATTAAATCTGTACGTTTGACTCTCTTGAAACGTTTTGATGGAATAACACCAAGAGCAGAATATATATGTGCAAGAATTCTTCCTAATTTGGTTTTACCAACGCCTGGTGGACCTTCGATACTCGTATGAAGCATATCTGAAGTTGAATTTTCAAATCCTTGAATATAATATAATATCATATCAAGTATTTGAATTTTTACTTTTTCCATCCCAATAAGATTTTTTAATTTTTGTAATGGTTCAACCAAATTAACTATTTTTTGTATATCTATATTATAATTTTTTCCTTTATATTCATAATATTTTTTAACTTGTTTATTATCTTTATTATCTTCTTTATTATCTTCTTTATTATCTTCTTTATTATCTTCTTTATTTTCATCTGATTCTGATTCAGATGTTATATCTTCTTCACCTATTTTTTTTATTTTAATTGTACCAATTGGTCCTATTATATTATTTATATTTTCTTTAGTTGAACCAAATATCTTTTTAAATATTTCATCAGATATATCTTTTGTTATTTTTTTCTTTTTTGATTTTTCATTCTTGTCATTTTTTTTTGGTTTTTCTGGTTTTTCAGATTTTACAGATTCATCATCTGTATTTTTATATTTATTACCTAAATTTATTAAATCATCTATTGATTTAATTTCATCTGTTATTGTTATAATTTTATCATTTTCTTCCTCATCTGAATTATATAAATCTTCATATAGATCAATATTATCATCATATTCATCTTCACTATCTAATAATTCATTTTTAGATTTATTTTCTTGTTGATTTGCAAATATGTGTGATAATAATGGAAATAATTGCATTCCTGGCTGATGTGAAGTTATTTTTATTATTTTATTATTATTATTATCATTATTATCATTATTATCATTATTATCGTCATCATCGTCGTCATTGTTATTATTATTTATATGTTTATGTTTACGATTTTGTCTTATGTCTCGATGAGGATTTTTTATAATATGTGGTCTTGAAAATATACTTGTGTTCATAAATGGATTCACAGGGTTTATAGGATTCATAGGATTTATAATATTTGAATTATTATTTTTGTTAATTCTATCTATTTTTGTAAATGCATAATTAATTCTATTATCAAAATCTTTAAATTTTTTATCAATTTGATCATTTATTATTTGTATATCAGTTTTCATTTTCATTAATTCTTTTATGCTTTTATCAATAAATTGATTAGCAATCATAAAATTATTACTTTCAATTTGTTGCATCATTCTTATTTGATTTATTTCTTCTTTCATTGTGTCAATTGACATTTTTAGATAGTGAAAAAAATGTTGTTGATTTTGATAATTTTGGTAATTCTGATAATTTTGATAATTTTGTTGATTTTGTTGATTTTGATGATGTTGATGATGTTGCAAATTGTTATAAAATTGAATACTATGATAATGCATACATTTTAAACAATTTTGGTTGTTGCAAATAATACCATCAGGATGATTATTCTCAAATTGATTGTTGTCAAAATTATTATTAGACATTATATTTATTATATCATAATTAATATTTAAATATTGATATTAATTATCAAATTTTTTATATTATTAATATTATTTAAAAATAAATCGTTAATAAAATAATATATATTATGTATTACTATTATGATATTTATTCAAATGGAGTTTTTGTAAAATCTGTTGAAGATATGGACTATGCTACTTATTATATTTTAAAAAATATAAATGCATATTATATTATTTATTATTATTCAGAAAATAAAGAAACTTCTATTCCAGAAGGAATTATTAAAGTAGATAATAATAAAGTAATTAAAATTATTAATGATAAATATATTTCAACTTATTCACCATTTGATCATTATTTATTTAAAAGATCTGATCTATCACAACTATATTTAAGTTTTTATAATGATAGTGTTGTACAAAGTAATAATGTTGTACAAAGTAATAAAGTCTTAACAAATAATAAACCAACTCAACAATTAATAAAAAATCTTAATGTTAATCTTAATCAAAATAATGTACAAGAAGAAAAAAAGTCTTATGAAAATATAGATATTAATATTGATGATATACAAGCTCAATTAAATGAATTAAATGAATTAAATAAAGTTGTTTCAGAACTTAAATCAAAACAAGAGGAAGATTTTTTAAATAAAGATTGTGAAGAAAGATTTCAAAAAAAACAGAAACGTCTCGAGGATGAAAGATTAAAAGAAAAATATAATATCTTTGTTTCTGATATAGGTATATATAATAAATTAATTAATGAAAAACACTTTTCAGAATCATTTATTCCACCATTTTTTGAAGCTAAATATTATATTATAAAATATCTTTACAAGCATAAGTATTTTAATGATGAAAATCTTAATGAACCATCACAAGAAATATTTGACTTATATAAAATTATATATGATTTTGTAAACAATGACTTTAAAATTAATAAAGATAGTGAAGAATTTATTGATATATTAGAAGAATTTGAAGACTTTTTACCAAACGATAAAGAAATTAAAACTGATAGACAAATTATGAATAATATGAATGGAAAAGATAAAAATAATGATATGTTTGTTGAACATACAGGTTATGAAAATGATTCAGATACTGAATCAGATACTGAATCAGATATTGAATCAGATAATAATAATGATATATTAAGTCATTCATCTGATTCAAGTAGTAATACAGAAGAAGAAATTAAACAAATACAAAATGAAATTAATATTTATAATAAAATAACAAAAACTAATGAAATTGAACCAGATTTTAAAAACAAATATGAAGCTATTAAATATATGTTTCATGAGGGATATTTTGATATGACTGATTTACATGATAGTATAAATGATGCAGGCAAACTTTACTATATAATTTGTGAGTATGCTGATAAACAAACTAATAAACAAGAAATGCGCAAAAAATATGAAGATATTGTTGAGGAATTTGATAACTTTGACAAGATTTTTAATAATTAAATAAATTTATATTTTTTTATTATTTTTTAGGGGGTATATGTATAAACAAATATTCTAACAAACAGAAACACAAAAAACAGAAACACAACATTCACAAATTCACCTTCTTCTTCGCAAAAACAGACGGCTTCTTAGCAGACGCAGCGGGAGCAGCGGGCGCAGACACAACAGACGCCTCAACTGGAGCCTTACCTGGAGCCGCAACGGGGGCATCAACAGGCGCTTTGGGCACAGCGGCCTCAGGCTCATCATCCCACCAGGAACTGGTCCCGGCACCCGAAAACGTGGGCTCAGCAGGGACAGCCGCCGGCTTAGACACAACCGTCTCTACCTTCTCTACCTTCTTAGACACAACAACAACAACCTGTTCTACACAATCAACGGGCTGGGCCTTCTTCTCAAACGACTTGGTGGCACTGTAAAGCGTGAACTGCTTGCAAAAGCGATAAGCAGAATCATTCTCACGCCGAAGAATCGCGATGGCGGCGCGCACATCATCGAGGGGCGACAACTTCAATTTTGCCAACTCAATATTCTTGACAGCCTCCTCCAACTCAGCCTTGCGCGCATTAAGCCTGGCGCACAACTTCATCTGCGCGGCAGCATCCTTCTTCGCAATCAACACGCGCAACTGGCTCTGGAGAGTATCTATGTCCGACCGGATCTTGGAAAGCGACACCTTATTGCCATAAATGCGGCTGTAATAAGTCTCGGCCTGCACCATAGCGTAGCCGATAAAGCCGTACTTCGGGTCCTTCATGTCAGGGTCGTGGAGATTAAAGTCGGCTCCAAATTCGCCACCAGTAACCCCCTGATTCTTGAAACGCAAAAAGTCATTCTCAAAATGGCCCACGATCCGCACAATAAGCTCTTGCGTAGAAATAGACTTCGGCGGTATCTGCTTGAGGGGCTTCACACTCTTGGGCGCCGCCGGCTCAGGAGCAACGGGCTCACTGGAACCAATAAGAATAGGCGCACCCCCACCAATCGGCACAACGGGCTTATCACACAAAGCCTCCCACTCCTCCTCCTCGGACTCGACATCAGGTCCGGCAACATTCACAACTTTCTCCTCTCCGCCAAAGGCGAAGGCATCCCCGCGGGTAGCGGAGGCATCGGCGTTAGCCGGACTCGAAAGAGCAACAAAGGAAATCATTTTTTTTAATTAAATATAAATTTGTAATGGGGATGTTAGATATTTTGATTTTTCAATTTTTTTTAATATATAAAGTATATAGCTTTATATATTGAAAAAAATTCATGGCAAAAATCAAAAAAATGTATTTTTTTATTTTATTCCCGTCAATTTTTTTTAATATATAAAGTATATTGCTTTATATTTTTATTATATTATTTAATAGTTAATTTAGCTATTTAATAGTTAATTTAGCTATTTAATAGTTAATTTAGCTATATATAGTATATGATTAATTTTATAACAGATGAGCAAAAGATACGTAATAAAGATATAGATAATATATTGAGACATTATGATGAATTTGATGTACCCGATAGTATTATATATAAAATTAATAAAAAGTTTAAAAGTACTAAAAATTATGATTTTATAAGAACCGAACAAATAGAAATAGGTATGATGATAAGAGTTGTTGATTTAGATATAAAAAATATATCTACAACAGGTATAGTTGTTAAACTTATTGAGACTTCATCTAAAAAAATTGGTAATATTATGCTATATAATTCAAGTAATAATATATATTGGAAAATTAATCCTGATAAATATTATATATTTCATATAGAAAAGGGTACTAATAATATATCTTCTATTATAAGAGAATACCGTGATAATAATATTAATAATAAGTAATATTATAGTATGAATAAAATTAAAGTAACATCGAGTGATAATCAAAAAATTAAAAAATCAACAACACAATATATTGATAATATTTTAAAAACAGATACAGATGTTGAATTAAATAAATTAGAAAATAAAATAAAAAATCAACAAAATAAAGATAATTATAAAAGACCTGAAATTACATATACTGATAAATTATCTAAATCTCAAATTAAAGAATTACTTATAGATTATGAAAGAATTAATACAGTAAAAGATTTAGAAAAAATACCTCCTGGGACACATTTAAGATATTTTGAAATGAAAAATAAAGAATTAAAATTTAGAACTGGTGGTGTTTTAACTGTTAATTCTGGTTTACCAGATTATATTATTCTAAGTAATGGAAAACTATCATGGTCTGTACAAGTAGCACCGTGTATATTTTTTAAAAGAGTTACTATTAAACAAATTAGAGAAGAATATGATAAATTGTTATTTAAAAATGATGCAACAATAAAAGGTCAACAAGTTTTATTATCAGAACAATCAAAAAAAATTAAAGATTTATTATTAGAAATAAAAAACTTAAAAGATATTATTAAAAATAAATAATTTTTATTTAAAAATTTTATTAAAAAATTTTATTAAATATTTGCGAACTTATTTAACATAAAGATATATATTAAATAATAATGTCAAATATAAGTGAAAGTGAAAGCGAATATAATTCTGATTCTGAATCAGTCCCAGAAGAAATTAATTGGTCTCTTACAGTTATTAAAAATCGCTATATTATTTTAAATAAACTTGGATCTGGATCATATTGTACAGTATGGGCAATTTATGATATTGAAACAAAAAATATGTTTGCTTTAAAAATTTATAATGAAGAAGATACAGATGATGCTATGAATGAAACTAAAGTATTAGATAAAATAAAATATTTTAATGTACCTTTTAGTGTAAATTATTTAGATACATTTGAATATGATTATGAGGGAGATACTTATATTATGCAAATTATAGAATTATGCGGATATTCATTACATTATATTATGAAATTATTTAACAATGATTTTAAAGAAAAAAAAGAAATATATAGCAAATATATTAATTTTGTATATAAATCAATTATTAATATATGCTCGAGTATTAATGTATTACATAAAAATAATTATGCACACACAGATATTAAACCAGAGAATATATTAATCGATATACCAAAATTAGAAAATAATATTATTTTAGATAATATTAAAAAATCCCATGAAAAATATAGTATTCTTAAAAAAAAAGGTAAACTAAAAACTATTTTACCCTCTCTTAAAAATGATTGTAAAGATATTATTGAAAATATAAATATTAATGATGAAGATATTAAAAATTATTTATGTAATTTTAATTATAATGTAAAATTATGCGATTTTGGTACCTCTTTAATTATGCCAGATAATACTATTTATAAAAAACATACTTCATATTATAAATCACCAAAAATTATACTAAAATATGAATTAGATTATACATATGATTTTTGGTCTATTGCGTGTACTATTTATGAATTAATTACTGGAGAAATTTTATTTGATCCTTTTGATTCGGATATTGAAGATAGATTTGGCGACAATGAAGATCGTAACCTAATGTATCTTATAACATGTGCTATTGGTATTCCTAATAATAATATATTAAATAATTCAAAAATATCTGATGTATTTTTTACTAATGACAGATTATGTCTTAGAGGATATGATAAAATGAATAATATTAATTTTATTCAAATTATGATAGATCATATTAATCATCTTAATCACTCAGATAGTCAATCTATTATTAATATGATGCAATTAATAGACTATGTTGTAAAACATATTAACTATGATATGTTATTTCAGAATTAATAAAAAAAATAGCATAACATAACATTTTCATGTCATGGTTTAGTTATAAATAAATTTTAAAGAACACCTTCAATTTTAAAGAACACCTTCAATTTTAAAGAACACCTTCAATTGACCATTGGCCAACAGTATAGTTCGGTTCACGACCCATAGAACGACAAGAAGAAGACGACGACGAAGACGAAGAATAAGATGGACTACAAGCATTACTCATGGCAGAGTAATACATGTATTTATCCATATTATTATTGTTTCCTACACCATAATAATTATCATTAATGGTGCGAAGATTGCTTTCAAGAAGCGAAATCTTATTTTCATAAGACAAAGAAGAGCTATAAGAGTAGTAAGACATTTTATTTATATATAATAGATTTTTCTAATGGGGATCGTAGACATTAGAAAATTTCAATTTTTTTTATTACTAACTATATAATATTATGGATATTAAAATAACCGATATTTTTAATATTAATATAACAAATCCTAAAAAACGCTTCAATAAGGAATATATAGTTATTCATATAAATAGTGATCGTATTGATGATTATTTAGAGACTATCAATCAGTATAATGGAGTATATATATATAGACTCAAGAAAAATGGTAAAATTAGTCAAAATTTCAATAAAATAGGTTTAGATATAAATAATTATATAGAATTAGGTAATTACATCATATATGATACAACTAATATAAAAATACTGTTAATTAATAAAGAACTAACACAACTAACAAATAGATATAATTTATTAACAACTGTTGGACAATTGTATATATGGAAACCAGTTTCAATGAATAATAATTATACTAATATTGGTTTAATATGTACCGATGATCCTCATAATGTACCTGATCAATTTATTGGATTGGTACCACGCAAACATATAAAAATTTTTGATAGTTCATATGCAGAATTATTTCAAAATGATTATAATTTACTAGGTTCTAATAAAGATAATAAGAAAAAAATATTAACTACAAATATATTAAATGAATATGATTTAGATAATAATAGCGTAGATAGTTCAGATACTAAAAATATTCCTTCTCAAAAAGAACATTTCACAGATAATAATTGGCATGTATTTAAAACAAATAATCTTGTTCTTGTAGAGGCTAATAATCCATGGTACGTAAATAAAGAAAATACAATTCCTATTAAATATATTTCTAGTGATAAATATTTTGAAAATAATGATGATAAAATAGATTATAAACATCCATATGGATTTAATAAACCACCCGATAGTGCCCAATTTGAATCAAATGTTAAATTAGATGGATCAAAACCAAATTTAGGATTGGGTTATTCATTCGCAGAAAGAAATGTAGAAAATTTTGGTCAAAAACCAGAGAAGAAAGATAATACAAATTATATTATTATTATTATGTTTATCGTAATTGCATTATTATTTTTATATCGTAGTATTAAAAGTAAAAAAAATAAATAAAATAAATAAAATCAAAATATTATTTAATAATTTTTAATATTATATAATATTATGGAGTATAATATTCTCTATAATATTAATTTAAAAAAATTAGAGTTAATAGAACCAAAAGATATTATTGATAAAATATATTTACTTGAATATAAAGTACCATCGCAAGATGAACTTAAAACATCATTAAGTTCATCTGATAAAGATATTAAAAAAATTATAGAAACATTCAAAAATAAAGATGATTTTATTGAAGAAATTAAAAAATATATTAGTAATCTTGAATATAAAATACCATTATTTGATATCTATACATCTAATATTTATTTAATTAATAGAGAAAATATATTCAAGAGAGTTAATTATAATCATTATAGATTTCCCAATAATACTTTAATTAAAGAATTAGAAAAAGAATATTACATATTAAGTAATAGTAAAACTAGTAATGATAATTTAGATGCGATCGAACAAAGAAAAATTAAAAAATATTTTCTGATGATTGATTTTATAAAAAATTTTAATTTAAAAGTATTAGAAGACACTTATTACAGAATGATTTATAAATATTCTGATGAATATGGTAAAAATATTATATTCTGTAAAAGACCATCTTTTAATAAATATATACATAATACTAAACCATATTATTCTTCTACTGAAATTATAAATTTAGCTTTAAATATGGGTATTAAAGTTAATATTAATGATAAAGATTTAAATTTAGAATCGTTATGTGTTTCTGTAAAAGAAAACGATATTAATTATAAAACTATTCAAACTCATCAAAAATATATTATTGATTCTGATATGCTTGGAATATGTCAATATTATACTGTTCAGGGTAGTTTTTTTATTAATTCATATCTAAGGGGATTTGTTGATTACCCATATACAAATACCTTCTTGAATAACATTATTATTCCTATGTGGAATTTATGTATTAATGCACCAGAATTTGATAAAGAATATATTTTATATAGATTTATTAAAAATGATAAACATCTTGAAGAATTACAAATAGGTGATATATTTCAAGATGAAGGATTCCTTAGCACAACTCGTGATCCATTTTATAAGGCTGAAGAATATGAATTTGGATTTATATTAATGAAAATAAAAATTCCAAAAAATAAAAAAGGTGTTGCTTTATGTATTGAAACTGTTTCACATTTTCCAAAAGAACAAGAAATATTATTCGCACCAAAAACAAAATTTAAATTAATTTCAAGAGATAATAATACTGTTTATTATCATACAGATCCTAACTTTTCATCTAAAGTAAAAACAAGATATGAATTTGAATGGATTGGATTTGAAAAACCAGAAATTAATAAAATTAATTATACTGAGGAAACACAACTTGTTGATTTTTTAAAAATTAAATCTATTGATAGTATTAGTTTAGAAGAAAAAGTTAAATATTTTATTAATAAATATGCGGATGATATGAATAGAATTTATGTAACAATTGGTGATAAAAAATTTCTCACATGTATTGAAAAATATAATAGTATTGGAGCATATAAAGATTTTTATGCTATAGAAACAAAAAATGGGATTAGTCTTTATAGTTTATATAAAAATTATCTAATATTCTTTATTGAAATTGGTGAAACTGATAAAGGATATGAAATGCATGTTAATTATTATGTAAAATATAATACATTGAATAAAGAAGATATATTTAGTGCTGAAGATTTTATAAACTTTATTTCTTCAGTAGCATATTATTTTAATATTGAAAATGTTGCAATATATCCAGAATATAAACCGTGTTTTATTTCTTATAAAAAATCTGATAAAAATGATAAATCTGATAATTTAAAACAATTAAGTGGTAATTATTGTGTTGATTTTTATAAATATCTTAAAAATAAAGAAAAACGATTTTTTATGAAAAATATTAATATTGTTGAATTAAAATCTTTATTTAATTATTATGATTTAGATTTATTAAGAGAATTTGATCCTTCTAAAATACTTACAAAAGCCGATGATGAATTATATCAATTATATATTAAAAATTTTATTTTAGATAATCCAAAAGGTACTATATCTGATTTTTTTGTTTGGATTGTTGATAATAAATGTTATTTAATTGAATCATTTATTACTAAAATAGAAAAACTTTATAAA
>JACCDO011550976.1_pt1 | contig 10973 bp, 11 predicted proteins | sample 7446101 | NCBI WGS metagenome assembly JACCDO01 (sample SAMN15323440, study PRJNA562643) | freshwater metagenome | isolation source: river surface water | place: USA:Blue River Watershed | collected 2017-08-16
GTAGTGAAAACTTTGTACCACTCGGCGCGCATTTGTTTAAACATTGCTATCACCTGTTAGTTCTAAGAAAACTTGTTCCAGGTCTTGAAGTTCTTCACTTAGTTCATGCAATTCGATGTTGTTTGTGAAAGCAAAATTTCCAACACTCTTAAGTGATGTGTCATAGATCGACAGTCGATCACCAGCAATATTAACTTGGCCGCCAGTAAACGAATTGAACTTCTCTGGTGTTGGGGTAACAACATGAATAACTGGTCTGGCGTCTTCAATTAATTCTTGAAGTGTGCACTCTTTGACTTTTCTGCCTTTAGCAATGATGACTACATCATCAACTGTTTGCTGAACTTCTGAAAGCACGTGGGAAGACAATAAAACTGTCTTGCCTTGGGCAGCTAAATTGCGAAGTAAGTGGCGAATTTCAACGATGCCTTCTGGATCCAAACCGTTTACCGGCTCATCAAGAATTAAAACTTCTGGGTCACCTAGTAATGCCGTTGCCAAAGATAAACGCTGTTTCATGCCAGTACTAAATGAACCAGCCTTGCGATTCTTTGCATTAGTTAGACCAACAAGTTCCAAAACTTCGTCAATTCTTTTTTCTTCGATCCCTGCAGAAGTTGCATAAACAAGTAAGTGTTTGTAAGCAGAGCGACCAGGATGTAATCCGGTGAAACCAAGTGAAACGCCAACAAGTTTTGCTGGATTTTCTAAATCTGAATATTGCTGACCATTAAATGTGGCCAGCCCGCTTGATGGTGTAACTAGTTCAAGTAAGCAGCGAAGTGATGTTGTTTTACCTGCGCCATTTGGTCCAAGAAAGCCTGTTACACGTCCTGGCTTTGCCACAAAAGATAGATCGGTTACTGCGCGAACTTCTTCTTTTCCGCGACTAAATACTTTAGAAAGATTTTTAACTTCTACTAACGTGCCCGAATTGGCAGTCATTGTTACCTAGTTTCTTTAAGGTTCTTTATTGATGGAGCCCCCTGTCCGGATTGAACGGACGACCGCTCGCTTACAAGGCGAGTGCTCTACCACTGAGCTAAGGAGGCCTGGCTTGATTGCACTAGTTCGTGCATCGGCCGAACTACAGTCTAGGAAATACTTGGTTTTCCTCAAAATCTGGATAGTTTCGGCAAACCTTGAGAGAATAAAGCAGTTACGCCAGTAACAACTTGGGGCTGAAATAAGCCGCAAGACCTTTACAACGGATCGTCCGGCTCGTTCCAGCCGGTGAAGGAGAATGAAATGGCCTCTGTCGTATTCGAAAATGCGTCCAGGCTCTACCCAGGCGCCACTCGCCCAGCGGTAGACAAATTAAATCTAGAAATCAAAGACGGCGAATTCCTCGTCCTTGTTGGCCCATCAGGCTGCGGTAAATCAACCTCGCTGCGCATGCTTGCTGGTCTTGAAGAAGTTAGTGACGGTCACATCCGTATTGGTGATCGTGACGTAACTGATGTTCCACCAAAAGATCGTGACATCGCAATGGTGTTCCAGAACTACGCGCTATACCCACATATGACTGTTGAAGAAAATATGGGCTTTGCGCTAAAAATCGCAGGTGTTGAAAAATCTGAAATTCATAAGCGTGTTCTTGAAGCTGCCAAGATCCTTGATCTTGAGCAATACCTAGAACGTAAGCCAAAGGCACTTTCAGGTGGTCAGCGTCAACGCGTGGCAATGGGACGTGCGATCGTTCGTAATCCACAAGTGTTCTTAATGGACGAACCGCTTTCAAACTTAGATGCAAAACTACGCGTTCAAACCCGTACTCAGATCGCATCACTTCAACGTCGTCTTGGCGTAACAACTGTTTATGTAACCCACGACCAAGTTGAAGCGATGACCATGGGTGATCGCGTTGCTGTTCTTAAAGATGGTTTACTAATGCAGGTTGATACCCCAACCAATCTTTATAACCATCCAAACAATGCCTTTGTCGCTGGCTTCATTGGTTCACCATCAATGAATCTGCTTGATCTTAATTTTGATGATCAAGGCGTAATTGTTGAAGGAACTCACATTCCGCTTCCAAGTGCTTCACTAAGTGCTGCTAAAGCTGAAGGACTATCAACAATCACTGTTGGTTTCCGTCCAGAAGATTTAGTTGAATCACCAAATGGTTTCCCACTTACCGTTGATTTCGTTGAAATCCTTGGCGCTGATGCTTATGTATACGGCCCAGTTAAAACTGCAGATGGTTCTGAAAAGCAAGTAACCGTTCGCGCTGATGGTCGCAAGACTCCAAATCGCGGCGATGTTATTCGCATTCAACCAACCGCAGATCACTTACACGTTTTCAGTACTAAAACTGGAAACCGTTTAGGTTAAATTCTGAAAATAAGTGGGTCTAACCAATTGGTTGGACCCACTTATTTATTAATTAGTTTTATAAATAAGTAGACGAATTAAAAATGGCATTCCAAGTTAAAGCAGCCCCGGATGAACCGGACTTGTTGTTTTTGCCATGGAATCACATGCTTGAAGAATGGCCAGATGAAGCAACAGTTTCACTACCAAAAGGTATTAGCCGCCACATTGTTAAGTTCGTTAGATTGCACGGGATTGTTTATGCAATTAAAGAAACAGAGCAACCAATCGCTGAACGCGAATATGAATTACTGCAACGCTTAGGTCGCCGCGGTGTTCCATGCGTTGAACCAGTTGGCGTTATTTCAGGACGTGAAGACAGGCAAGGTCATGAACTTCCAGCTGCCTTAATGACTAGACACCTTGAATTTTCCCTTCCCTACCGCGCACTTTTCTCATCAACTCTTAAACCTGACACTGCGATTCGATTACTTGATGCGCTTGCTCTTTTGCTTGTTCGATTGCATCTGGTTGGCTTTGCCTGGGGTGACTGTTCTCTTTCAAATACTTTGTTTCGCCGTGATGCTGGAAGTTTCGCTGCTTATTTAGTTGACGCCGAAACTGGAAGCCTTGAAGGAAAACTTTCTGATGGCCAGCGTAGCTATGACGTTGATTTAGCAGTCACAAATGTGACCGGTGAATTAATGGATCTGCAGGTTGCTGGACTACTTCACGAAACAATTGATCCGATTCAAACAGGTGAACAAATCCGTGAACGCTACGAACGTTTGTGGTCTGCCATCACTAGCCCTCTTGTTATGTCACCTGGTGAACGTTTCAAACTTGATGAACGTATGCGAAAACTAAATGCGATGGGTTTTGACGTCGCTGAAATGATGACTTCAACACCGCTTCATCCAAGTGATGATGAAATTCGTATTGTGATGACCCCAAAAGTTGTTGATGCCGGCCACCACGCTCGCCGCTTAATCAGGCTTACCGGTTTAGATGTTGAAGAAAATCAGGCCCGCCGATTACTTAACGATCTTGACCAGTACCGCCTTGAACTTGGTTTAAAAACTGATGAGGAAGAACTTGCTGCTCACAAGTGGGTAACCGAAGCATTCGAACCGGTGATTAATGCTGTGCCAAAAGGTATGCGCGGCAAATTAGAACCAGCCGAGCTTTATCACGAAGTATTGCAACACCGCTGGTTCATGTCAGAAAAAGCTGGCAAAGATGTTGGTCGCGATAAAGCTGTTGCTGACTATGTGAAAAGCATTTTGGTTAACAAACCAGAAGAAAAAGCAATCATTGGTTCCAAAATCGGTTCAGAAATGGACGACACCCAAGAAATGCGAATTGTCTTTCCAAGTGAACTAGAAGATATCGACGAAGTCGAGCTGAATTAACTATTTCTTAGTTTTGCGATTTCATACATCGCAACGCCAGCTGCCACACCAGCATTAAGACTTTCAGTTTCATCAAACATCGGGATTGAAATAATTTGATCGCAAGTGTCACGAACTAAACGTGACATTCCAGTTGCTTCGCCACCAACGACAAGAACTATTGGACCATTAACTAGATCTGCATCAAGTTCATGTAAGTTCACATCGCCGTCAGCATCAAGGCCAAAGACTGTGCAGCCCGCTTTTTTGTAAGCGACTAGTTCGCGGGTTAAATTAACAGCGCGAGCAACCGGAACGCGAGTTGCAGCGCCAGCTGAAGTTTTCCAAGCAGATGCAGTCATACCTGCAGCGCGACGTTCTGGAACAAGAACACCATCTGCGCCAAAGGCAGCAGAAGATCTAATAACTGCACCTAAGTTACGTGGATCGGTAACACCGTCTAATGCAACCAAAAATGGTGAAAGTTCACCTTGGAATGCATCGTTAAGCATGTCTTGCGGATCTGCATATTGATAAGGCGGAATACGAAGAGCAACACCTTGATGCAGCGCGCCATCTGTCATTCGATCAAGTTCACCGCGAGGAGACTCAAGGAATGCCAAACCACGTTCGTTTGCTAATTCGATAATTTCTTTGATGCGGTCATCAGGAGTTAATCGTTGCTGTAAATAAAGAGCGTTTGCCGGAATGTCAGCACGAAGTGCTTCTAAACAACTGTTCTTGCCAGCTACCCACTCAATCCCATCGCGATCACGTGGGCGACTTTGCTTGCTACTTGATTGGCGTGAATCTACGCGGCCACCTTTAGCCGCAGCTTTCTCAGCAGCGCGTTTACGTTTTGCTGCTGGATGTTTTGTGCGCTCTGATGCTTTAGGTGTTGGACCTTTGCCTGATAGACGTGCTTTGCCACGACCACCAGAACCAACTAATGGACCTTTTTTACTTGTGCGAACTGCACCTTTACGTTTCGAGTTTCCAGCCACATCTATTCCATAGTCCAACGAGCGCCATCAGCGGTATCTTCAAGTGCAATTCCAGCTGCGCGCAATTCATCGCGAATCTGATCAGCAAGCGCGAAATCTTTATTTGCTTTGGCAGCAGAGCGTTTTTCAATTTGTTGCTGCACAAAATATTCAAGTGCACCAGTTAATGCTTCTGAATCGGTTCCGCTTTGCTGCCACATCTCTGCCAGCGGATCAACACCAAGAATGTCTAACATTTTTCGAACTGATGCAAGACAACCAGAAACAGCTTCTTTGCTTGCATTCTTTGCTAGCAAAGTATTTCCTTCGCCGACAACTTCATGAAGAGCTGCAAGTGCTGCTGGAACATTTAGATCTTCATTCATTGCAATTTCAAAGTCTGAGCAGATTGGTGTTCTAGCCAAATCAACTTCACCAGCAATTGCCGTTGCACGCTTAACAAAACCTTCGATGCGTTGGAATGCAGTTGCTGATTCTTGCAATGCGCTATCTGAAAATTCTAAGTTGCTGCGGTAATGCGCGCTAGCTAAATACCAACGCAGTTCTATCGGCCTGACTCGCTTAGCAACTTCAGTAACTAAAAGTGAATTGCCAAGTGACTTCGACATCTTTTCACCAGCAGTTGTTACCCAAGCGTTGTGTAACCAGAAGTTTGCAAAATCTTGGCCAGCTGCTTTTGATTGAGCAACTTCGTTTTCATGATGTGGGAAAACTAAATCTAAACCGCCACCATGAATGTCAAAACTATTTCCAAGGTAAGCATGTGCCATCGCTGAACATTCGATGTGCCAACCTGGACGACCTGGTCCCCAAGGTGTTGGCCATGATGGCTCACCTGGTTTAGCTGATTTCCAAAGAGCGAAGTCACGTGAATCTTTCTTGCGGGATTCACCTTCTGAATCACCAGCTGGCAGCAAGTCATCGATTTTTTGCCCAGAAAGCTTTCCGTAATCTTTAAATGAACGAACATCGAAATAGACATCGCCATCAACTGCGTACGCATGACCAGCAGCAATTAACTGTTCCATCAGTTCAATCATTTGCGTGATGTGACCAGTTGCTCTTGGTTCAACAGTTGGCGGGGTGCAACCAAGGATTGCATAAGCCTTTTGGAATTCACGTTCGTAGTGCGCGGCAACTGCCCACCATGGACGGTTTTCAGTTACACCTTTTGCAATGATCTTGTCATCGATGTCCGTTACGTTTCGAACTAATGTCACTTGGAAACCACTTGCGCGAAGCCAGCGACCTAAAACATCAAATGCAACACCTGACCTGATGTGACCAACGTGAGGTGCTGCTTGCACGGTTGCACCACACACATACATCGATACCTGTCCAGGTACTAATGGTGTGAAATCGCGAACCGACTTAGCGGCAGTGTCATATAAACGCACGGATCAAGGCTACTAACTATTAACGCTTTGCCAGCAGAACTGAAGCCATCGCAGCAATACCTTCACCGCGACCAGTAAGGCCAAGACCATCGGTTGTTGTGCCACTAACTGAAACTGGCACACCACCTAAGACTTTTGACATCGCATTTTGTGCTTCAACGCGTCTTGGTCCAACTTTTGGTGAATTTCCAATCACTTGAACCGAAACATTGACGATGTCATAGCCAGCTTCAGTAATTAATCTGTGAACTTCAGTAAGCAAGGTCGCGCCACTTGCCCCAGACCACTTTGGATCACTGGTACCAAATACTGCGCCAAGATCGCCAAGATTTGCTGCAGCTAAAAGCGCATCGCAAACAGCGTGCGCTGCAACGTCGCCATCTGAATGACCTTCTGGACCTTTTGGTTCATTTGGCCATTCCAGGCAAGACAAATTCATTGGTCTACCAGCAACTAATGGATGAACATCAACACCATTACCAATTCTTAAATTAGTCATTTGTCACTCCCAATAGTGCGGTGGCAATTTTTAAATCATGCGCGGTTGTTATCTTCATTGCTAATTCATCACCAGCAACTGTTAACACTGGAATTTCAAGTGCTTCCATTAAGCCAGCATCATCTGTGGCAACAATTGCTGGATCGGCATAAGCCTTTGTTAAAACTTCGCGAGTGAAACCTTGCGGGGTTTGAACGCGACGTAATTGATTGCGATCAACTGTTTCAATTACTTTGCTTCGAATATCAACGCGTTTAATTGTGTCCGCAATCGGTAACACTGGAATTACTGCAACCGATCCATTTTTTAATTCGGTAACAACGCGATTAGTTACCTCAACTGGAACAAGTGGACGCGCTGCATCGTGAACTAACACAAAAGAAATATCTTCAGGTAATACTGCAAGCGCGTTTGCAATTGAATCCTGACGTTCATTGCCGCCAGCAACAATGTGAACTTCAGCATCAACATTTGCTAATAATTCACTTGCTAGATCTAGTTCATCGCTAGGTGCTGCCACAACAATTACATCTGCAACAACACTCATCGCCAGAGCGCTTCTAGTTAAAAGTGAAATGCCGTCAAGAGCAATAAATGCTTTTGGTTTTTGCGCGCCAAGGCGCGTGCCTGTTCCTGCGGCAGGAATAATTGCCGCCACTCGCCCAGCAGCGGCATTACTCATTAGGAAGCTAATACCTCGTCAAGAATTTCTTCAGCGCGAACTTCATTCGTGCGTTCAGCTAAAGCGATTTCACTTATTAATTGAGTGCGAGCGCGAGCAAGCATGCTCTTTTCACCGGTTGATAATGGCTTCTTTTGGCTACGACGCCATAGGTCGCGAACAACTTCAGAAACCTTGATTACATCACCGGATGAAAGTTTTTCAGTATTTGCCTTGAAACGACGTGACCAGTTTGCAAGATCTTCAACATAAGGCTGGCGAAGTACGCCGAAAACTTTTTCTAGACCTTCTTGGCTGGTTACATCGCGAACGCCAACAAGTTCTAAGTTCGCAGATGGAACGCGAACAGTTAAATCTGACTGATGAACCTTAAGAACTAGGTATTCCTTCTTTTCACCTTTAATTACTTTGGTTTCTTTGCCGATGATGTCGGCTGCGCCATGGTGAGGGTAAACAACAGTTTCGCCAATTTTGTAGGCCATTAATTCAAGTTCCTTTTGATTTAGAAACTCAATTTTACCACAGCCCAAGATTTACCCATTTCGCCTAAAACCCCGTAGTAAATGGCTTTTGAGCCACTACTAGGCTGGTTGCCATAAAGCTTGAAATTTCTAAAGGAATGTAATGAAGAAAGTTGTCTTAGCAGTAGCCCTAGCTAGCTCACTACTTGTGAGTGGATGTGCTGCAGGTTTTGATGCGCAAACTAATCAGCAAGGCAACTCAGGTAATGGTCGCACTGCAGATGTCGACAACATTCAGATTCGCAATGCTGTGATCGTAGTAGATGAAAAAAGCCAGGAAACCGGAACACTCGTTGCAACAATCATCAGCAAAAACGAATCAGATCTATTAGTTGGAATCGAGATCAATCCTGCAATTACAGCAGGTGGATCTGCAATCGAACTTAAACAAGACATGGCAGTTGCTATTGGTTACAACTCAGATACTTCAATAGCGCTATCAACAACTGGCGCAGCGCTTACGCCGGGACAATTTGTTGATGTGAACTTCGTCTTTGGCAAAAATAAGTCGATAAAACTATCGCTGTTAGTTGTTGAAAATACTGGTTACTACTCAGATGTTGTTATTCCAGTTGCTGAGCCATCAGCAACCCCAACACCTTCAGCTAGTTAATTTCGAACTTGTAACCAAGTCCGCGAACTGTATGTAGCAGTTTGGGATTTGCTGGATCGTCTTCAATCTTTGCGCGAAGACGTTTGATGTGAACATCTAAAGTCTTGCCATCGCCAACATAATTAGATCCCCATATGCGATCCATTAATTGGCCACGGGTAAGAACGCGACCAGAATTTTCCATTAAGTACTCGAGCACTTCAAATTCTTTTAACGGCATTAAAACTTCTTTGCCGTTTACTTGAACACTGTGACGAGCACTGTCTAACTTAACCGGTCCAGCTTCAATCACATCTTCATCAATGTCTGATGGAACTGCAGTTCCGCGTCTTAGGACGGCACGAATGCGAGCTATCAATTCTGGTGTTGAAAAGGGCTTAGTTACATAGTCATCTGCGCCAAGTTCAAGGCCAACGACTTTATCTACTTCAGTATCCTTCGCAGTCAACATAATTATCGGTACATTGCTTTTCTTGCGAATGTATTTACAAATATCTGCACCTGAAACTTCAGGCAACATTAAGTCAAGTAGGACAACGTCTGGATGAACATTGTCAAACTTTTCTAGACCTTCTTTACCTGTCGCTGCAAGTTCAACACTGTAACCTTCTTTACCCAACATGAAGTCAAGTGCTTCGCGAAAAGATTCTTCGTCTTCAATTACAAGAATTTTTGTCACTTGCTTGAGTCTCCTTTTGCAGGACCGTGTCCATTTAAATATGCCGGTACGCGAATGGTGAACGTAGAGCCATTACCTTGGCTGGACCAAACTATGCAGTCCCCACCATGGTTTGCACAGATATGTTTCACGATAGATAAACCAAGTCCAGTTCCGCCAGTCTCTCTACTTCGAGCAGGATCAACACGGTAAAAACGTTCAAAAATTCTTATCTGATCTTGTTCACTAATTCCTGGACCTTGATCAGTCACTGAGATCTCAATCCAGTCGTCAACCCTTTTTGCTCCAATCCCAACATTGGTGTGAGCAGGAGAGTATTTGATTGCGTTAGAAATCAGATTAGAAAGTGCAATTACAAGTTGCCGTTCGTCACCAAGAATTCTGCCAACTGAAACATCGCTTGCAACATTGACACTAATTTGATGCTCTTGTGCCAAAATTTTTGTCGTATCCACCGCTTCGCTGATAATTAATTCAACGTGTACTGGTGTCATGTTACGCATTGGATGTTCACTCTGAACTTGGCTAAGTGAAACAAGATCAGAAATTAAATTAGTTAATCTTTTAACTTCTTGCTGCATTCTGAGAGCAAATTTATTTATTTGAACCGAATCATTTTCCGCAGCTTGGATGGCCTCAGATAATAAAGATAAGGCACCAACTGGAGTTTTTAGTTCATGCGAAATATTTACAACAAAATCTCGACGAACATCATTTAATCTTCGCTCTTCACTCAAGTCTCTGGCAATTAAAAGGGATAGCTCAGAATCAATTGGAGATACCTGAATGTGAGCTTCCCATTCAGCAAATTTGGAACCAAGTCGAGTGATCACAACATCTCTACTTTGGGTTTTACTTAATCGATGAACTTCTCGGTTAAGCGCTCTAAGTTCTGGAGTTGTCAGTCGATCATTTTCTACAATTCCCATTGGAACGCAATTAGAACTATAGGCAATTATGTTGTCATTAAAATCAACAATTGCCGCTGCATCCGGCAAGTACTCCAAGACGTCGCGAAGAGCTGCAATACGACTTGAATTTGAGTCATCTGCAACTTTTTTTCTTGTCTTTTTTTTCAGAACCAAGAAAGACAGAATTATGAGCGCAAGTGCTACAGCAGTGACGCTAGCTATTACTCCCAAATTCTGCACATACTAAGGATAAGTTGTTTAATATTCGAAACTTCACTCAAGACTTAGCAATTAACTTGATGTTCACTATTTGCTCGATAAGAATTCACTTAAATCCTTGAGTTTAAGTTGAAAGTTTCTTTAATCAATGCGACTTATTGGCTAAAGTGGACGTATGCGCGAAGATTACCAAAGTCAACTTGAATCTATAAATCTTGATTTAGTCGTTATGACCGAATTAGTCGGCAAAGCTATTTCATCAGCAACTGAGTCACTTCTTACAGATGACCTTCAACTTGCTGAACAAGTCATCTCAGGTGATGAATTAATTAATTCCCTGAATTCCTCAATTGAAGAACGAAGCCTTCAAATGGTTGCTCTTCAAGCGCCAGTTGCTCGTGACCTTCGAATCCTTATGAGTGCAATCCGAATGGGGTCCTCACTGGAACGTATGGGTGATCTTGCAGCACACATCGCAAAGCAAGTTCGTCTTCGTTATCCAAATCCTTCAGTTCCAGAAGAACTACGTAGAACATTTGCTCGCATGGGTGAAGCTGCAACAAAAATCGTTGCTGAAACAGGTCGAGTTATTAAAACTCGCGACACTGACCTAGCTGACAAGATCACAACTTATGACGATGAACTAGATAACCTACACCGCGAGTTATTCAGCGTTGTTTTAGATGACAACTGGGCTCACTCAGTTGAAGCAGCTATTGACGTGACTTTGCTATCTCGCTTCTA
>JACCDO010134753.1_pt1 | contig 10972 bp, 12 predicted proteins | sample 7446101 | NCBI WGS metagenome assembly JACCDO01 (sample SAMN15323440, study PRJNA562643) | freshwater metagenome | isolation source: river surface water | place: USA:Blue River Watershed | collected 2017-08-16
AGATGAGTGTCTTTTGGGTCCCTGAAGAAGTCGATTTGAGTAAAGACAGTAGCGATTGGGTGAAATTGTCGGCCAATGAACAACATTTTATCAAACACGTTCTCGGCTTCTTTGCCGGTTCCGATGGGATTGTCATGGATAACTTGGCCACGCGTTTCATGCGTGAAGTGGCGGTGCCTGAAGCAAAATTCTTTTACACTCTTCAAAATCAAATCGAAGCAGTGCATTGTGTCGCACCTGAAACAAAAATTTTAACGGATAAAGGATATTTTGAAATTGCTTCATTAACTGATAAAAATGTAAATGTATGGAATGGAGAAGAATTTTCGGAAGTTAAAATCGTAAATACATCTCCAAGTTCAAAACTATTAAAAGTAAAATTGTCCAACGGAATGTTTTTGGAATGTACTGAAGAACATAAATGGTTTATTCGTGTTGGAAATCAAAATCATCCAGAAGCATGTAAAGTAGAAAAAGTTTTCACAAAAGATTTGAAAGTTGGGGATGTGATTGGACGTTATAATTTCCCATTTATTGACATTCAAGAAGATCCAGATGAATTCCGCAATCCTTACACTCATGGATTCTTTTGTGGGGATGGAACATATACAAATAAATACCCACAAATTTCACTCTATGGTGAAAAACAAAATCTACTTCCATATTTGGAAGTATCATCTATTAATCCGACGCCTCATCTTAAAAAAACAACCTGTTATATTACCCATAAAATTAATAAAGATAAATATGTTGTCCCAATTAATTATTCTACAAAAACAAAATTAGAGTGGCTTGCTGGCTTGCTGGATGCGGATGGTTGTGTAAATAAAAGTTCAAATGGTCTTACAGCTATTCAATTAGGTTCAATTCATATTGATTTTCTCCGTGATATTCAACTCATGCTTAGTACAATGGGAATTGATGTGAAATTTACAAAAAATCAAAATGCTCAAAAACGGTTTATGCCAGATGGAAAAGGTGGTATGAAGGAATATAAATGTGTCGAAATATACTGCTTATATATTTCAATTGCGAATGTATACAAACTTGTAAAACTTGGATTTACTCCAAGAAGACTACAACTTATTACAAATGAAGTAAAAGCAAATTCTCAATTAATTCGTGTTCAAGAAATTGTTGATGAAGGTCGTATTAGTCCAACATATTGTTTCAATGAACCTAAACTTCATGCTGGTATTTTCAACGGAGTACTTACCGGCCAATCTGAAACCTATAGTCTTTTAATTGACACCTATATTAAAGACCCCATTGAAAAAATCAAGATTCTTGGTTCCATTGACAACTTTCCTGCCGTCCAACGCAAAGCCCAGTGGGCCAAGCAATGGATTGACAATCGCAACGAGAATTTTGCGACCCGTCTTATGGCGTTTGCGTGCGTCGAAGGAATCTTCTTTAGCGGTTCCTTTTGTGCCATTTTCTGGCTCAAGAAGCGGGGTCTCATGCCTGGCCTCACCGTGTCCAATGAACTCATTAGTCGCGATGAAGGATTACACACCGACTTTGCATGCCTTTTGTACAGCAAAATCAAGCACAAATTGTCGTACGAAAAGGTCAAGCAAATTGTCAAGGATGCCGTGGCCATTGAAAAGGAGTTCATTTTGGAAGCATTGCCCTGTGATTTAATCGGCATGAATTCCGTGCTCATGAGTCAATACATTGAATTTGTGGCCGACCGGTTGGTCATGCAACTGGGCTACGACCCGATTTACAATAGTACAAACCCCTTTGATTTTATGGAACGTATTAGTCTTCAAAGCAAGGACAATTTCTTTGAAAAGGTGGTGACGACGTATGCCAAGGCGTCCGTGGGAAAAGATATGAGCAAAATGGTCTTTAGCGTAGACGAGGACTTTTAGAAATGAGTTGAGAGAAATATAAAATTGAGTTTGTGGACAAGTTTTTTTTCTTGCAACCAAATAAGCACAGGTGGAAGAATGCTGGAAGTGACGTACAATTCGTCTGGTGCCCGCCAAGAATGTATGGTCGACGAAAATTTCGAAAAACACGGATATTGTGTAGTCTATGACCGCCACGAAACGCTTCGCAAAGTATGCTTTTACGTTCACGGGTCCCGCGAAGGGTCCTACGTGAGTTGGTACCGCAATGGTCGCGTAAAATGTTTACGAACCTACAAGGACGATATACCGGTGGGGATGGAAGAAGAATACGACCGTGAGGGAAGAGTCTTGTACCGCATGGACTGGGATTCAATTGACCGAAAAATCTTTGAGGGAGAAGCCATCACAAAACATGACATTCAAATCTGTCGGATTCGGCCATTTTCGGCATAAAAAATTGAAATCTTTTTTGTTCTATGTTTCATACAGCAAAAAAGAAGAGCCAAAAATGAATCTTGCCGCCCAACGTCTTATGAAGGAGTACCAATCTCTGCAAAAGAACAAGAATCCGTACATTGAGGCCAAGCCCAAGGACGATTCGGATTACTTTCATTGGGAGTTTATTTTGAAGGGCCCTGAAGATACGCCGTATAGTGGTGGAGTCTACAAGGGAACCATGGACTTTCCGTCGAATTATCCGTACAATCCGCCGGTCATGAAATTCAAGACGGCCATTTGGCACCCCAACATTTACAAGGACGGAAAGATTTGTATTAGTATTTTGCAAACCGGTGCGGCCTTGGGCGCGTCGCCAGACGAAAAGTGGAGTCCCATTCAGCGCATTGAAACGGTACTCTTGTCGGTATTGAGCATGTTGAGCGAACCCAATTGCAGTTCACCGGCCAATATTGACGCTGGGGTCATGTACCGTCGGTCCCTGGAAGAATTTACCGCCTATGTCCAAGCCGATATTGCGCGCGAAAAGGCAGGGGAAGAAGCCGCGGCAGTGGCAGAGGAAGAAGTGCTCGATGAAAATCTGGCGGCGGCACTTGGACTGACGGCGGAAGAACTCGCGTTGCAACGTGCACTCATGGGGGTTGGTCATTGAAGAGAAAAATTGATTTTTTTTGTGTTTGATTTGCATGTAATACAAACGAGCCATTTGTTGAAGATTCAAAATGTCGTCCTATATTGTCTACGATTACTTTCGTGAATTTCCAGACAAGCGACTTTCAGAAACAGAATATGTGGGCAATGTCAAACATGGCATCTATCGCAAATACAATGTTCATGGGGATTGTATTCTTCGTGGGGGGTACAAGAACAATGGATTTCAAGGACCCACCGAAAAATATTACGACGATGGGACGCTCATGGAGACCTGTCATTATGAAGATGGGTCCTTGACGGGCGAATACAAGACCTATTACCCTAATGGAAAACTGGCCTCCGTGGCAACCTTTCTTCCCCACAACGCCTTTTACAGAATCGTGGGGCCACGTATTCACGGGTCGCAAATCGTGTATCATGAAGATGGTACGATAAAACAAACTTGCATGTGGCATCGCGGGGAATTTGTGGGACCCCTGTACTCGTATTACGAAAATGGGCGCATGTGCGAGTCCTTGCAGCGTTACGGAAATATTGGAGTCTACACAAAATATACTCGAATGGGAGAACTCAGTTGTTATTATGAAATTCGATTTCTCGACCATCAAGAAAAATACTTTTTCGGATACGGTCATCGTGCAACGGATTCCAATGTGTGGTCGACCTTCAATGCCGAAAACAAACATTTGCACCGCGAATTGATTTGGGTTCCCTATATTCCCCACGGATACTGGCTCGATTATTTCACCGGTCGATTCTTTCCAGAACCGCGCATCCATGTACATTATTATAACATGGGACGCGAAGAATACGAAGAATGCCAGGACTTGGCCCAGGTGAATTTTGGATTGGTGACGGATATGTATGGAAATCTGCCAGACCATGTATGGCTTCACATGGCAGATATGTGTAAGGCCAAGGCGGTATCTGAGATTCCAACGATGGAACCAGAAATTCACGTCGTTTGCAAAGAAGAGAATGCGCCAAGAAACCATGTTGTTGCACCGAAAAAGAAGGCACCCCCATCCATGAAAAAGGAGAAGACTGTCCAATCATCCAACCCCTTTTCCAATCTAATATTGGATTCGGACGACGACGCGTAATGTGGCAAGACACGGTTCTTTTTTTGTCGAAGAAAGGATAGATGGATGCGGAATTTGCCGAAACATGAAAAATACAAGGCATCCTACGGTGCCAACGAAATCTATTGGGGAATCGGTATTGAACACGAGGTCTATTTACAATCCTTGTCGAAAACGGCGGTGTGGAAACTGGACGATTTTTTGAAACGCACCAAACCAGAACGGTACAGCGTACGCTATTACGATAACTATAAACCTGGATTTTATGAAACCCATATTCAAAAATATTTTCAACAAAATGAATTAAAAGAATTGGAAGTTCCTGTGTTGATAAATAGCAACAGTTTTCAAAAAACCGATGTCCACGGAAATCACGCCACCACGTACGAAAAGGTTCCCAAACCCAATCCTGCATTCTGTGGAAAGACGGTCTTTGCATTTTTACAAGAAGTACATCCCTATTTTCGCGAATCTTACGAACGTGAATTTTTATTCGATGGCGATACAATTGAATTTACCACCTTGGATTTTTATAACGCAAGTGTAGATTCTGTCTTGAAAGAATTAAAAGAAAGTGAAGACCGGTTTATCAAGGAACTCAATAAAGCGTGTTCCTTATACAAGGGTTCCTTTTTTACATACGGTCCCTTTTGTATTCAAAAACAGAATTATCCCTTTGTATCGTATGCGACCAATCTGCAAAACATTAGCATGTTTAATAACGGCACCATTCATTTGAATCTGACGATGCCGACGGCGTTGGATGGTATGGGGGCAATTCAGGACCGACCCCTCTTTATTAAACAACATCAAGCCTTTGCGCGACTTTGTCAATGGATGAGTCCCTTGTGGATTGCCATGTACGGTACACCAGATGTGTTTTCGACGGTCAGTCGCGAAGCCTCGAAAGCGTCACAGCGGTGTGCCGTGATGCGATACATTGGGGTGGGGACCTACAATACGAGTGCCATGGCTGAGGGAAAAATCTTGACGATGGATGCAAGTGGCGTCGAATACTACAAGGAAATGAATGATGCGTCGTGTTATTCACGCTTGTCGAAAATCGGTCTGGATATCAACTTTTACAAGCACCATAATTTGGGCATTGAATTGCGGTTTTTCGACCATTGCAGTACGTTAGCGCTCCGTGAAATCATGAATACCTGTATTTCGTTAATGGACCATGTACGTTCCTTGGAGAAACGGAATTATAAAGTCAAGGACCCACGGCGCAGTAAAACGTGGAAATACATGTTACACATTGTCCATCGGTACGGCTACAAGGGACTGGTGGGGTTGAATCTACAGCACGTCTTTGCGTCCGTGTTTGGCGTGAGTCGTTTCCCCGTGCCAAAAACGGTACAGGAATTTTATACACACTTGAGTCAAAAACTGAGTCGAAAATATCAGCACAGTTTTTGTACGATGCATATGGTCCACGAACAAAGAGTTCAAGGGGACGTTACAAAAGAAGAGGCAGTGCGGAGTCCAAAGGTTGTGAACGCAGATACATCCGTACCGTGGTGGATTTGTTGTGGCTAAATAGAATGGAATATCCAGAGGGCTACGAATATTATAAATCCGAGGGGGAACATATTGGAGAAATTCGACGAATTTATTTCAAAAAGGGTCGCTGGGTCATTGAAATGTATAATGAATGGACGTATTATTTGCACGACCCGTTATTGGAAGCAGTGACAACCTTGAGTGCACAAGATGCCTACATTTTACGGGTTGTACGCGAATACTTTGGGAAATAAATATTATTTGGGTGCCCATTTGTCAATGTATAGATTGTCAGGGTCCAATCGTTTCGCAATCGTGATGGGGTCATGTTTACGAAACGGTGCTTGACTAAAGGGCAAGAGGGAGGCCACCCAGACCCAGTTGCCGAAATTTTGACTAAAATCATAGTCCACCAAATGGTCGGCAAAATACCGTTCGCCCCATCGCCAATGAATATGGGCGTCCTTGACGAGCCACGAGGCACACGCAAGACGCGCACGATTGTGCATGAATCCGGTTTGGTTGAGTTGATTCATACCGGCATCGACGAGCGGAATTCCGGTGGTTCCATCACACCAGGCTTGAAAGAGAGCCTTCTTCTTTTTCTTGGCTTCAGGGGAAAGTTTGCTCCAGTGGGGGTCTTCCTTTTGGTATTCATAGGGGTCGGTGCCATACAAGTCTTCAAAAAAGGCCACAATGGTTCCGTAAAAGTCGCGCCAAAAGAGTTGACGTTGGAAGGCGCGGAGTTGTTTGTGGCCTTGATGCACAAGTTCTTCGGCGCGATAATACGATTCACGAATACTGATGGTACCATAATGATGGTGTACACTGAGTCCGCTGGTGGTTTTCGGCAAGGCGTCGTGAATGTCCTCGTAATCACGGGGCAGGGATTTTAAAAGTTGCAGGGCTTCGGTGCGCCCCCCTTGGTAGGCTCGCGATGAAAGGTCACGTTTTCCCAGGATTTTCGATTTCATGGCTTGGAGGGTCGTGCTGTGCGGGGTCGAAAGGGCCGTGCGGTGGTCATAATGGGTGGTGGGGGTCTTGCGTGGACGGTCGATGGGCCTGGTTTTGGCGGCTTCGTAAAAGGGCGTGAATTTTTGAAAGGGTCGGTTGGATTTATTGTTGATGGTCCCTGGAGGATGCAAATAGAGGTCGTGATGAGATTCGTAATGGACGTCGGCTTTGGCACAGGCATCTTGAATGATTTGGGTTCGATATTTGGCGTAGGGCGTATAATCCTGGTTTTCGAAAAAGGCGACGGAGTGGGATGCTTTAAGAAGTGAGGGGACAACTTTTTCGTGGGGGCCGTAGAAAATATGAAGACGAGAGTTGTGTTTTTTGAGTGCGGTATCGAGTTCTTCCAAGGACTGGAAGAGGGCGGCAATGGAAAAGAGGGACCGGACAGGAGATTTTGGACCCACTTGTTCTGGGGTAAAAATGAAGATGGGGAGGAGGGTCGTCTTTTGCTGGGCGGCGTGGGCATGGGCTTCAATGAGACCAATATTGTCTTCCAATCGCAAATCACGATGAAAACAAAATATGACGGGTCCTGTTGCACTCATTCGACTACTTCTACCATGGCTTATAGACTTTATATAGTACTAGGATAGAATGAAACATTCGCTGCAAACCCTTCGTTACAATCACGGTGTTGTGGAGTCACGGTATGTACAAATCCAAGGAAATTGTTTATACGTATACAAGGAATGGACTGATGCGGATGAAGAGGTATGGTGGGGCTTTGACAAGATCTATGATTTGTTTGATGCACACACGCGCACCTATAAAAACAATGGGGAATACGTGACGCTCTTGGATGTGGAGTAGAAATATGGGGGCTAATATGTGAAAAAATTGAACATACTATTGATTTTTTGAAAGGCAGTAGTATGCAATCCATTTCGTTACATGGAATCCCCTATTGTTCCAACAGTGCGTGCGAACTCTATCTCTGGAATCCAGACGGAGCCGCCAACGTCCGTGTTGGGTCTTACCATCCAGAAACCAAAGTCATCACCTATGACAAGCAACTGCACGACACCCTTCAGCCCCATGTCGAAGCCTGGCGAAAGAACGTGCAAGCCAAAAAGCGACAAAAGGGTGGTCATTCCAGTGTCCAAAATCATGGATGCCCCGTGGAAGCCGTTGACAGTGACCATGACGAGTGATGAAATCGAGGCATGGAAACAGGTATTGGGGGGATACAAACAAACGATTTATAACATGTGCGTGGAAGAGTGAATCGTATGATAACTCTTTTTTCTGGGATGTGATAAAATTGAAAAAATGTGTGCACACTTCATACGTATCAAAAATGAATTGCTTCTATAACTTATTTGCAATTTCCTGTGGAATTGGTATTGCGTGTAGTATTTTTGGGTGCGATATTTATTACCCCATGTGTTGTACCGATAATACAATACCCTCGGAAAAAGTGATTCAGCAGCGTGAACTTATACAAAGTCGGGTTTCGATATGCTGTGAATATGATACGAGCACGAATGGATTTCGACAATGTACCCAGTGGACAAATAAAGACCAATGGAATTTGCGAATCCAATTTGATACATGCTATTATGTGGATGCTGCAAAATTTGACAATCAAAATGACGCCATCCGTTATGGAGATATGAACTATCCGGTTGATACAAAAATGAAACTTCGTGTGGGTGAAAAATTGTGTCGTCCATTTACGAAAAACGACACGGATTTAGCCATTGCAGGAATCTTCTTTCTTTGTATGATACCCGTTTCATGTGTATTATGTACGTGTTATTGTATATTTGAAGGGGAAGAGGAAGATAAGAAAGTTGTACCTACACCGAAACTGAATTCATCGGCGGTTGCCCCACATATTTATATGGACGAAGTGGCAAGACGTAGACAATTACAAATTACCCATGTCGAGTCAATTTATCATTAGTTTTACATTTGTAGGTGGTGGTATTGAAGATTTGGATGTATGTTTTTTTCGCGTGGTAGAATGGCTTGTTTTTACTTTTGGTTTTTGTTTGGGGGTTAGAAGTAGTGGTGGTTGATTTTTTACAAGTGGTGGATTCATAAGTTGACCCTTATTTGGTCGTGATGTGTGTTTATTACGGTTATTAATGGTCTTTAAAATTGTGTTTGTTTTGGGATGAATCGGAGCCAGAGTTCGTTGTTTTGAACCAAGATACATGGCGTGGTTGGTTTCATCGAATAATTGATTTAATACAGAAAGGATAACACGGGTTTCTTGTTTTATTATGGTATCATATGCACCGATATAAATATTATCGTCAATCGAAAATTGTAAAGAGTTTGGTTTTTTGGGGTCTTTCTTTATAGCAATAAGTGAATAGACTGATTTACCTTCTGGGTTTTCACTTTTATCGACATAAATATTCTTTTTAATATGAATGGGTCCATTTCGTTTGGAATTTAAATCACTGACACATAAATGGATGGAAAGGTGAAATATTTCTTTACCACCCTTTAAAATACCCAAATGTAAGGTTGAATCAGTTTTATGTTCATTGTACACTTTATGCATTATTTCTATATCATCAGTTAACTTTCGTTTCTTACGCTCTTTCATTATATAATTGGTTAATTGTGTATCTTCTGAAGGTAATTTTTCTTCATCGAATAAATGAATCAATCGATTTAGTTTATCCATGTCTAAAAAACTACAAACCAACGTTTGCGTGTCAAGTATTTTTTCCCGATGTTTTAATTGCTTTTTTGTGTACCAAACCATTCTATAATATCAAAACAATCTTCCCACCATTTATCGGGTATAGTATTATCGGGTAATAATACATGATAATTATAATCTTTGGGCTGAAGTTTTTTATGCTTTTTATCCATCCATCCACGGTATAATAATACAAAATGGCTGTGATACTGCATGTCTTGACATTGTGTACAATCAAAAAAGTTTTCGCAACACAAATTATCAATCGCTAACTGAAAATAATACTTTTTATAACGAAATAACTTTCGATATCCGATTACCATATCTCTGCTGGAACAATAATTTTCAAACGGTTTCCAATTTTCTTTTTCAAAAAAATACTCTTTCATTTCATGTTTAATCCAATGAATTAACTTTTTTATAATAGTATCGTAATATTTGGGTTTTAAGTCATCTACATCATCCAAATCATTAAAAAATGAATCGTGGATGATAAAGTAATTATCCATAAAAGGTCTTGTAAGCATGGTTTCGACATTTTTCGTCATACCGTCAAAATATATGGGGTACTTTTGTAGACATTTTTCCCATAATGCCTTATCCTCTTCATCGGTTTTATTACATGAAGATTCATAACTGCTTGAATCAGTGTCTTTCTTATTGTATGACACAGTAAGTTCTTTTGGTACATGAATTACATCTGGGGGAAGAACCAAACAATCTTCTGGGGGATAGGTCTCGTCTTTTTTGCCGGCGTACGACAATAAAAAATGAGCATACGATTCTTCGGTAGCGAAATCTTCGACCATATCCAGCGTGAGTTGGAAGATGAATTGTTTGTATTGCAAAGGTTTGAAATAATCAAGATACTCGTGATAATGTAAATTCTTGTCGCGATAGGCTGTCCAATTTTCGGCTTGAAAGAGTTGTTGGGTTTCGTGTTCGTGGTAAATCCAAGAAAGAAGGGCATGATGGATTTCATCGCCATAATGTTGGGAGAGTTTGAAGACCTCATTCTTATATTCATCGGATGTGGAGCGGATATAAAAATGTCGAATCCTGGTTTGGTTGTCTTCTTTTAACATGGTTTCCCAATGTTGGGTCATATAGGTAAAATACTCCATTTCTATGGGTAAAGGTCGGTGGGGTTTATATGGGCAAATTACCCCTGGCTCGGTTGGTAGGAACAATTGAAACTCACATTGCCTTGTAAATAGGAAAGCCGTTCTTGATTCGATTTAAATTTATAAGGGGTGGTCGGATGGAGACCATTAAAGGTACTAATGTATTCATAATTGGTCTGGTTTGCGGCCTTATTAATTAAAACATAGGTGGTGGTCGCGGTACTCATGGCGCCAAGGTTGGTGTTGGTCGTTTGTTCACTCATTTCTTCTACGGTAGGCTAATTTTTTTGTACCACATTACTGAACCCAAGATACTGGAAATGCAGTTGTAGCCCCACGTTATACTTGTTTTGGTCTTGTAATGACGGGAACTGATAGTAATTGAGATTGCTGTTGCTGGTGGTCACGCGCAAAGTCGATACGTTGCTGTTAAAGTTTTCGACCATATTAAAATAGTCCCATTGCGACTTTTTTTCATAGAGTTGATTGAAGGTGAAATATTGGAGGACACCGCCGCTTATATCTGTAAAACAAACATTCATGGAAAATAGGATTCTATAATGCATGAACGTTTTTACCCGGGTTGCGTTTATGGGTTGATGAGAGACCAGAAGA
>JACCDO010781512.1_pt1 | contig 10972 bp, 6 predicted proteins | sample 7446101 | NCBI WGS metagenome assembly JACCDO01 (sample SAMN15323440, study PRJNA562643) | freshwater metagenome | isolation source: river surface water | place: USA:Blue River Watershed | collected 2017-08-16
GGCGGCTGCGAACGGCCTCGATGAAGTTCTTGAAGTGAGGGGCTTCGCCACCGCCCTTGGTCTCGGTCCACTTCTTGATTTCCTTGCCCTGCTTGTCGTAAGCGGCGGAGCTGGTGTAGCTGGGCACAGTGACGTGACCGCCTTCGCAGTGGATCACCACGCCGATCCGCGAGCCCATGAAGATGTCCATATCCTTGGAGTCCTTCTTCGAGGGCAGGCCGCGCACCTCGAAGATGAGGGGAGCCTTGGCGTAGTCGTGGTAGATGACCTGGGTGTTCGGGGTCTCGCCGTCATCGGTATAGCCGAGCCGGCCGCCAACGCTCCAGACGCGCGGGCTGAGTTCCATCTCGCCAAGGAACCAGCGGGCGATGTCCATCTGGTGGATGCCCTGGTTGCCGAGGTCGCCATTGCCGTAGTTCCAGATCCAGTGCCAGTCGTAATGCAGGCGCTTGCGACGCACCTCGTCCTTGGGCGCGGGACCGCACCAGAGGTCGAAGTCAATGCCGGCGGGGATGGGCTGGGCACCGTCGGATTTGCCGATGCTGCCGCGGGGCTTGTAGCAGGTGCCGCGCACGGCGATGACTTTGCCGAGCTGGCCGGACTGCACGAACTTCACGGCCTCGCCGATGCCGGTGCGCGAGGCGCGGCTCTGCGTGCCGGTCTGGACGATCTTCTTGTATTTGCGGGCCGCATTCACGAGCTGGCGGCCTTCCCAGACGTTGTGGGAAACGGGCTTCTCGACGTAAACATCCTTGCCGGCCTGCACCGCCCAAATCGCGCCGAGCGAATGCCAGTGGTTGGGCGTGGCGATGGAGACGATGTCGATGTCCTTGTTCTCCAAAACTTTCCGGATGTCGGTGTAAGGCGTGACCTTGACGCCCTTCTTGTCCTGCGCGTCCACGCCCTTGCGGAGCACGGCATCGTCCACGTCGCACAGCGCGGTGAGGCGGACGCCGGAGTCCTTCAAGCCGCTGAGGGCACCGATGTGCGAGCCACCGCGGCCGTTGAAGCCGACGACGACGGAGTTGAGGGTGTCACCGGGGCTTTTCTGCGCCCAAGAGGTGGGGGCGATGTAGAAGACACCGGCGGCGGCACCGGCAGTCTTGAGGAATCCACGACGATCGAAGTATTTCATGGGCGGGAGCGATGGGTTGCGGTTGTCAGTTTTGGTGCGGTCAAGTGGACGCGCCCGGGACACGACGGCTTCAAGCCGGAACCGGCTGGCTGACGAGTTCTGGGGCGCGTTACGGGAGGAATCTTCAAAGCGCGGGGCGACTTAGCAATCACTTTCTTCCGCCGCCGGCCATCGCGCCGCTCACAGCAGCCAGGCGTGCTGGCTTTCCTTGTAGTGACGACGGCAAACGGAGACATAGCGGTCATTGCCGCCGATCTCGATTTGCGCGCCGGTCTTCACGGGCGCGCCGCTGGCATCCATCCGCAAGACCATCGTGGCCTTGCGGCCGCAGTGGCAGATGGTTTTGAGCTCGATCAGGTTGTCCGCCCACGCGAGGAGCCACTGGCTGCCTTCGAAGAGGTTGCCTTGAAAGTCCGTGCGCAGGCCGTAGCAAAGGACAGGTATGCGCAGCCGGTCGGCGATGTCCGAGAGCTGCTCGACCTGGGCCCGGCTCAGAAACTGCGCCTCGTCCACGAGCACGCAGGAAAGAATGCGCTTCTCGTGGTCCGCCTCGGCGAGGGTGAAGAGGTTTTCATCACGCTGGAAGGCCCGTGCCTCCGCTGAGAGGCCAATGCGCGAGGCGACCTTGCCCGTGCCGGCCCGCGTGTCCAACGCGGGCGCCAGCACGAGGGTGTTCATCCCGCGCTCCTGATAATTGTAACTCGACTGGAGGAGCGTGGTGCTCTTCCCCGCGTTCATCGCCGAGTAGTAAAAGTAGAGCTTGGACATGGAACGTGATGGGCGGTGCGTGAGTCAGTCAGGCAAAGCGCTGATCAGGCCGCAGCCGCCCACCGCACATCAGGTCAGACTTTGCCAATCCACTTGCGGTCTTCCCACACGGCCTTGAGCGAGGTGAGGTTCTTCGCGTCGAGCACCTTCATTGCAGCGGTGCCGAGATCGCCCTTCTTAAGCGCGTGCCAGGCGTCGCTGGCGTTGATGGCGACGTGTTGGAGCACGCTCGGGTCGCGGTAGCAGTCAATCATGCAACGCGTGCAGCCGTCGCGGATGAGCTTGGAATCATCCCATTCATAGACCTTGCACATGGGCTTCTCCCAGAAGTGGCAGCGGTAGAGGTCAAGGTTCCAGTCGAGGTAGAAATACTTGTGACCGCCGAGGCAGCCGAACTGCTCCTTCTCGCCGCGCAGGTGGCGCTGCATCTCGTTCAGGGACTCAGTGGGGTTCACCACCGGGTAGCCGCTGCGATGCTTCATCTGCTTGATCTTGTCGAACAGACCGATGAGCTCCTGAGTGGTGAAGTTCACCAGGCCGCTGTCACTGAAACTGAGGTAACTGCTCGCGAGGTTGGTGAGCGGATAGCTGAAGGTGCAGCTCGTGAAGCCGAGGCTTTGCAGGAAGGCGGGCAGCTTGTCGTAATCCTCGATCAGCCGGCTGGCCGTGATGCTCGCCGTGGTCTGGATGCCGACGCTGTGGAAGAACTCGTTCGCCTTCTTGATTTTGCAGCACACGTCGGGCAGGCCGCGGTTGGCCTCGTGCTTGGCCACGTCGTGCGCGTCGATGGACATGATGACGCTGCTGAGGCCGTCGCTGGCCAGGGCCTTCATGTTGTCGTCGTTCCACAACCCGCCATTGGTGCAGATCATCGGGTGGATGCCTTGCTGCGCCGAGTAGCGGACCATCGCGCGGAGGTCGCGGTGCGCCATCGGCTCGCCGCCGACGAAGAGCAGGTAGCCGATGTGGTTGCGCTTGGCGATGTCCACCACGTCCTTCGCCTCCTGGAGCGTGACGCTCTTGCGGGCCTTGGGATCGAACTGCGAGCGCGCGAAGCCGCAGAAGCCGCAGTCGGCGTTGCAGATGTTCGTGATGGCGAACTGGAGGTAACCAGGACCGCCGTGGTTCAGCACGTCCTTGAAGAGTTGCCAAGCGGAGGTCTGCGGACGGGCGACGGGCTTGGACATGTCCACGGGCGACGCGGCCTCCCGCGCGGCGGCGGTGGCGGCGGACGGTTCAGCAACGGCAGTGCTCATTCAACAAGTGCCGGATTGTGCGGAACGCGCGGAGGGCGGGCAAACTTTTCTTTGCGCCACTCGACCCGCCGACTACGCTGCGCGGGCCCATGAAGAACATCGTCTATTTCGACCTCGAAACGCAGAAATCTGCGGACGAGGTGGGCGGCTGGGGCAACATCCGGCGCATGGGCATGAGCGTGGGCGTGACCTACAGCACCGCGCGCGGCGGCTACCAGATCTACGGCGAGCGGCAGGTCAACGACCTGATCGAGGAGCTGCGCCGCGCGGATCTGGTGGTGGGCTTCAACATCGAGCGCTTCGACTACGAGGTGTTGCAGGGTCACAACGAGTTTTTTGACTATTCCCAGTTGAACACGCTCGACCTGCTGGTGGACCTCATGAAGACCCTGCCCCACCGGCTGTCGCTGGATTCGATTGCGACCGCGTCGCTGGGCATCGAAAAGACCGCCGACGGCATGCAGGCGCTGCGGTGGTTCAAGGAAGGGCGGCTCATGGACATTGCCGAATACTGCTGCTACGACGTGAAGGTGACCAAGCTCGTCCACGAGTTCGGGCAGGCGAACAGGCAGGTGCATTACCACAACAAGTTCGGCGCGAAACTGTCCGTGCCGGTGAAGTGGTAGAGCAGCCCGGGTTTCAAGCCGCAGCAGCATCCGATTACCAGCGCCTGTGAGTTTACCAAACGACCCAACCGACCCGCTGCAGGCTGAAGCCCGCGCCCCTCGTCCGACGCTCCTCCACGAGTTCCGCACCATCCTCCAGCCGCTCACGCTCACGGAGCATTTCCCCTCGGGGCAGCCGCTGGAGGTCGAACTTGGCTGTGGCGACGGCTCGTTCATCGTCGAGTGGGCACGCCGGAACCCGGAGCGGAATTATCTGGGCGTCGAACGTCTGCTCGGCCGCATCCGCAAGCCGGACAAGGTGGGCCGCCGCCTGGGCCTGACCAATCTCAGCCTGGTGCGCATCGAGATCGGCTACTTCCTCGAATACCTGCTGCCCGCCGCGAGCACCGACGCCATCCACGTCTATTTTCCCGACCCTTGGCCGAAGGTGAAGCACCGCAAGCACCGGCTCATCAACGAGCGCTTCACCGCGCTGGCCCGCCGCGCGCTGCGGCCCGGCGGCGTGGTCCACCTGCGGACGGACCACGTCGAATACTTCGAGCAGATGCTCACGGTCTTCCGCGCGGACAAGTCGTTCACGGAAGTGGAAACGCCGGCCGAACTGGCCGCCGTGACGACGGACTTCGAGCGGGAGTTCAATGCCAAGGGGATTCCCACCAACCGCGCTTCCTGGCGAATGACGGACGCGTGAGCGGCTTCAAAGCAGGGAACATGAAGCCTGCCCTGCTCAACGCCCCGTTTGCCGTCCTGCTGTCTGCTCTGATGGTTTCCGGGGCCATGTCCCGCGCCGCCGAGCCGTTCTGGTTCAACACGCTCGTCGCGCACTGGACGGACTACGGCACGCCCGATTACTTGGACTTCATCGGCGAAGCGAAGCCGCAGGTGGCGCAGGTCGGCTTTTACGGCGTCACGTTCTACAGCGTCGCGCACACGAAGTTTGGCAAGGGCTACCCGGCGCACTTCCCCGTCGAGGGCACGAAGGAATGCGGCGAGTTCTTCCGCAAGCTCAACCAGGAGGTCCACGCGCGCGGCTCGAAGGTCGTCGGCCACTTCAACACCACCTTCATCCTCGGCGATCCCGAGAAACGCGCTGGTTTCTTTGACTGGTATCACAACGGCTGGGACACGAACGCCTTCGGCCCCAAGCCCACGCCCGACCCGACGCAGATGCTCTCCGTGGACGCCACCGGCAAGCTCATCACCACCGCCAGCTACAAGATCGGCGGCTGGCCCGAGTATCATGGCTGCCTCAACAACCCGCTCTGGCGCGCGTGCCTCAAGCCGATGGTGACCGATGCCATCGCGCGCGGCGTGGACGGCCTCATCGCGAACTACTACTACCGCCGCGATTGCCTGTGTTCGCACTGCGTCGGCGGGTTCCGCGCATGGCTGGGGACGAACTACACGGCGGCGCAGCTCAAGGAGCAGTTCGCCATCGCGGACTTGAAGGCGCATGCGTTCAAGGAAATCCCCTCGTGGCACAACCCGAAGGAGACTTCGCCCTACAAGCTCGCGGCGCTGAAGTGGACGCAGATCGCGCTGAAGGACGCCTTTGACGACGTCTTCATCACGCACGGGCGCAGGCTCAAGCCGGACTTGCTGACCGCGCAGTGGAACCACCTCGGCGGTTTCAACCAGATCAGCGGTGACGAACGGTGTCTCCTGCCCGCAGGCCTCTGGGGCCGGGACGAAAATTACCTCTGGTATAGCACCGGCAACGCCGCCTCGCAGACCGACCTCGCCAACGGCGACCTCGGCGATGGCACGCTGCAACTCCGCTACATCCGCGGCGCGTTTGGACCCAAGCCATTCGTGCTGGGCAAATACGAACAGACACGCACGCGCGCTACGATCGCCGAGGGCATTGCCAACGGCGGCGCCGGGCTGGGCTTCTACGCGAACTTCAAAAACCCGGCTGGCCGCGAGGCCATGACGGCCTATTTTAGCTTCGCGGCCCGGCACCGCGACCTCTACCAGGACGCACAGCCGGCGGCCGAACTGCTCCTGCTCTACCCGCGCGCCGCCGTGCATCGCGGTGACCTAGAGCCGTTGGCGCGCTTCAAAGCCATCGGCCGGCAGCTCGCGCGGGAGGGCTACGTTTTTGACATCGTGCCGGACGACCTCGTGACCGAAGCGCTCACCAGCAGCCGGCAGGCGGTGGTGGATTGCTTTCCACTCGGGGCCACGCCGGTAGCACCACGGGCTACCCGGCTGACCTTGTCCGCCACGCCGGAAGAAGGTGCGGTGGCCAACTGGCGCAAGGAACTTGCCGCCGTGACCCGCCGCGAAGGTGCACCCACGGTTATCGCATCCGTCCTCCGCCAGCCCAAGCGCCGCATCGTGCATCTGGTCAACTACAACCGCGAAGAGCCGCCGCCCAACGCCAAGATGGGCCGCGGCCCGCACGAAGAAAAACCCCTTGCCGTCATGGACACGACCGTGCGCATCGCCCTGGCTCCCGGGGAGCGGGTGAAATCCGTCCGCCTCCTCTCGCCGGACGCCGGGGTGAGCACCGGACCGGCCGGTCTGGTGCGGCGGCCGGGTGAGGCCACCTTCGCCGTGCCGCGTATGCTGGTCTACACCGTGGCGGTGGCGGAACTGGAGTAGGCCCGGCGGGTGGTGCGATTTGCTTGCCGCCCCCGGCGCGGCTGCCCATGCTCGCCCCGTTTTTTGAACCGTTGACCTGACGCCCGATGACCGAACCCGCCATCACGCCCGAGCTTGTCGCCAAGCACAACCTCACGCCCGACGAGTATCAGAAGGTGCTCGAAATCCTCGGCCGTCCGCCCACTTACACCGAACTGGGCATCTTCTCCGTGATGTGGAGCGAGCACTGTTCCTACAAGAACACGCGGCCCGTGCTGAAGGGTTTCCCCACCAAGGCCGCGAACATTCTCGTCGGTGCAGGCGAGGAGAACGCCGGCATCATTGACGTGGGCGACGGCGTGGCCATCGCGTTCAAAATCGAATCGCACAACCACCCCAGCGCGGTCGAGCCTTTCCAGGGCGCGGCCACGGGCGTGGGCGGCATCATCCGCGACATCTTCACCATGGGCGCGCGGCCCGTTGCGGCGTTGAACTCATTGCGCTTCGGCGAGCTGTCGAATCCCGAGGTGCGCCGGCTCTTCACCGGCGTGGTCAGCGGCATTGCGCACTACGGCAATTGCTTCGGCATCCCAACCATCGCGGGCGAGGTGTATTTCGACAAAAGCTACGAGGGTAATCCGCTCGTGAACGCCTTCTGCCTCGGCGTGCTGCGGCACGACCAAATCACGCGCGGCGCGGCGCACGGCATTGGCAACCCGGTCTTCTACGTCGGCCCCGCCACGGGCCGCGACGGCCTCGCGGGCGCGGCGTTTGCCTCGCAGGACTTGACCGAGGAATCCGCCGAGCAACAGCGCGGCGCCGTGCAGGTGGGCGATCCGTTCATGGAGAAGCTCGTCTGCGAAGCGTGCCTCGAACTGCTCGCGACCGGCTGCGTTGCCGGCATGCAGGACATGGGCGCGGCAGGCCTGACCTGCTCGACGTGCGAGACGGCGGCCCGCGCGGGCACGGGCATTGAAATCGAGCTCAATAAGGTGCCGCAACGCGCGCCGAACATGAGCAGCTACGAAATCATGCTCTCCGAGTCGCAGGAGCGCATGCTCATCGTGGTCCACAAGGGCCGCGAGGAAGAGGTGAAGAAGATTTTCGACAAGTGGGACTTGCCGTGGGCGGAAATCGGCGTCGTGACGGACACGGGCCGGATGGTCGTGCGTCACGGCGGCAAAGTCGTCGTGGACGTGCCGGCCAAGAAGCTCGCCGACGAAGCGCCGGTTTATCAGCGCGAGTCAAAGGAAGCCGCTTACATGGAAGGCGTGCGCGCATTCCGGCTCGACGGCATCGCGGACACGACGGACGCGGCGGGCGACCTCAAGAAGCTCCTCGCCAACCATTCCATCGCCTCGAAGAACTGGGTCTATCGCCAATACGACCACATGGTGCGCGATGGTTCCGTGGTCTGCCCCGGCAGCGACGCTGCGGTCATCCGCATCAAGGGAGATTCCCTGCCCATCACGAAGGCGGAATACGCGGCCGCGCAGGCAGGCCAGCCTGCTCCCGCGAGTGCGCCAGTGCCGGACAAGTTCGTCGCCTTCTCCTGCGACTGCAACGGTGCCTACGTCTATCTCGACCCCTACGAAGGTGGAAAAGCCGCCATCGCCGAAGCCTGCCGCAATCTCGCGTGCGCGGGCGCTTCGCCGCTGGGCGCGACCGACAATCTCAACTTCGGCAACCCGCACTACCCGGAGATTTTCTGGCAGTTGAAAGAATCCGTGCGTGGCATCGCCGAGGGCTGCCGCGCCTTCAACGCCCCCGTCACCGGCGGCAACGTCTCGCTCTACAACCAGCGCGGCGCACTCGGCGCGATTGACCCCACGCCCACCGTCGCGGTCGTCGGCCTCATCGAGAAACCGGAGCACATCACGACCGCGTGGTTCAAGGACGCGGGCGACGCCATCATCCTGCTCGGCACGCCGGTGGACACCGCCGACCCGTTGCAAGGCCTCGGCGGCAGCGCGTGTCTGCAAACGCTGCACGGCAAGAAAACCGGTCTGCCGCCGCGCGTGGATTTGGACACGGCGAAAACCTTGCACACGACGTTGCTCGGCCTCATCCACACTGGCGAGGTGAAGAGCGCGCACGATTGCAGCGAAGGCGGCTTGGCCGTCGCGCTCGCGGAGAGTTGCATCGCGCAGCAGACGGCGCGCGAAACGCCCCGGCTCATCGGGGCACAAATTGATTTGTCCGGCATCAAGGATGTTCGGCTCGACGCCCTGCTCTTCGGTGAAACGCAAAACCGTGTCGTCATCTCCTGCGCGGCGCTCAACGCCACGAAGGTCATCGAACGCGCCAAGCTCATGGGGGTGCCCGCCTCGCGCATCGGCACCGTGGGCGGCGACGCGTTGACGGTGAAGACGGCGACCGGCGAGTTCACTGCCCCGGTGGCCGAGCTGCACGACGCGTGGTGGCACAGCATCGCCCGCGCGATGGCGTGAGCGGGGCACCCTTGTCCCGCATCAGTCCCGTCTGAAATCTCCAGAACGGGGATAGCAATGTCCCTTCACGGCGCAAATTTCTTTGCGTCGTCGGCACGCTTGGTATCGTCCGCCTACGCACATGAAAACCACGTTCTGCCTCGCCGCGTTACTGGCCGTTTCCATTCCCGCCCTTGCCGACGGTCCCGCCGACAACCAGTTCGACAACGTCCGCCGCATTCCACCGCCGGGCATTTCCATTGCGCCGGCCGCGCGCGCGGAACTGACCGCCGGGACCGACGCGCTCGCGAAGGACATCGAAGCTCTGCGCGGCTCGCTCAAATCCAAGCCCGCGCTGCTCGACCTGCTGCCCGACGTGCAGATCTATCACAAGGCCGTGGACTGGGCGCTGCGCCATGACGAGTTCTACACGACCAATGAGGTCGCCACCGCGCGGGACCTGCTCAAGCGCGGCGGCGAGCGCGCGGCGGCGTTGCGGGCGGGGCAGGCCCCGTGGCTCGCGCAGACCGGCCTGGTGGTGCGCGCGTATCAGTCCAAGATCGACGGCTCCATCCAACCTTACGGCCTCGTGGTGCCACCGAACTTCGCGCCCGGCGGCGCGCCGCTGCGGCTGGATTTCTGGGCGCATGGACGCGGTGAGAAGCTCACGGAACTTTCCTTCCTCGACCAGCGGCACAAGTCACCCGGGCAGTTCGTTCCGCCGGGCGCGCTCGTGCTGCACCTCTACGGTCGCTACTGCAATGCGAACAAGTTGGCGGGCGAGGTGGATCTGTTCGAGGCGCTCGCGCACGCGAAGAAGCATTACCCGATTGATGACCGTCGCCTCGTGGTGCGCGGCTTCTCGATGGGTGGCGCGGCGGCGTGGCAGTTTGCCGTGCATTACCCGGGAGTTTGGGCGGCAGCCGCACCCGGGGCAGGCTTCAGCGAGACGCCGGACTTCCTGAAAGTGTTCCAGAAAGAGGATCTCAAACCGTCGTGGTTCGAGCGCAAGCTCTGGCACATGTATGACTGCACGGACTACGCGGTGAACCTCTTCAACCTCCCGACCGTCGCCTACAGCGGCGAAGCCGATTCCCAGAAGCAGGCCGCCGACATCATGGCCAAGGCCGCCGCTGCTGAGGGTTTGCAGCTCACTCACATCATCGGCCCGGACAAGACGGGCCACAGCTATCACAAGGACTCGATCGTCGAGATCAACCGCCGCATCGATGGCATCGTTGCGCTGGGCAAGGATCCCGCGCCCGACTTGGTGAAGTTCACGACCTGGACGCTGCGCTACAACCAGTCGCACTGGGTCCGCGTGGACGGGATGGAGGAGCATTGGAACCGCGCCCGCGTGGACGCGACGCAAATCTTTCTGGAGAACACGGTGCGGGTGAAGACGGCCAACGTGTCGGCCTTCTCGCTGATCTTCCCGGCCGGCTCCTGCAAGCTGCTCCAAGGCAGCGCGCCCAAGGTGCTCGTGGACAATGAGAAGCTCGACGCCCCGCCCGTGGAGACGGACCGCTCGTGGACCGCGCACTTCCGCAAGCTCGCGGGCAAGTGGGCGCTGGCCGCCGTGCCGGACGACGTCTCGCTGCGCAAGCGCCACGGCCTGCAGGGCCCCATTGACGACGCCTTCCTCGACAGCTTCCTCATGGTGCGCCCGACCGGCACGCCGCTCAACGACCGCGTGGGCAAGTGGGCCGACACCGAGATGAAGCACGCCATCGAGCACTGGCGGCGGCAGTTCCGCGGCGACGCGCGGGTGAAGGACGACACGGCCATCAGCGACGCTGACATTGCCGCGCACAACCTCGTGCTGTGGGGCGACCCGGCGAGCAACAAGTTACTCGCGCGCGTGCTGGACCGCCTGCCCGTGCGTTGGGACGCGCAGCAGGTGCGCATCGGCGCGGTGAGCTACCCGGCCGCGCAACACGTGCCCGTGCTGATCTTCCCGAACCCGCTGAACCCGAAGAAATACGTCGTGCTCAACAGCGGCTTCACTTTCCGGGAATACGACTACCTCAACAACGCGCGCCAGGTGCCCAAGCTGCCGGACTACGCGGTGATTGACCTGAACGTCCCCGTGAGCGCGCGCTTCCCCGGCGGCGTGGCGACGGCGGGCTTCTTCGGCGAGCGCTGGGAAGTCCTGCCCGGCGGGACGAAGTA
>JACCDO010306437.1_pt1 | contig 10971 bp, 7 predicted proteins | sample 7446101 | NCBI WGS metagenome assembly JACCDO01 (sample SAMN15323440, study PRJNA562643) | freshwater metagenome | isolation source: river surface water | place: USA:Blue River Watershed | collected 2017-08-16
AAGGATCTATAGTACCATATATCAAAAGAGCAAGAAAGGAAAATTATGCAGGTAGCTTTGAGTCTCTGTACACATACTCACTCACTTACTTACTTTTACTCATTACCTAGTCGTTATACTACGTCCTAACATGAACCATGTTGAGGTAATGGATGAAAAAACAAAAACAATGAAAAAGATACCTATTGAAGGTAGTGAGACACCAGAGATTCACGCATTAGGTGTGTGGGAAACAATTATACCGAAAGCCGAGAACTGCAAGCACATTGCACTCTTAGGTTTGGGTAATGGCGCCAGTCTGTGCAAGGATATTTACCTCAGACAAATGGTGCGAAGCAAAGAAGATAATTCAAAGAAAAATATTATTAAAGCATTTATAACCATTGAAGCAAGTCAGATACTAGACAGGTTACTTACTTACTCACTCACTCACTCACTTACTCACTCATTTACTTACTCATTTACTCACTCACTCGCTCATTTACTCGCTTACTCGCCCTTTTACTTACTCACTCACTTGCTTACTTACTCACTCACTCCTAGTGATGATGGTGCTGATATAAAGGCAATATTCAAGGACATGGCAATAAACATGGAATGTAATACAGCTCCTGCAGGCTATCGCTTAGGCTATTTACAAGAGAAATATCACGGTATAACCACGGTGAGCTTGGGACTAATCCCTGGTACCACTGATGAAACCAAGAACGCCAATGCAACGTACACTTATGCAATGGAACATGTGTTTCAATACTTGAAATTAACCGAGAAAACATCTCGTAATGTAAGTGGTGCATTTGTTCAAGCAATAGCTCAACAATATGGTCATACTGATGTTTCTACTGCTATTATTACAACGAATCCTAATCCCTCGATCTTTGAAATGACAAATAAAGCAGCAACAAAAGTACAAATTGAAGGAGGTGGAACAAGCTCTAAACGAGGTGGTGGAAGTGTTTATCAACGAGTTAAAAGTATCTTTTTAGGTACTGAATCACCAAAAAAAGAATGGGAAATACATAGTTTAGGTGTGGATGACTTTGAATATTTAAAAGTCGTTGGAAGAGGTGCGTTTGGCAAGGTTATGCAGGTCAAGAAGAAGTCCGATGGCGCGATTTATGCCATGAAAATATTAAAGAAAAGTGAAATTATTGATCGCGGACAGGTCGAGCATACGATGGCGGAGAAGGAGATCTTGTGCGCGATCACGCATCCATTCATTGTGTCACTCAAGTACTCCTTTCAGACCAAGGAAAAGCTTTATATCATCACGGATTACTATAATGGTATACTCACCTACTCACTCACTCACTCACCTACTCACTCACCTACTCACTCTTACTCACTCACTCACCTACTTACTTACTACAGGTGGCAGTTTATATTTCCATTTAAAGAAATCCAAGAAATTCACGGAGGAACGTGCCAAGTTCTACTGCGCCGAGCTTCTAAGTGGTCTCTCGCACTTACATTCTCAACAGATAATTTATCGCGATTTAAAGCTAGAAAATGTGTTGATGGACCACGTGGGACACATCGCACTGACGGATTTCGGGTTATCTAAGCAAAATATTGATAAATCTGGTGGTGCAACGACTTTTTGTGGTACCGCCGAGTATATTGCACCAGAATTGTTGTATAACCGACCCTATGGTGCGGCTGTGGATTGGTGGTCATTTGGGATCATCTTGTATGAGATGGTCAACGGTACGACTCCTTACTTCAATAAGAATAGAAAATTGATGTATCAGTCAATTGCAAAGAAGGATCCTTCTTATCCAGCCTTCTTTTCACCGGAATTGAGTGAAGTTATAGCGGGATTATTAATAAAAGATGAACATCAGCGTCTAGGTACTCACTCACTCACCTACTCACCTACTCACTCACTTACTTACTTACTCACTTGTAGGTGCTGGTGCAGGTGGTGCAAACGACATTATGAATAGTAAATTTTTCAAGACAATTGACTTCAACTTGCTTTATCAACGGCAGATCAAGCCGCCTTTCAAGCCTGAGGCGGAGTCCATCACCGACACCAACTACGTTCCCTCTTCCTTGCTCAACACCGAGGCCAAGGACAGCATTGCTGTTGCACCGAAGAAAAGTAGTAATGTAGATTTTGGAGGATTTACCTATAATCCGGATGTAGAAAAGTAAATTTATATGGCAATAAACCAGTTGAATCTTCCTTCTTACTCACCTACTCACTCACTCTTACTCACTCACTCTTACTCACTTACTCACTCACTCTGATCACTGTCTTTCTCTTCATTTCGTTTCTTGTGACACTTACCAGTCGTGAGTCCGCAATATCCGCATTTATTATACGCTTTTGTGCCTTGCTTGCAATCTACATAAAAAGGATCGACGTGAATGAACTTGAGATATGTCGAGGTACTAGCTGAAAGACTGATAGATCGACGTGAATTAACAAAAATTGAAAAGATAACGTCTCACAGGGGCCGTCGATAACGTAGGGAAATAATCAATAATAATTCAGTGGAATTTGAACTATTAATATTTCCCTTTACTGCTGTGCAGCCTCTGTGAGACGTTACCTTTTCAATTTTTGTTCATTCACGTCGATCTTCAATTACTTTGATGCATGTGTCTATCTTAAAATGGTTTAGAAAGTCAGCGAAGTTTCATTCCGATGCAACAGGATGTCGAGTACTTTACTGAATATCTAAACCACTTTAAGATATACATATGCATAAGTATCTTGCTCGAACGCGACTTTCTTTGCATCAAAGTAATTGGAATATTCCTCCACTCAGAACCCTTTCAAATTATTCATCGTTTGAGGAATATGAGAAATGTGTTTGCCAAAAAGGTAGTTATGTGCTAGCACCATCTAACATTATATGAAATCTGTACGGGACTTTTTGATTTAAAATGTGAAAAACAATTGGGTTATAAGATGAAATCCAGACAGTGCTTTCAAATTCGTAATTAATTAGCACCGATTTTCATCTTTTAACCCATTTGTTTCTCACATTTTCTCGCGAGGAGTAATAATTTTTTTATCAAAAAGTCCCGTACAGCGCTGGCATTATCCTGTTTGGTGGGATATTATGTGGTATTGTAATGTTTCTTGATGAAAATAACGAAAGCAATCCAACTATAGAGTATAGTGCCAGTGCTGTAGCAGACTTTTTAATAAAAATTCCTGGATACGAGAGTAATACAAAGAAATGATTATTCATCGCTTAACTTGGCTCTTGTGTGCATTTGGTTGACGTTTTTATACTTGGATATACCATTTTCTCGATGACTCGATCGCCAAAGGTTTGTCAGAAGAGAATACGGCCGTTTGGATACGTTAAATAGCTACACTACAAAGTTATTACTTTAAAATGATGTCGCAAATAGAAAAGAAAAGTCGTTATTCATATGAGAAAGAGTGCGCTTACTCTACTTTAAAATTCTCCAGATGTGGCGCCACCGGTACCAAAAATTTTTTCTCACAAATTTGAGTCACAAACAACCGAAAGGAAGAGTTTACCATTAGTTTAGATAGATAATGACGTCATGAGTAGTGAATATAAGAGCATTCTAGGGCTCACGTTCCCATTCCACTCTCTGTGGCTGCTATCACTCGATGGAAGTGAATATTTCCACAGTTATTTATGGATTCTTAAGGATATTGCTTGGACCCAAGATTGGCGGCATTTTGCATTAGGTAATAGAATATATGTCCCTTGAGGATGTATTTACCCTTTCATCTCATTCACTTACTCATTTGTGCTGTAGTCTACGGTATTTTGGCGATATTATGGTGGATTATTATTATTTATCACGCGGTAGCACGTAAGAACTATTCGGAAATGTATACATCAATATCTTTACTATTGTGGCTAGTTGCTAATTTTTGGTGGATGTTTGGAGAAGTTGTATATCCTAATGATGATGATATGTATACCATCTTTGCTGATCAATCCGCGGTGATGCTCATGGTTGAATTCACTCAATTACTAATACTCATTTAATAATTCTCATTAATACTCACTCACTTACAGGTAGCTAGTGCATGGTTAGGTGTTTATTACTGCATCATTATGCCGTTAAATCTGTTTCCTGTCGACCATATTAATGACGAATACGCCGATAATTCAATAAAACCTAGATTTCCTTATTTATTTGAAACATTTCGGCAATATGAAAACATATTGATGTTGTTATGGTACTCACTCACTCACTCACTCACTCACTCACTCACTCATATATTCACTTGCTCATTCAGGTGTTTGAAGGATCTCGCTTGGAACAGGGATAACATAGTAATGTGGTTTCTATTCTTGATTCCTACCGTATTACTAGCCTGTGACCTGCTCTGGCTCTCCTATCACACAGAGGATGTCACAATCCACACCACTCACTACTTCTCATCCTTGCTTTGGATACTAGGGAATGCGTGTTGGGCATTTGGTGAGTTCTTCTTTGATAAATACGACGAGCCACTTGTGATGTGGCACCTCAGTGATGACTCGTTGTACACGTTGCGTTGGTACTCCGCATGGATACTCACTTCATCATTATTTCCCGTTATAATTATGTACGTGGTGTGGATTTACTTGACAAAGAATAAATTATTTAGTTTAATAGAAAGAAAAAAGAATAGGAGGGAGGTGAGTAGAGGTAACTATATCATGATCCCAGGTGGCGACAGCAACCAGGGCGAGGAGTTCGACCTGTAAGTAGAGTAGATGCTAGTGTATAGAGTAGGAGAGAGGTGAGTAGGTGAGAAGGTGAGTAGAAGGGCGATGCGTTCGACCTGTAAGTAGAGTAGATGCTAGTGTATTGAGTGTTATTCGTTTGTTATTAATGTTTTTACAATAAATTCACATGTAATAAAGCCGTTGGAAAACTGTTAAAATTGTTTCTCTAACTCATTTTTAGTAGCTACTAATGCAGCAAGAAATACTTCTAAATCGGATAACGGTAACCAGTCCCGCAGCCGTTCAAGGTACTCCTTATCGTCGGCACTGAGCGAGGCAAGACTCTGTGCATGCACACGTATCATCTCGAGACCTTTCTCTAGTGACAAGATATCCGTTAGGACTGGAGTCGGCTTCTCTGCTGCTTTAGATGGTGGAGAGCGAGGTTCCCATGATAGTGGAGTAGCCGGTATATGCGGACTAAACCCTGACGAGCCTGGTGTGGATTCACCTGTCCGCTGCTTTGGCTTACTATTCTCACTATTTTTGGGTGTTTTTTTAACTGTTGCAGGAGGAGTTGGCTTCTTTGCCACACTCTCTTTCTTCACTTTATTGCTCTCTTTCGCGGCGCCTTTGCTGGCATCGTTGTCTAGGGATTCCACGTCTTTATTATTCTTTATGCATGTCTTGCAGTACCAAGAACCACTTGGTATACTTGGTAACGGCGGGTCAAGGCAGTAAATATGATTTTCTACATCGCATCCATCACAAAGCAGAAGCTTCTCGCGATCATGTTTACCGAAGCAATAAACACAACCACAAAAGCAGCAATATAACGAGTTTGGGTCGTCAATGCAATGAGTACACCATAACTCGCCGTCACTGCTCTTCCCTCCGCGTTCACTGCGTGGTGATGATTTTGTTCCTCCATCACCTGAAGGATTTATAAGACTCGATAAGACTTCATTCAATGTGTTATATCGTCCTAGTTCAGACATATCCTTGCGTATTGCGTTACGTACAATGAACTTCTTACCACTACGAACAACATTGACTGAAGCAAGAGTATCATCCTCTTCATCGTCACTACTTAGTCCTTTACCAAGCCGTTTCATGCTGCGGATAGCTTTGCGAGCTGATTTAATATCACCATCTTCCTCGCCACATGATATGCAATAGGCGCAGTACCAACTATCTTTTGGAATACCTGACAACTTAGGTCGTACACAGTTAACATGGAATACTAACGTGCATGAATCGCAGCATAATAAATCCCCTCCTTTATCACAAACTTGACAAAATTCGTTATGTTCATCCGTGTTACTGTGGTTATTCTTATTACCACGTTGACCTCGTTGCTTCCTTCCTTTACTTTTATATTGACTGTCATCAGTATCTTTTCCAGTAGCTGTATCATCACCTTCTACATTAGCGCTAAATGGTATCTGTAGTGTATGATGTATCTCTGCCATCAATGTATCATACTCATTATCACTCACTTTATGACTACGAAGGCAACGTTCTAACAACTTTAACGAATTCATCTTGTGTTGCTGAATTACACGCTCCAGAAGGTTTGCGTTGCTTGAATGCTTAGTTTTCTTGGGCTTTGGAGTTTCTACGATGTCATTACTACGCTTATCTCGCGGGGAAGTTGACGCCATCTTACTGCTGCAATAACTAGCTATTATACCCTCAATACTTCCTATAACTCGTCACTTCTCATGTGGGTATTTTTTGCTTTTTTTTTCCTTTTTTCGGTAAAACAAGAGCATCACAAAGAGTAGTAGGTAGACAAGATGCATCTGATAATCCTTTTAGTTTCCCTTGTGGTTGCTAATAGCTACCTCTTGGCATCACTGTCTTGCAACCGAATAAATAGTATTAGTTATCGTAGATTACAAGCAAATAATAACAATCTTGATGATTTGATGATTGATTATGACAAGCTTTCTCCCCAAGAGAAGGAAAGATTAGATTATATACAAAAAATATCCAAGGAAGCTGATGAACTAGCTCGGCAAGCAGGATTTCAAGTTAATGATGATGATGATGAAGAGAACGATGATGGTGATATACAGGTTATTTATTCATACCTATTTACTTATATACCCACTAATTTATATACCAACACAGGAGACTAGACGATCGATTCGCGATACAAAATGGTCTGGTCAAAGCAGTGTAGAAGAGTCTGTAATGAGTACACGCACATATAGTGATTTAACATCAAGAATTGGTTTAGCATTTGGCGATGTTATATCATTACTCAGTTTTGCTGCAATTGGCAGATCTAATCATGGTGAAGCATTAGACCCAATACAGTTACTCACAACTGCATTCCCATTTCTCTTTACCTGGTTAACATTAGCTCCGTTACTTGGTGCATATTCAAGAGATGCTACATCAAGTCGTAATAAAGTATTCGTAGGTATACTCCCTGCTTGGATAGTAACCATCCCACTTGCACTGTGTCTCCGCGGTGTCATTAAAGGAGCTGTACCACCCACACCATTCATCATTGTCTCATTAGTATCAACCTATGTAATACTATCTGCATGGCGCTATCTATATGTCCGCTTGAATGGCGAGACATCAGATAAAGGCGATCGTCAAGCAGGAGTCTTCGAGATATTCAAGATGGTTGGCACTCTCATGAGAAGGTGGTAATGTAACTATATTATTTGTTTGTTTATACATAATAAGTTCAATGTAATGTGTTTAATAAGATGTTGTTGATTGAAACCAACCTTCGCTCGTCGAACACCGAGTGAGTCTCATCACTTGTTGTTGCAATGAGTTTCTTGTATTTATCTACGGAGTTACTCAAGTAACTCTTGATGTTACTAAGGATAGCTTGTACTTTATTCACATACACGTTATACGCATCGTCATTCACGAATGTATTGACCACGTCCTCTCTCGTCAAAACCGTTTCCTTTCGCAAGCAAGTCAACAGCTTGGCTATCTCCACGACTGTGATATTACCGTGTCTAACGGCGTGACTACGTAGCTTGAACTTGTCTAGGAATAGAGAGAGTGCTTGTGGTACAATGATCTGGCGGATATGCTTGCGGTACTGCAGGATATAGTCCTGCGTCGCCTCCACCTCCAGGATGCAGTAGCACACATTAACGGCTAGAAGCCAGAATAATTCAGATTTATCAAAGTAATGAGTACCTATAAATGAATGGTTACGTGAGTATATAGTGGGACGTGGTGTGGTATAGGTGAGTAGTGCAATGGGTGAGTAGAGGGTCTTCTTACCATTCACTTTTATCACGATTTCCTTCAAATTTTCAAATGTAACAAGGGTAATACTATGTGTGTGATCGTCGCGTGAGTGGATCACGTGTCCCTCGTTGATGAAGTCCTCAATGGACTCAACGCCGTCGTCGTCGTTATCATCGTATGTTGCAACACCAGCTATCTCAGAGAATACACTCGTTACTAGGCTCTTTATATCCACCTTCTCATACTCTGGAGTGGCCTTGACTGTGTTGACCAGTGATGACTGCCACAACGCCTGGATTTTCTCAGTGTACACGCTAGTAATACGCTGCACTGCCTCGTTAAGTAACGGGACGAAGTCGTCTAAACGAATGAACAACAAGGATTGGGTCACCATCTGTTGATACCGAGAGAAGTTGTAGGTGGCAGCAGATGTCAAGTCCGCCAAGGTGATGCTGTTGTTATAGATAGACCCGCAATCCGCTAGCCCGCAGAGAAGTATGTCATTAATATTACTTGCAATCGCCTTCAAATGTGAGTAATATAGTGGCAAATCCCTTCCATTCTCCGTCATCACATGTGGATCCATTCGTACTAACTCTCTTAGCTCCGCTATATAGCTGTTATGTAAGATACTACTGTCGTATGGGACGTGCACGTCACTCACCACCCGCAACGCCTGCTCTATCTTGCTCTCCGAGATCCTTTCCCAGCAATGAACTTCAATAATTTCAATTTCTTCCAGTGTTTTTACTTCTTTTTCATGCATTCCTTTGTTATACAACAAGTAGCCGTTACTACGCAACTCATCATATAACAGGTCATAGTCATCACTCAGAATACACTTGCGACAGCGTAGAAGTAACTCAATTGATAGCTTGAACTGTTGTGTTTCCTGGCTAAACTTGAATGGAATGTCGTGGTAAGAGGCGATGCGCAGGTACCGCGAGGTGTCGAATAGCAACACCTCTAAGAGATAGCAACAAGAAGGACTGATGAGTATATTACCCAGAATATTCGGGTCAACGGATACATTGCCATCCAAGCAACCATATTGTAGCCGTTTGCGGATAACACGATCAATGAGGTCATTGCGCACCGCGTCATACAACTCGTTGACCGGTTTGGGGTAGTGCGTCCAACTTGAGCTATAGAGAAGCGTGGCAACAGATGGTCCTGCATTCGTAAACGAAGTCTTCTTTGGGATAACTAATGACGAGGCTTTCCCTGCTGCAGGTGCACTCTTCTTGATGTTACTACCGATCATCCCAATGGATTGACGGCGGTTAACCACCTTCAACGCGGGTTCTTTCTCATTCTTTCTTCGAACTGGTTCATTGTTCTTATCATCAACAGTTATTGTAACTCTTCTTTTGTTGGTTGCAACAGGTGCAGCTTGAGGTGTCTTGACTACCTTGTTGACACCTTCAGGGTTACTTATGTTGGCGATGATAGTGCGGATGCTGTTGGTTCTCTGCGCCCTGTTCACTGCCGCCTTGAATATATCACTGTTCTTCTGTATATAAACACCCAAGCTTTTCACTTGCTTGTGCACGTCCAACATCCTGTTCGTCACCTCATGCTGACGGATATACTCCAAGAAGGAGATGAAGAAAGCATCACGAGCTACTGTTGCAGTGTTACTTTCAGGGTGAAACGCGCCGGTTGCAACGGTCTCATCGTCCCAATTATTCCCTTGAATCGCCTTCAACAAAGCAAGTAACTCTTGTACTACCGTGTAATTATACATAATTTCTGTCTTGTTTAAGCGTGAGAAGACTTCAATAGCTGCCGTTGGACTTGTATCAACACGGTTGTTGCTGTTCGCACCTACTAACAAGTCGGAAGAGTACGAGATAACTTGCTTCAACTCACTTACTATGTCACCTAAATGAAGTATTCTAACTACTACGTTACTATAAACCACTTCATTACTAGCTATTTTAGTGATGTAGTTACTCTCTTGGATGGCATATAAGAGTCGGTTATACACGTCATGAAACCTGCAGATGTAAGAGGCATGTGTGATCTCTTGCGCCGCATATTTCGCCACAAAACCGTTACTTTTCAACTCATTGATGACCTCATTTACCCCTATAATATCACTATTTTTCATCAGTTTTCTTAGTTTTAAAACAATTTCTGCTTCTTCCAACAGAGCGCGCGAGTTCAGCCACAAATCGTTGCTTGGCGCCATGACTTCCTTGGTTACAAGCACGCATTCCATGAGTCTTTCATAGTTAATTGCATTGATATCTGGTGCATCAAGTGGTCCTTGTATACAACCACTACCTAGTGCAACGGTTACCTCGTGGATACTTAGTTGACTTGCCATAAGAATAGTCTGATAAGAGTGTAGTTCTTGTACACCATACACTTGTGAGTACTCTTTTATCTCCTTCTCGGCATTGTTGTTCGCATAGGAAATATACCGCGACTCTGTTACTAGCGATTGGAATTCCTCCAAGTTACTAGTACTTAGTGCCCGGCGAAAGCGCAGGATAAGACATGCGGTGTTGTATAGTCCCACACACTCTTGTATATAAGACTTGTCGCCGCTTGCGTTGTAACTGTTGTAGTTGTCAATAGCTTGTTGTAGTGGTGCAAGGTGGTATGAGTCCGCGTATGAACTTGTACTTCTTCGGGTGTTCGGTGTCATCTCTAGCGCGGCAATGAGGTCGCTAGATATCTTGTGGGTTACTAACTCCTTCTTATACACTGCTAACTCGTTGGTTACATGGACACTGACACAGCAGTAGGTACTGATGATCCACTCATTCATTAGGTTACTGCTGTTCCTGCGGATCGACTCGGTCTCGGTCTTCTCAATACTCAACAGGGCTTCCATTTCACTCAATGAACCAGGTAATATCTCTTCTAACTCGCTTATTAGAGCAAGAGGATCCGTGGGGGCCGTGCCCTCCGCTGCGGTCACTACCATTGACTCACGAATAGCACAGAGAAGGCTTCCAATCTGAGTGAGTGAGTGAGTAGGTGAGGGAGTGAGGGAGTGAGTAGGTGAGTGAGTGAGTGAGTGAGTGAGTGAGTGAGTGAGTGAGTGAGTGAGTGAGTGAGTGAGTGA
>JACCDO010408600.1_pt1 | contig 10971 bp, 5 predicted proteins | sample 7446101 | NCBI WGS metagenome assembly JACCDO01 (sample SAMN15323440, study PRJNA562643) | freshwater metagenome | isolation source: river surface water | place: USA:Blue River Watershed | collected 2017-08-16
ACAGTTTTGGCATTACCTCCCAATGAATCCTGCAACAATCTCGTAAGTTTACTATCTCTATATGGAATGTGACTTGGTGCTTTAGTATTCACTGAGACATTACCACTTGTGCCAGTGCTACTTAGGGCATAGATTACTTTACCCAGTGCGCTTAAACTTTTATTAATATGCTTGGCTTCATCCAATCGTTTCCCGCTAGCATCAGTCTTTCTAACCATTTCACTTCCTGCCAAATCTATTAAATGAAGTTTACTCAATACTTTCTTGCCACCAGGCAATACTTGCTTTAATGATATTACCACAATCAGGTGACTACGACTTGATTGTTCATTCATTTTATGACTGGCAGTAGTACGCTTTTTATATGCATTATTTAAATTGTCTGTAAATTCATTTACGTTAGATATCGGGGTTTCAATCAATCCCTCAACCCATACTGATGTCCCGAAACTACTACCACTATGCTCACGAATACGTAAATTATTACTACTATTCTTATTGTCTGATAATAAATCGCTTAATTTCTCTTTATAAATTTCTAATACAGACAATTTAACCTCACAGTTAATGCTATTCTGTGCGATTTCGTGATATATCAGATTGGCTGCGCGAGGAATAATACCCAATTCATTAGTATTATCCTTTCCTTGCATACTGTATGTCTTCCCACTACCAGTCTGCCCATATGACAGTAATGTACCGTTAATACCTTTAAAACATTCCGTAATCAATGGTTTTGCGACGCTGGTGAACACCTCGTCTTGACTAGTATTTGTAGCAAACACTTGATCAAATTTAAATGCAACACTGGGATTCAACGAAGTTACAGTATCCCGTTCATCATTCACGACTACAGCACAGCCATCACCGGGACTAACAATTGGACGAATACGGCAGCAAACCGCAATTCTACTCATTGTTTAACACACATTCCAATTTATTCACACAAACCAATTTTTTTTGTTTTAATTAACCATGGTATTTTATTTTTTTAAAAAAACGGATAAATCCCTAATCCCTAATCGAAGCCCAAGACTGTTTCAACAAGAAAGAGGTCAGTGATCTAAGTAATATTCTATTTATTAAGTAACATTTCTTTCATAGAAGCTATAGACTTTTGTATATTTTTGATTTCGGAAGTTTTAATTTCTATATTACTTTTTACTTCAGCTAATATATCGGGAGGCGCTTTGTCAACGAACCCTTTGCTTTTCAATCGTCCTTCAAGCTGTGCTACATCCTTTTGTATCTTTTCTGCTTGCTTTGTTAATCGGACGATTTCTTTGTCGTAATCAATCATTCCGGATAACGGTAAGAATACTTCAATACCGTCAGTCACGACTAAATGCACGGCATCTTTCATCATACTGCGTCCATCAGCAAGTTCTATCTGGATTTTAGCGTCATCTAACTTGGCTAGTAAGCATATTGCGGACTTTTCGGATTGTACTTTTTCGTATAAATTTGGTGATATACGCAGTATAGCTGTAATTTTCTTGCCTGCTTCAACATTATATTCTGCTCGTGCATTACGAACTGACTTGACTAATGATTTGATAGCCTCAAAATCACTGATAGCTGACGCATCTATCGCTGGATTTGCATTTCCTTCAAGCTGTGGCCAACTAGCTAACATAATACTTTCTCCGTGATGAGGGATCATTTGCCATAATATTTCCGTTAAATATGGCATAAAAGGATGTAATAATCGTAAGCAAGTATCCCATACATATACTAATACCCGCTTCGCAAGCAGACTCTGTTGCTCATTCTTCATTCTTGTTTTACTTATTTCAATATACCAATCCGCATATTCGTCCCACAAAAATTCATAGATTAATCGACCTGCTTCCCCGAAAGCATACGTTTCCAGTGCGTAAGTCATTTTTCCAATCAACTCGTGGCACTTACTTACAATATACCTTTCTGCTAATGGAAATGTAGACATCTCATTACTAGTAATGTCGGAAGTAACCGACAACCCTGCCATTGCATCGGAGTTCAATGATGACAACGTGTTCTGTAAATATTTTCCTACGTTCCACAATTTATTGACGAAGTTGCGATTAGATTCAATTCGTTCCATAGATAATGGTACATCTTGACCAGGCGACGAGCCAGTAACTAATGAGTATCTTAACGCATCACATCCATGAGAACTAATTGTATCGAGTGGATCGATGACATTACCTTTTGTTTTAGACATTTTTTGATTATTTGCATCGCGTACTAACCCATGCATATAAATCGTATGAAAAGGTACTTTATCCGTAAACTCTAGTCCCATCATAACCATACGAGCAACCCAAAAGAATAAAATATCGTAACCCGTTTCCATTACTGAGGCTGGATAAAATCGGTTGTAGTCATTCATGACATTATTTGATGCTACATCATGAGGCCAACCAACCGTTGCGAAAGGCCACAAACCAGAGCTAAACCATGTATCAAGCACATCCTCGTCCTGCTCTAGTTTAACATTATCCCCGTACTTCGTTTTAGCAATACTGTATGCTTCTGTTTCCGTTTTAGCTACCACGAACTCTTTGCCGCCATTAATATAATACACTGGAATGCGATGACCCCACCATAGTTGTCGACTGATGCACCAATCGTGAATATTATCAAGCCAATTATACCATGTTTTTTCAAAGCGATCAGGAATAATTTTGATTTCTTTATTTTTTACCGCATCGACAGCTCTTTTAGCCATATTAACCATTTTGACAAACCATTGACCGGATACCATTGGTTCGATAACTTCACCACCACGTTGTGATCTTGGAACTCTTTGGGTGTGTGGCTCCACCTTTATTGTTAATCCAGCTGCAACCATATCATTCCATAGTTTTTCTCGGCACACAAAACGATCAAGTCCAGCATATACACCACCTTCTTGGTTGATAGATGCATCTTTATTCATAACATTTATCAATGGAAGACTATGCTTCTTTCCCAACTCATAGTCGTTAACATCATGCGCTGGTGTTATTTTTAATGCGCCAGTTCCAAATGATTGATCCACATACTCATCGGCAATCACTGGTACTACTCTATTCGTCATGGGAACTTTTACCATTTGACCAATAAAATGTTTATATCGTTCATCATTTGGATGTACACACACTGCTGTATCCCCAAGTATCGTCTCAGGACGTGTAGTAGCAATGGGTATAAATGTTCCATCGTTAGAAGCACTAAGATATTTAAAATAATATAATTTTCCCAATTCCTCACTATATTCAACTTCTAAATCACTAACAGCTGTTTGTAAATTGGGACTCCAATTCACTAAATAGTCTCCTTTATATATTAATCCTTTTTCATACAATTTTACAAATGCTTCAGAAACAGCATTACTCATATCTGGATCAAGCGTAAATTTTTCTCTACTCCAATCAGCGGATGCACCTAATCGACGCATTTGTTGCACTATAACACCACCTTTTTCTTCTTTCCATTGCCACACTTGCTGCAAGAATTGTTCCCTCCCGAGCTCTTGACGCGATTTTCCTTGAGCAATTAATGATCTTTCGACTAATAACTGGGTGGCAATACCAGCATGGTCTGTGCCAGGCAACCACAATGCTGCTTTCCCACGCATACGATGATAACGTATCATAATATCCTGCAGCGCAACAAACATGGCGTGGCCCATATGTAAGTATCCCGTTACATTTGGGGGCGGCATTGGTATCACAAACGATTTTTTGTTATTATCATTTGATGGTTTAAAGTAACCAGATGCTTCCCACCAATTATATATTTGCTCTTCTAACTTTTTATAATCAAAATATTTTGCGTCACTTTCAGCAATAAAATTTGGTTTTTTAACATTATTCATTATATTCCTCGTACTTCTAATGAATGTATTCCTTTGGTTAAACCGAGAGCGAAGCATCAATGCCCTCGAGACTGAAGCTGTAGTAATCATCAACAAAATCAAAAAAACATACATCACTAGTGATTGTAAGTAAGTGAGTAAGTAAAAGAGTAAACGACTAAGCAAGCGATTGGGTGGTAAGTAAATAAGTGAGTCAGTACCAAGTCGTGTTGTTGTCTTTTGTTTTTGGGTATATGAAGTTGTCCCACATATCACACTGGGCCGCATGCGTCAAGAGGTAAAAAAAAGAAGGGAAACAAAGATTTGAAGCATATTCAATGATATCTCCCTCGACGGAGCATTTCTTTTTCATGTGGCTTCACAAACCATGAAACTTTTGTCGCGTTCACTGAATGCCATTATCGGATATTTCAACTATTTGTAACTAATTAAACGACCAAATATTGCTGCTACAAAATTAAATCGATTTAAATCGAAAATACTGTCCATTTTATGTATAGTCACTTAACTACATTTACATTTGAAATCCCTGGACTTCCGACTCGGTCGAGAAAATTAAAATCAAATAAAATAAAATAGTGCGATGTTGGTATTGGTGGCGCTATGCGTGTTCATTGCGGCGAGTGCAACTGGGCGGCACAGTGATCAAACACCGGACCAGATGCGTGCATATGCAGGTACATTGCTAGATAATGGTAGAATTATGGATCTGATGGAATATCTTAATGAAATTGAAAAGAAATATGGAAATTTACATATTGATAATAAGATTCCTTCATTGTATAATTATAAAGCATTGGCACTTGCATCTTCTACTGCTCGTCAACAGAAGCCAGCAATTGAAGCCATTTTAGAAGGATTATCAAGAGTTCCATATGATACAAGGGCATGGATAAATGTGGGTGAACTAAAATCGCAAATATTTGACTTAAAAGGTTCATTAGAAGCTTATGAACAAGCTATCAACTTGGGTGATGTCCAAGCATTATCTAGATACTTGAAAATTAAAGGATGGAGTAATTCTTGGGATAATTTTGAGGTTATTGGTTCTCAGGTATATAAACAATGCATGCAATGTGTATCTGGTAGTGGTGTTTGCAATACTGATAGTAGTACTGGATTAGAATATGCCAATATACCAGGAAGTATAACTCGTTATTTTCATGTAGCATCACCTAATGCCCGACTTAGTCCAAATCGTATCCCTGTAGAAAGATTAGCACCATTATGGCATAATAAGCATCAATCTTCTCGTTTAAAGTTAGGAATTATATCATCTGACTTTGGTGTTCATCCGGTATCGACACTTATAAGAGGCTTTATCGAAATGCTTAATGATACTAAAATTGATTTATATTGCTTTGCATTAAACTCTGATATGTCTTGGTGGGGAAGGAATATTTCAGGAATTGTGAAGAATTTTTATGTTTTTCAAAATATTAACTCGTATGATGCTGCATTGGCAATTGCTGATTATGGTGTTGAAATACTAATTGATTTAAATGGGCACACGGTTAATAGTGGGTTGCCTATTATGTCACATCAACCTGCTCCGATACAATTTTCTTTTTTAGGTTTGCCGACAACCACTGGTGCATCATTTATTGATTATTATGTCGGAGATATAATTGCAAATCCCGCAGAAATGACTGATCATTTCACGGAAAAAATGATGTTGCTACCACCAACCTATATTGTGAATGATTATGCTCAGTTACGTGGTGGTATCCTAGAAAATATTGGTAACAATAGAGCCCCTCGTAGTTCATTGAAAACCGATATAGATGTATCCATGGCGTCAATACTATTTGCTACATTTTCAAACTCACAAAAAGTTGATCCCACTATTTTTCATACTTGGATGAATATATTATTGTATTATCCTCAATCGAAATTAATGTTTGTTGATCATATGGGTACCGACTATGGGGTTCCAAATATGCGCGAATATAGCAAACATTATGGAGTGAATAACAATCGTTTGGTGATCTCGCCTCACATTCCCTGGATTTATCATTTATATACGAAAACAAGTATTGATCTTCACCTGGACACTCATATCAAAAATGGGCATACAACCGGATTAGATGCATTATGGAGTGGGATACCTAATGTTGGTTTGGGTGGTGGAGAACACACACAGGCAAGGGCGGCGGAGTCAATTGCACAGGGCTTCAATAGTGAAGTAGGAATCACTTTTTCTTTCAAGGAATACGAAGATATCGTACAGCGCATGATAAGTCCTAAGAAAAATAAGTCTCACAATACTTTGCGATTCTGGCGCAGATTTGTCGAGTATCAACGCAAGGTTGCACCGCTATTCAATACAAAGCAATGGACAGACTCTTTTACCAGGGTGCTATTAGCAACATGGGAATCGGCTCATATTACTCTAAAGGATGCAGATACATACCGAGGTTCACCAAAATGGAAATTATATCATATCTTTACAACTGAAGTGCCTTTAAAAAATAAAAAATTTCCAGTATCTCAAGTAGATCCTGATGTCAGTGACACCAAGAAGAATATCGAAGTTATAGGCAATACTTGTTCCCCTACGGACTCGAAATGTATCACATCTAAAGTGAAGACTAATGAATTATCAAACGAAATATTGTCCAATAGCATCATATTCCTTAACGTAGGTGGGTTTTGCAGGGAATCAGGTTGGTATACCGTTAATATTGCAAATTACTCCTGTCCCACAAGCGGTAAACAAGAAGTTGATATTATACGTGAAATGAACCATTTAGACGGCTTTGCAAACGAGTCAGTGTCAGCCATCTATGCATCACATATATTAGAACATAATTCTTATGGTGACGGTAAGTTAGAGGCAACATTATCTGAATGGCATCGAGTGTTACGACCAGGAGGATTGTTGTTTATAGCAGTGCCCAATATTAAAGTGATGGCAAAGATGTTATTGGATCCAAATATGTCGCTTAACGATCACTGGCATGTCACTAGGATGATGTATGGTGGGCAAAGTGATGAATACGACTATCATATGGTAGGATTTGACGAGTTTACACTACCTTATTTTTTGAAAAATGCTGGATTTTGTGAATTTGAGCGGGTGGAATCATTCAACTTATTTCCGGATACGTCTGATTTAGTGTATAAAAAATACAGAATATCACTAAATATGGTTGTAAAAGTGTGCCAAGATAAGCCATATTCGAGCAAACAATACGATGGTTTTTCCATTGCGCACAGTGGAACACCTTATAAGAGTGATAAAATAGAATAGCAGCAAAAATAATTGTATTTGTGTTAATTACTTATTTCTTCCTTCGTTACAATTATAGTACGTAACCATACTGGTATGCCTAGGTCCGTGTCGCAATCCTCAGGAATACACTCCATCAACTCAGAATTATAAACCTTTTTCCTTTTAGTCTTCTTTTTCTTTGGATTATAATTATTTGATATCAGATAACTAGTCTTAACTGTGCTTAAATGGTGAAAATTGTCGTCTTTAGTCTCTTCCTCTTTCTCAATTACAGTATCATCATGATACTGCACACTTTCTAACTGAAGTTGCTTAAGTTTAGACTTTAAACTTGTTTTACTACGAGTATTATCTGCTGTTATAGTAGCTGTATTGGCATCTTTAAATTTCCTGCTACGTCCACGAGCAACAGCATTTGGTATTAATGGTTTTTGTACATTAATTGGGGGTTTATGTGGTATGGTATAATTCATGATATTCTCCTTGTTACACATTAAAAAAATTGTATTTTCACTTACACTTTTAATTTCTTCGGATTTAGGAGAGAAGCACATATCAGCGATTCCACATGGTGATATCTGCTCATCTACTATCTTTTTACTATCTATTTCTACTGTTTTGAACAGTATTTTGTCGGTTTCTAAATACTGTTTTGATCTCTGGCGAACAAATGTATTAACTTTCGCTACTTGCGGTGGCGATACCTCTATTTTATTAACAGCTTTATGGTGTTCAAAATCGTCATTTAATGTTTCAATATCATCATTATATTGAAAATGATTGACATCCGGTGATTTACACTGAGTGTAACTATCATTTCTTTGATAGAATGCGCTGTATGGATCTGGTGATGCTATTGTTATATCTACTTCATATTTTGAGGGGGTGATCATTTCAAAATTGTTATTAGGAATTATTGGTTTTCCTTCATAATATTTACTACATGGATCTGGTGACTCCAGTGTAACATTTGATCCATTTATCAATGGCATACAATTTCTTTTTGATGCATTTTTCCATAGAGATGGTTTATCAGCTGGAGATTCGAAGACGTTGTTTGATTTAGGTCCAAAATAATCGTATCCAACAGTAGGACGAGGTGCCAAACCATGCAATGGTGAAGCAAAACTACCAAATACTGTTGTGCCTATACTATATTGTTGGTCAATTTTCTTTTCGTGGTTATAATACTTGCTGCACGGATCAGGCGACTCCATCGTCACGTTGGAGCCGCCGATCATCGGCATTTTCGCTCCATGCAGCAACATCTTTCTTCTTGTTGATGTTTTTTTTCAGCGATCCGATTGTTTTCATCTCAACGGCTAAGTTGGGCCGGTTTAAAATAAAGAAAAAGTCACGAACTAATACATTAAATGAATCTTTCTTAGTATTTAGCAAGGTGTAGTTAAATTTGCACTTTTGACCCACGAGTGTAACGGCACGTAACGAAATTGATCATAATACCGTTATGGACCTATAATAGATCCGTTATAGTTTAAAACAATAAGAAATTTATTGAGTCGCCGATCGCTGTATGATATTTATCATGTTTCTCATCTCTTAAGCACTGAAACAATACAGCATTTTTATCGGCCCTGAATAATTTTACATACATTTGGTACAAGTATCCTAAGTTTGAAAATGGAAGGCAAAAGATAAAAGTGAGGAATGACATACGCAAACAGTGTACTGCTGTTGTTCCTCGGCTGCATGAGCTGCGTGTCGCTGCTGTGCTACCTGCTTGCATTCATTCTTCGTTATTATTATCCCCATTCAAATTATATTCATTCGTTGAGAACTATTGCAATATCATCAATATGGTTTACAATATCAGTTTCTTTTACGATATATAATAAGCTGCTTATGAATACTTGGTTTGATGGAATATTCAAATTTGCATTAATTAATACTGGTGTACATATGATCGTTAAATTTTTCATAAGTAGACTATACAAATGCATATCCAATATTGAAATATCTGATATTCCCAAAGACTCTATATTTATGAACACAACATTACTGTTGATGGGCATTGGTATAACAACTGCTGGTGATGTTGCACTATCAAATGAATCTGTAATGGATTTACCCATTTCATTATATACTACGATTAAAGCCAGCAGTTTAATATTCACATATATATTTGGTATTTGTCTGCGCATCGAAACATTCTCATATATAACGACTATAATTATTATTTTGATATCCGGGGGAATTATGATTGCAGTTGCCGAATCAAGCTCGTTAAATTCATGGATTGGTGTTTTTTTTGGTATATCGGCATCAGCAATGGGAGGAGTTAGATGGGTTCTATTACAAATTTTGTTACTTTCAGATATGAAATCTGATACAAATCCTGTATTTATTTCAATTTATAGATTTTCACCGTATACATTATTATTTGTCCCAGTAGCTATTATGTTGGAAGGGACTGCAATTTATCAGACATTTAATAATCAAAATCTTACAATTATATTAGAAATTTGTTCATTATCTCTCATCGGTGGTATTATTTCTTTTTGTTTAATTGCTGTTGAATTGGAGTTAGTCAAACTAACATCAAGTTTAACTTTAGCAGTCCTAGGCCAAATCAAAGAGGTTGTTCAGATTCTTCTAAGTCTTGTAATCTTTAAGGACACCATCACTTTTCAAAGTGGCATCGGAATTGGAATTGCTATCGTGGTATGACCATTACTAACTTTATTTCAATGCTATATATTTCTATTGATCTTACTAATGCATATATATTTAGGGAACATACTTATACCGCCTTAATGAAATAAAGAATAAAGAAAGCTCAGACAATCATGACAATATAAATAATGACGACGAAGAAATGAAGTCGTTAATAACAACAAATATTCATATCGACGAATTAGATGTTTTTTTATCGATTAGCGATGACGATGATAATATAGAATTAGTGAAAAAGTAAATTTGTTTCTATTGTAAGCTTGTGTAATAGTATTAAAAGGCAGAAATGCTTAATATAAATACCGATTCTGTGTTCTCTTGTAAATCTTTAATTTTTTTTTTTTTAAATGAACGGTGTTAGGGTACATAATTGCCTAAAATTTGAAAAAAGTGTCGCATAATATAGCATAATATAGTGAAATCATGGATGACTTGCAAGAAGATAATGGTGTAATCGTTGAAGACAAAAAAGTGTCGAATCCAGTTAAAGATCATCCGACCTATGCAATCATTCACGCGAAATCCAATCGAGCAAAATGTAAACATTGCAAAAAAGAAACAGTTAAAGATGAATATACTATCTTCAAGTCATTTGAGGGTAATGATGGTCATAATATGGCACACTATTATTGCGTTGATTGTTTCTTTATAAGTGTTATGCCGAAAGCGCGAGTTTGGAGTATTGACGTTGATGATACTGGAACAAATTTGTTGAAATATTCGGGAAGTTGTGATCGATTAGATGGTTTTAGTGAGTTAGACATAACAATGAAACAAACTATCATAAATTTGATTAATAGCGGGAACGCAATTAAATCACAAGGCAAACTATCAAAGGTACGAACCAAAGATCAAGAGAATGGAGATGTTACTTCAGGCGACAATTTGAAAAGCGGTAAAAAGAGAAAGCTTCCGATTGCGATACACGATGAAAATATTAAAAAGCCTTTAAAACGACCACCGAAACAAGCTAAAGAAAAAACAAAAATCAAAGTATTATCATCAACTGACAGTGTCGATGAGCCATTAAATCCTTCAAGTCGCCGATCGGCACGAGTTCGTTCGTCGCGCACATAATAAGCAAAGTAAATACTGGCGATGCACATACTTTATCTGTAATTAAACCAATCAATGATATCCATTTCTCTGATCATTTGTCCAGGTCATTTCTTGTTTACCTTGGGTTTACACTGGCCGG
>JACCDO010179083.1_pt1 | contig 10970 bp, 9 predicted proteins | sample 7446101 | NCBI WGS metagenome assembly JACCDO01 (sample SAMN15323440, study PRJNA562643) | freshwater metagenome | isolation source: river surface water | place: USA:Blue River Watershed | collected 2017-08-16
GAACAACTCGTGGAGGCCGCGGAGCCATAGGAATTGGACCATCAACGACGGCCACAGCATCCTGACGCTGCAATGCGGGCGGCGCTGCTGGTGCAAAGCGTGCAGCGTAGGCAGGGTCATTTCGCATTTTCTGGTTGTGATGCGTGCCGCACATACCATCGTGGGCGGGGTCGCCATTCTTGGTGCAACGGGCACCGTTGGCCTTTTGGGAAACACACTGGGGCATCTTGAAGGAAGGAAAGAAAGGAAAGGAAGGACTCTGGAAAGGAAGGACGGGTACACTAAGTCAAAAAAATGGAAGTTAGGTTTCAATTTTTTTAACTAAATTAAGGGTTGATTAGGTTACTGTTTACGGGTGCGACGGCGGTGACGACGCTGACGCTGCGTACGCCGCCCTCCAACTGCTGGTCGTAATTGATTAAACCGTTGTTTATAAAATCCAATCAATGTGCGCATTTCATCTGTTACAGATGGTGCAAGTATTGGACTTGCTAGGGCTTGTTCAATTTCACGTGGCCATAACTTTCCACCACAATCTGCATCAAAACAACGCCCATCGGCTGACGAACGTACATGCCCTATTAAAGACTGTAAACCGATTTGTGGATGACTGCGATGCATAGACCCATCCGCCTTTTTATGAATGAACTTTATAATAGGAACAGTATCATTAAACGCAACATTATTTTGTTCATACCCAGCATCTCCAACATTTAGGACAACAGGCGCTTCATAGGCTGTTGGGTCATTGTAGTTTGGAGCGGTCGGTGGAGCAACTGCCGGCACTGGAGGTATTGCAACTTCTGGAAATTGTTCATCAGGTATATCCCATGCACGATTTGTTAATACAGTGTGCGCTTTGTCCATAGAAATCAGTGGCGCATTCCAATTTGCTTCTATCAAATCATCTTGCACTGCGTTATGATGTATGCGACGACCTTGACGATTTGTAAAATAAAGTAATTGTTCACGCAATGCACGTGTGCGTGCGATTTTCTCTACTAATCCGCCTCCGCTTTCGATAACACTGCAATCATTGTCAAATGGTGATACACCAGGTAATAATTTAGGCATTTGGGATGAATTATATTCGGATAATGCAAAATGCCGATGCCCCTGACATATACGACCGCAAATCGTACACCACCATATATTTCCATCCGCTGTTTTGAACTTATCATATAATTGCTGATTGACATATGGACGTGGTCGTTCCGTTGTGCAATTATGATGCATATACATACATCCAACACTTCGTCGTTTTATTGTCAGACATACAGGACAACACGATACGTTGTTTGCAATAGGAGTCGTGTCTTCAAACTGTGTGCTTAGCATTTCATTAAATTCAAACACAGCATCGCGTGATACAGGAGACCAAGATTCAAATGGCTCTTGTAAAAGTGCGGCTATGTCCGGTTTCACCCTATTTCGTAACGGAATGTCATTTAATTGAACATCTAGATTTGCACCATAATCTCTCAATAAACGAAAAGCAAATAAAGGTGCATCACATTCATTCGCATATATCATGATTGGCATATATGTTACATTGCCATCAGGTTCAAGACCTAGTTTTAATAATGACTTGAGTAAAAAATAATTGTTGAACATTAAACAATCTTTGTATAAATCGTTGTAAATTTCAATTAGATTTACTTGTTGTGATATTATTTTTATTATTGCAAAGTTATTATTGTTTGCTGCAGTCACCACTGAATATTTCAAATATGTTTGTTGATTGCCTGCATCATCGACAAATGAAGATTTAAAACCAATCTTTGGTGCTAATTTTTTCACAAGTTCTGTATTATTTTGTTCTATTGCAATTTTGAATGCAATGCGATAAAACCCCGTTCTTAATTTGCCATTATCAATGAATGCCTGAATGACATCAGGATGACAATTTTGTTTTACTGCCCAAGATAATGCACTGTTTCCAACCACATCAGTCTTGTTTGGATCTACACCCTTCTCTAACAAATGAAAAATTAATGCGGGCGGTGCTTTATTTATACAAGCTATTTGTAATGCTGTTAATTTATGAGTTCCAATTTCAAACATTTCATTTATATCACGACCTCGCATCAAATAATCTATAACATCGTTTCTAGAACCGCTAAAACTAAAACTTATTGGCGAATATCCGGTTATGGTTTTTGCATTTATGTCTGCTCCTGCATCAAGCAATGCTTGTATAATTGGAATGACATTAGGATTATCAGTTTTGCCCAAAAAACTTGTTGCGTAATGTAATGGTGTAAATAGAATTTCATTAACTCTGAAATTCACATTTGCACCACGTCTTATCATTGATTGAATCAACCGCAAATTTCCTTCACGTATAGTTTTTATAAATAGAGTTTGGCCATCAGGCAACACAGTATTTGGATTTACATTTATTTGATTATATTTAGTTGTGACAAAATGTGTAATATGTGGATTCACTCCAGGACGATTTACTAAATCAATTGGCAATTCGCCATTTGCACCAGGTTCTTCAACACTTGCTCCAATTGCAAGTAGATTCTGAACAAATGTAGGTTTATTGTTTTTGATTGCATAAGTGAGTGCTGTTTCACCGCTAGGACGTTCATGAATATCTAATTGAATTCCTGGGGTTGCTAACAATAAATTTAGAGTTTGAATATGATAGTATGGTTCAATTTCATAATCATCTTTGATTTTTGAAATATATACAAGTGGATATGTTTCGACTCCACCTTCAAGAGGAATCATAATATTTGGGTTTGCACCTCTTGTAAACAATTCGTAAGCGCATTGATAACTTCGCTTCAGTGCAAACTCAATTAATTTAGGTTCATTAGGATTCTCGCCATGTTCAATAAATGGACGAATCAAGTCACACTTTAATTTAGAGGCTGCAATATACAAAAAAGAATCTCCTTTCGAATTTGCTGGTTGATTAGGCACATATCCGGGATATGCTAACAACAATTGAACTGTACGATTGTAATTTCCAAGAGATTGAAAGTGTTCACCTATTGCTAAAGCAATAGCATTTCTTATAACTTTATTATCATTATGTATATTTAAACCTGCATTTAACAATTCTTCAACAATTCTATCATTGCCAAAATATGCAACAGCCTGAATAGGTTTATATCCACGAGGCGTTTTATCCAAGGTTGATGAAATATCCGCTCCATGTTGTATTAATGCGATTGCCATATCATTGCGTTTTAGTGCTGCAGCAAGAATAAAATATGTTAATTTGCCTATTTTTGAAAAATATAGCAAATCCGGGTGAAAACTGACAAAATTTTTTCCCAAATCAATTCCAGGAACTCTTAGTAAACGATGAAAAATGTCTTGATTGTTGGATTCAATTGCTATTGATAATGCAGTTGCACCTGATTTATCTGCTTTATTTACATTTACACCTTTTTGAATACATGCTTCTACTTCTGCAAGGTTGCCATCATGAACTGCTTTCATAAATCGTTTAAATGTTGTATCAAACATCAATGATTTCTATATTAATATGGATGTTTTTATTTTGCGACGTGTCTTACGTTTTTGTGTCTTTCCTCCAACTGCTGGTCGTAATTGATTAAACCGTTGTTTATAAAATCCAATTAATGTACGCATTTCATCTGTTACTGATGGTGCAAGTATTGGACTTGCTAGGGCTTGTTCAATTTCACGTGGCCACAATTTGCCACCACAATCTGCGTCAAAACAACGTCCATCGGCTGACGAACGTACATGCCCTATCAAAGACTCTAAACCAATTTGTGGATGACTGCGATGCATAGACCCATCTGCTTTTTTATGAATGAATTTTATAATAGGAACTGTATCATTGAACGCAACATTATTTTGTTCATAACCAGCATCTCCAACATTTAGGACAACAGGCGCTTCATAGGCTGTTGGGTCATTGTAGTTTGGAACGGCCGGTGGAGCAGCAGCAGCGGGTGCAGGTGGAGGCACTGCAACTGCCGGGAATCTTTCATCGGATATATTCCATGCATGATTTGTTAATACAGTGCGTGCTACATCCATTGAACGCAATGGTGCATCCCAATTTGTTTGTATTAATTCATCTTGCACAATACTTAGGAGTATGGGTCGCCCAAGATTTGTAAAATGTAACAATCGTTCACGCGTGCGTGCGATTTTTTCCACTAATCCACCTCCTCCTTCGTGCACACTGCAATCATTATCAAATGGTGCTGCGCCTACCAACAACTGAGGTTTTTGTGGCACCTTGTATTCGGATAATGCAAAATGCCGATGTCCCTGACATAAATCGTTGAAACAAGGCTTTTTGAGCGGCAGCCATTCTATTTTAGACTGCCATTTTAGAATGAACAACGTCAATTCTAACGTTAACTATGCCAAAATTGCTGCCAACTTCAAACGCTATGTCATCAATGAAAACCCTAACAATACACTACGGAAGATGATGAACAAAAACAGCGCGCAATCCTGGGGAAATATGTTGACATCCGCCAACAACGTACGTCCTCGCAACAATGCGGGTGAAGTTGTCTATTGGACGGACCCACGCGAAATTGCTAAACAAGAAGCCTTGCGAGGTTACGTGATTCCCGACTTGACAGACCCCTTGCAAATCATGGAACATTTCCCGGTCGAGATGGTCCTCTTGGACGATACCGATGCGGAACGTTTTGCAGCTGTATGGAATCCTGCAAAACGTAATGCCTGGCGTAACAACACCAATCGTACACCTAACATCAATATGCACAACGAATACGAAACGTATATGGGTCGCCGTTTGATTGCTGCATTACAAGCACATTCCAGTATTTATGAGTTGAGCCCGCCTCGCACACCCGACCAAATCATCGTTCTTCGTTTGTTACCTTTGCCTCAGGCAGATGTGACACGCGAATTGGCACGGTCTCGTTTGCCCATTACTTGGAAGCGTTTGGAGGGCGTAGAACCTGAAACTGTTGTGATTGAATTGCATCGTGGTCGTTTAGCCGGTGCTAATGAATCCGCTGCGCGCGCCGAAATCATGGCGTTTTTGAACGCTGTGGAAGATTTCCATGTAGCGCCTGCTGCGGGACCACGTGAATTGGCACGTTTAGTGCGTGGACCCGCTCCTCAAGGACAGCGTGCCGTAGCAGCCGCAGTTGCCGCAGCAAACGCCTCCGTAGGACGCGCAAACAATACACGTCGTGCTGGTAATATTGGTCGTAACTTGGTCAAATCCGGTAAACCCATTACATGGAAAGCAGTAGACGGCGCGCCTGTTGAAACATGGGCGATTCAGATTCACCGTGGCAAATTAGGTGCTGGTAACATTCGTGCCGCTGCTGCCAATGTTACATCCTATTTACAGGGCATACCTGGTTACCACGTAACACCTGGTGCAGGCCCCAGTGAAATTGCACGTTTAGTGAAAGGTGCAAAAGGTAACGCTGCGGTCGCTGCTGCTGCAGCCTCCATTGGAGCACCCGTTATGCGTGCAAATGCTACACGCCGTGCAGTCAACGTAGGAAAAAACTTGGCACGTTCCGGTTTGCCAATCACATGGAGCCGTGTGGAAGGCGCTGGAAACGAACAGTGGGCCATCAAGTTCCACCGTGCCAAACTTGGCGGCCGCAATCAGTCTGCAGCCCGTGCTGAAATTCTGGCTTTCTTACAATCCATCCCTGGTTACCACGTGGAATCCGCGGGTGCCGGTGAAGTTGCTCGCCTTGTACGCGATTAAACCAATTTAAGTTTTTAACATTAATTAAACAAAAAATTGATGTTAAACGTCCTTGAAATGCAATGATTGTTCCAAAATGTTTCCTCATATTTCCGCAACCATTATTCAACGTTTCTGGCGCTCCACACGATGCTGGTGGTGCGGCATTGCCGCAATTCAACGAAAGGAATTTTGTCTGAGTTGTTATTACCACTACAAATATTCTGATGAGTGTCAAGGGTGCATTGAAGGGTGTCATTAAGCACGCAAAAATTGACTTCCGCGTTTTTTCAGTAACACTGTGGCAATATGACTCTACGACGTTCACTACGAATTGCGGGCCAGCCTGCGCCAGCACCGGCGGAACTTCCGTCACGACGACCTGCGGCAGTGACCGCAGCCATTGGACCAGAAGTACTACTGGAAGAACGCATTGAACATTACCGAAAGTACAAACATTACGAGGCCGACTTTGGCTGGCCTGAGACACGCGCTATGCAGGATGAGTATACACGGCTTTTAGCACTTGCACAGCGTGACCACACACGGTTTAAGTCCCGCAATGTTGCTGCGGACAACCGACATTTTGCAGAAATTAATGTAATCCTACAGCGTGTACAATCATCACGGTCTGTGCTTGAAAAATGCCGGCACATCAGTCAAGTATTTAGGTTTATGCGCAATCACTCGGAACTTCTTGCCGCCTATCCATCGTTTCGGAAACAGACGCTGCAACAACTTGAAGGCCTGGCAGGCGACCTAGACCGTGTGTACACACATGATGATGAAACTGAGGCCGAAATAATGAGTGTGCAAAGTATGATTCCTGCATTTCAGACATTTATTACCACGTTACTGCCGCGTCATCCGCTCTTTGTGCACGCGCACTAAAAGAAACTAAATGCACCGTCTTCACATTCATACATGCCGTTTTTTTCCGTGCAGCGTGCAAATAGCCCCACATGCTTCTTCAAATACACCGGTCGTCGTGTTTTCAACAGTACTTCCACGAACTTGCCGCTTCCAACACCCACAAACGCGGTTGTCACATGTTCCTTGCCACTGCGTCGTAAACTTCGTGACGATGCAATCAGACCACGAATCGTGCCGCCCTGAACTGCACATCCAGGATAAAACTCCGTGCCATTCCAATATCCAACAGCCGCCATCATGCGTTCAGGGTCGGCTTGCACGGCCGGTGAAAGTTTATTGGCCCGTTTGTTGAGCGCATATATAGATTTATGTGCACGACAATCATCGCCAAGTGTTACACCGGCGCATTGGGCAGCGTGCATATACACCCAACGTTTATAGTTGGACTGTGTATGTTTCAATGCCGCGCGCCAAAACGCCGCCGGATTATGCGCCTTTTCATACGCCAGTTGCCACACAAGTTGGGCATAACTATATGCATGTGACTTACAGAAACTGTAGGCACGCAGATTTTGTAATTTTTCAATCAGGTCCGTGCGCTGCTTGACCGGCACAGTGCGCAAACGTGATGTAAATTCCGCAGTGATTTTGGAGTCGCCTTTGATTAATCCACGACGAAACTTATCGGCCAGTGCTTCATCGCACCCCAATGTCTGATGAATCATCGTGATTGCATCGTCATCAAACACGTATTGCGCATCTAAATCTGCGGTCGTCGCCGCAACACGTGCGCTGCGTGCCGCTGGACGAATAATGGCCAAACACACCGCCAAATCATGTACAGACCGCGGCTGTATTTTCATGATTGCCTTGCGCATCAACGGTGATTCCGCAAGCGTAATGCCAATATTGTCACCGCGACACAACATGGTCGCTGTTGCCGAATCGTAGGGGTGGTGGTCAAACTGGATTGGGCTGAATCCACGTGCTTCATACAATTGGGCCAATGCGCGACTGCTTAAAATATCAATCTTGAACTGTTTGGCATCTGCGACCTGACGTTTGTCCAGGTGAATTTGTGGCAACGTTGTGGACCGCTTGGTTTTCAGACGCAACTCCTTAGGCACACCGTCAGCAAAGTATACAATGCCGCCACAATGCAGACTGTATGTTTTAAACGTATTTTCCAGCGCCTTGGATTCGCGCTGAATTACGGCCTGTTTGGCTTTGGGCAGTTTCCACAGATTCCATCCTGGTCCCAATTTGTATCCGTGGGCACGTGCAGTTGCACGCACGGCTGATTTTTCGTGATAATGCACATGATTACTAATGCGGGCAATCTTATTTGGCCATCGCAATTGCAGTTGCAAGAATACGTCATCACGCATATTGTAGGGGAAATCAAAGTCAATATCCGGCAAGGATGTGCGATATGTATTCAGGAATCGCGCAAAACTGATTCCATACTTTACGGGGTCTACATGACTGATTCCGAGTAAATAACATACAAGTGATGAACCACAGGAGCCGCGTGTAACATGTGGAACATCCTTGGTAATGTGCAGGATTTCTAGGGCTTGCATCAAGTAATGGCTTAGCCGTTTTTCATAAATCAGGTCCAATTCGTGTTGAAGACGAGCCATGTATTCTGGAACCGCTGGCACGGGTCGTTTGAAATGTAACCGTAAATCTGTGGCGGCCGTAGATAGTGGGGCGGCGGGTGCCGGTGGTTTATCCACCATACGAAGAGTATGTACTTCAATCAATTTATGTGTAGCGACCGAGTCGTCGCACATATCCACACAATCATACAGAAACGGAAACGAATCTGCACTATTTTCATTCAAATATGTATTAATGCGGTCACATACACGAATGCTGCTTGCAGCACTGACATCAAGTACCAGGCCGTGCGTTTTTCGTCCTGCGACATCACGACGCAGCACACGACCCACGCACTGTACAAATGTCTTGGCGTTTCGGTTTTCCACGCGGTCCAAGAAGATACAGGCGTCCAAATTGGCAATATCGGACCCTTCGCGATGTTTCGCGGCGCAAAACAACAACGCATTTCCAGGTGCCGTGGCAAATTGTTCATACGTTGCAAATTCCGTGGACGGTCCTTCGCACGTATCCATTGCAATCAGCCAACGCGGAAAATGTGTGCGCCAATCGGCCGCCAATGCGCGGGCCGTACGAATCATGCCGCACCATACAACCACCTTTTTGTATGGCAACCCTTTGGATAATTTTTTAAAGACGTTGGCAATTGTATGATGGTCAAAGTGCTGTGAACTTTTGAGCCAGGTTATATGTGGCGGCACAATCACGCCGTCAGCCACTGCGTCATAAATACTGTAGTGACTTAGCAGTGTTTTGTAAGGTGCAATTTCAGTATGCGGTGTTGCACTAAATCCAATGCATCGTACAGAAGGCCATGTGACTAGTGCATATTCATAAAATGCTTGTGTAGTTGCATTTTGTATGCTATGACATTCATCGTGAATAATCAGGTGAAAGGGTGCGGTAAGTGATTTGTATTTGGTTCCTGTGGTCAGAAATGCGCGATTGATAACAACAAGAAGTGGTTTGCGCCAGACTGTGGCACTGTTGACGCGACTGGGCCAATCCGCGGGTTTTTCGGAACTGTAGTCATTGATAATAAACCGTTTGTACAATTCGGCGAATCCCTTTTCTTTGATTACGGTGCGATTAAACTGTTCCAGTAAAATACTTTTTTGCTCACATATCCATAATATGTTTGATTGTGGATATGCGCGCTGAAATTCAAGTGCAAGTTGCAGTGCAATCCAGGATTTGCCTGTGCCTGTGGCATGGCAATGAATGCCAGAGGCAAAGTCATTGCCTATGGACACTTGGATTGCGCGTGTTTGATTTTGATGAAACATAAGTGTGCCGGATTGATATTGGCGATTGTCAAATCATTTTTTCACGGGCAACTAGTTCTTGCGAGTTGTGCGACGATTGCGTCTTCTGCCACCATTAGTCTTATTTACATTTCCATTGCTATTCCGTGCAGTTTTTGCTTTCGCATATTCATTTTTAACAGTTCGTTCCCAGGCTGCCATTAGAGGTCCGCGTGCATGCATAGCACTTAGTCTTATATTTTTCATACGTAGTGCAGGTGCTTTTTTAGGGCCGTATTTAGTCTCATATGTTTTACCGCGCTCAAAAATAGTTTGAAGAGGTGGTGGAGGAACAATTTCGGCCATATAAAACTCGGGACGTTGTCCTGGATACATATGAAAATAATCTGTATGCTCATGCCCCTCTTCATCAATATATACGATTCTCTTTTCATATTTGGAAGGGACATGTGGCTTTGGAATGATTCCTACAAATGTTCCTCGTATAAGTGCACCTGAAGCTGCACCTGAAGTTATGAGAGGGTGTGGGCTAAAATAATATTGTTTGCCTGGTATGGCTTCAAGTGGAGAAACTTTTGGTCCTAACCACGTTTTTGGCTCATACGCACGTTTTCTGCGTTCAATTCGTTCATCTGTGTAACCGGCTGGTATTGCTGGATAATATATAAAATATCGCGAATCCTGTGCGACCCCCTCACCTAATGGTGCGTGTGCGGGATGAAAATAAATTGTATCGTTATCCATAAGGTTTGATACAATAATTTGTAATTCTGGCGCATTAGTCTCGTCCATTGGCCCATCAGACATTTCCCGTTTGAACATCTTAAACACTAAATCACCCTTCTTAAACGCTGTTATTGGTTTTGGATTAGCAAGATCCGGTTTTAGGTCATCCATCTACTTTTATTCTGTAAAAAAAAATCAAATCTCTTCTTCTGAAGTCTATTACTAACCCATGACAAGTAACAAACTTTGTATCAAATGTTAACGCCTCGGCCTCATTGGGTCCAACACCGGAAAGCAACTATTTGCGTGCTTTGGAGTCAACAATAAAATAAACAGCGGATACATCCATCATCAGTGCCATAATTTGCATAGTTGTGCTACCTGCATAATCTACAGAATGCAAGGCAAACGTGAGTGCTCCAACAATCAACATTAAAATACAACTATTCCAATTCGAATCATACTTCTATTTTGGAAGTGCAGAAATTTTCAAAAGTACTGTGAACACAAGAAGTACAAACAGTGCTGCGAATGTATATAATATAGGTTTCAAATGTTTATCACGATTGGCATTGTGATGAACATATAAGTAAAAACTCAAAAGCCAGCGGTCAATCTGTTCGGCATTCAAACCCATTGTCTGTACCGTCTTTTTGGTGAATGTTTAGACCTTTAATCTGTGCATCTATTTTTGTGCATAATGCTGCATGGTCTGATTTGGATGGAAGACCTTCGGGATATTCTTCCGCTACTTCTTCAATATCTAAACACCAGTACGGCATGCGTCGCGGTTCCCA
>JACCDO011317211.1_pt1 | contig 10970 bp, 4 predicted proteins | sample 7446101 | NCBI WGS metagenome assembly JACCDO01 (sample SAMN15323440, study PRJNA562643) | freshwater metagenome | isolation source: river surface water | place: USA:Blue River Watershed | collected 2017-08-16
ATACTACTACCTAATCTAACACATCTACACCTCGAAGGTAACTCGTTATATTCCCCGCTACCGAGTCAGATGAATCAGTCTTCTTTGATAAGGCTAAACATCGACAACAATTACTTTGAAGAATCATTGGAAAATTTAGGCACTATCACTACATTGCAAGTGCTATCAGCATTTGATAGTGGTTTCACCGGTGATATCAGTCCATTGATACATTTGACGAGTTTGGTTCGTATTGATGTATGTTCTAATAGTTTGACAGGCACATTGAATGGAAAGCTTTATAGCTTGCAGGCATTAGAAATGATTGATTTTAGCGAAAATTTTTTGTCCGGAGACCTTTCAGAGCTTAATCAATTGAGTAGATTATTTGCTTTGTTCTTTAGCGATAATCAAGTCACCGGCACGATTGACTGTATATCAAACTTGACGAGCCTCGGTGTTATTGATTTAAGTAATAACCAGTTAAGCGGCACAATTAATTCTGTCAGCCACAATAAATTATACGTTTTGATATTGAATTCCAATCACTTTAGCGGGACTATCGAAAATGTGAGCAACGTAACATATTATTGTTTGCTGCATGACAATTATTTTTGGGGTTCAATTGCAGCTTTCCAAGGCTTAGAATTACTTGCTTATCTGTACCTAGATGATAACTTTTTTTCTGGTAATATTTTGCCAGTGAAAAGCCTCAGCACACTAATCGCATTAAGATTAAGTTCCAATTACTTTACGGGACCTGCACTGACAATTTTGAGAAATCTGACCAAATTAGAAGATTTACAATTGCATTCGAATCAGTTTACAGGAACTATCGAGCCAGTAATTTACTTCGGCAATCTAATTACACTTTACTTGAGCAAGAATATGTTTTCGGGATCCCTGGAACCACTAACTGGTTTAGTAAACCTACAATTCTGTATTATTGACCACAACGCTTTCACTGGAACAATTCCTTCGTTTGATAATTCGAATGTTATGTTGTTTTTTATCGCGGGTTACAATCGGTTGACAGGACCATTGCTACCATATGGTTTTTCCAACACTACTTTGATCATCGATGTGTCTAACAATATGCTGTCTGGCACACTTCCCATGGAGCTTTTCACGTTGCCCGACCTGCATATATTTTCGGCAGGAATTAATTGTATGACGGCGCAATTCACGGAGCTAATTTGTAATGCTGTTATGTTGAACAAACTTTTTTTAGATGGTCTGTATAGTTCTAGTTCATGTCGTAATACCATACCCACACGCATATTTGACATCATTTACGCTTCATCGCAGTCAATATCATCAATTCCATCGTGTATTTTCTCATTACCAGCGCTTTATAATTTACATTTATCTGGTAATGGAATCACAGGATCACTACCAAGTGATGCGTCACTAAACGATAGATTTGTGGAGTTAGTGTTAAGTAACAATGAGTATAGGTCTATCATACCAGAGACATTTCAAAATCACTACTGGAAGGTTTTAGATCTGAGTTACAACAAGTTCAGCGGGTCATTATCGCCATCGTTGAATGTTAGTAAAACCGCAAAGCTCAAGATAAATAGAATGAGTGGAGACATTCCATCATCCCTTTATAATACAAAGGAGGTCACAGTATTGACTGGTAATATATTTGCTTGTACTAACGAGGAGCTTGTGGAACTAGATGACGAAGTACAAGATAGATATGTATGTGGATCAAGTTCATTCACAAATGCAGGAATACTTTGGTTTGTGGTAATTGTAATATTGTCAATTACAATTGGAATATCCTTTGTATCATGCGACTCTTTCAGAAGAACAGTCATTGAGCGATGGATAACTGCCATATTTTTCGCACTACACGATCTTCGGGTTAAGTTTATGTTGTTGTCGGATTTAGCTCGCGCCACGGCAATTGTATCTACCGACTTAAAGATATCAATCAACGAAGTACAGCAATTCCATGAACTTTGTCAAGTTATCCGCATTGTTACAGCGTTTGTTGCAGGTGTGTTTATATGTATACACCTACCTCTGTATTGCATATTTTCGGCATACTTCGGTACGCATAGTGTTACCTACGCGTGGACAGCAAGTGCGGCGTACTTGTCTGGTATAGCCCCGGGTGTGATACTGCTGATGCTGTATATGTGCGCTATAGTTATCCCAGGTTACTTCAAATCTCACTTGCAAAGGATATTACTTCATTACCATGACGATAACGTTGCTAAAACTGACTCTGCCTCATATGGTGTTCAACAAGGTACACGAAGAGTACGCAATTTCTCGATGATATCAGTAATGGCACTAGTTAGTACCAGTGAAACTAAGATTTTTAGCGATGATACATTATATATAATCCGGAAGAGGGTTGTAAGCATGTTATTTATATCGGCAGTTAATCTGATTGTAGTTGGGACGTTAAATTTCACATATGTGTTAGCAATTCTTAGGTACAATGGAACTGTTGTGACTCTTATTGACGTCGCTATGGGTATATTCAAAGCCATATGGACCAACGTGGTTGTAGTGGAAACTATAAGTCAGGTTGATGTGCACTTCATCAAGTCTAAAAGTAAAGAAGATGGACAGCGATTAAGCTTCTTATCGTTCACATCTATATTGAACAATGTCGTTATTCCGTGCATCGCCTTGTCATTAGCGAATCCGGATTGTTTCTATAATCTACTGTACTCTACTGACGATATCACTTCATCATACGATATGTTCTATGGCGCTTACTTAGAAAGCAGTAGTTTTCAAAGCGTTGTTCAATATGACTCGGTTGTAAAGTTCACGCCTCCTTATTCCTACAGTTATCAGTGTTCATCAGCGATACTTACTTCATACGTGGTTATATTTTTATACTCTGCATTGTGTGGATTAATATCGCAGCCTTTAAGGGACAGAATCAATATTAGTTTGAGTAACGCCCAAGACAAGCTGAAGATCAAAGACAACAGAAGTAAGATGACGTCGGTAGCACCATTTCCTTCAGATTCCGAGAAGCTACCATCGAAGAGTATCCATGCTACTTCATCGATGATCGTGGATAGTGACAGATCTCCGATAAACACCACATTATTCATTCTTCATTTGGTCACAATCATCGCAGTCATGCTGTCCTTCGGCTGCGTCTTTCCCTTCTTGGCTTTCATTTTATTCATTACTATAGTAGCTCACACAAAATACGCTGAATATAGAATCGGACAATACATCGAGTCCATAGTAACATGTCAGGCACTGTGTGTCGAGGATAAAGTGCATCGAGTGAGTAAGTTGAACGAGGAGTTGCGGGATATACAGCACAAAGCAGTCCGTTCACTATGGCAAATACTCCCTTGCTTAGGTCCGTTTTACGGAATATTTGTCTTCGACATTATTGGTGACGCATCAAGTATGCAGGAGGCGATATTCGCACCTGTGTTGCTGTTAGTCACGAGCGTGATCATATATCTAATTCCGTATATTGCTTATGAAACGATTCGTGATAACAGTAGCAGTATTGCTTCAAATAGTCATAAACCCAAAACGACTCAAATCAGTCCCGATGATTGTGAGAGTGATAAGAAAGTAAATAATAACAACAGTAACAACAGCTCACCCAGCGAAACATAAATGGAAATATGTATAAGAATAAGCAATACTTGCATTCACCGCCAAAAACCTTTTCTAGAATCATTGAGAAAACCAATAACGTTGTAATTAATATCACATATTGCACACAAAAAACATAATAAGTCCCTCAAACCTGACTGATTGCACAGGTCCATCAACGGAGTACCATTGAAACATGAAACGATGCCATAATTAACACCGGTACGGCATGGTACCGGCAGTAAATGCGAGTCGCATTATGCGACCAACACCAACCTCCGACCAAGTTTTATTAAAAGAACATGAAAATGCTTCAATTGGTCCGAAATCGTTTGAAATTTGGGACAAAATTTCGTTCGTTCTCGGGGTCGATAACACCAATCGACCGTTTGCTGCGAGTGAAGCCTTCGCTCGATGAAGAACGCGAAAAATTGAGACAACTCGAATATGATGAAGCAAGTGGTAAATTGGATGGTAAATATGATCCAAATGAGTTTGATATGTTTGAAGAAGATGAGAATGACGATCCAGATCCACGTTTACGAATAGGTAAACAATTGTTACGATTAGGTAAAGTAAATTATAGATATTCTGAGAAGTTACCAGATTGGTTAGTAGAAAGACAAAAAGATATCACATCACATCGTACTCAACCACAGATTCGACGATGCTTAAATGACTGGATGTTACATCCAAACAGAGATTTACAAGAGCAATATAGATTCAAAGAAAGTTTAACATGGAGAAAAAAATTAAATAATAAAAATAATAATTTAAAATTAGATAAAATTAATGCATATGGTACGGAAGATACTGTTGCTTACTCCTACTACTTCTTACCAGCTCGGTTTAATATAACTAAAAGAGTATTTAATGAATTAAAAACAATTTTACCTAATTTTGTACCATCAAGAATAATAGATTTTGGTTGTGGACCAGCAACTGCAGGTGCTGCTGCTGCGGAAGTTTGGAATAAAAATCAAAATGTTATAACCAAATATTGTGGTGTGGATATAAGTCAATCAATGCTTGATGCGGCATCGATTGTTATGTCTAATAAAGGTGATAAAAATGATACAAAGGATAGTAATATACGTTTGAATGGTATTAGTTCAATTTTTTGGAACAATAGTGGTGACGTTGTGCGTCGTGCTAAAGAAAGAGGGGAAAGATTTGATCTGGCTATTGCTTCATATACGTTAACCGAACTAGTCAGTGATCCAGCAAGATGCGCTGCTGTTCAAATGCTATATGAATTACTAGATGTTAATGGATGTCTGGTCATTATTGATACTGGCAATCCTATTGGATCTCATACAGTAAGAGCAGCGAGAAAGTTTTTATTAGATCATATAAACCACAACAACTATGTTGATAGGGGTAAACGTCCAAAAATTACGGGTAATAAAAATAATAATGCAAACAATACTAATGATGACAGTGTCACTATTGAACCATTACACATGTTGTTACCACAACCAAATGGCTTCGAAAATGCAGCCCTTAAAGTATACACAGTTGCTCCATGTACTCACGATAAGGAGTGTCCATTAGGCAAAGGTGTTTGGTGCTCATTTTCTCAAAAAGTATACTCTTCAATGATTCGAAAAGACAACGAAGAGAAATTTTCATACGTCATTATCCGTAAAATTGCCGATACTTCTACCACTACTAAAGATACGCCCGACTTGTGGTTAAACGGTGTGGATAATTTGCCATTACCTCCTAATTCAACGGTGACCAAATATCCCACACCCATTAATATTTTGCAACAATTTATGGATAATAAAAATGATTCAAGTAAATTAGTTGAAAAGTTAGTAGATGAAATTGATTGGGATGAGTATTCCCCTCCATTAATTAGAAATGAATGGTCTCGAGTATTGAGATCTCCTATGAAGCACAAAGGACACGTTACAGTTGATATCTGCACCCCTCTCGGTACGGTAGACAAGGCCACCGCATCAAAGTCACTGATTGGACATATTCCATCATTATACACCGCTATCCGGAAGGTGACGTGGGGTGGATTATTCCCAGTCTACAATAATAGTTCAATAAGCAAATCGTTACCACTAGGAGGCCTCGTAAAGAGCGGGACTGTCAGTAGTTTCTCCAAAGAATATGATAACAAGACGAAGAGTGGAGTGCAATTAAAGGTACAAGCAGATGGTGTTCGACCAGGAGGAGAGTTTTCAAAAGAAGCTTTACAAGAAGCTGTTAGATTGGTCAAAAGAAAAGGTATTTCGGATGAAATAGCCGAGAAAAATACAATAACAGTAAATCCCGTGGTAGAAAATAATGACAATAACAATAATAACAAAACAACGGGAAGAAGCAGATCGAATAGTTACTTAGAAAAACATAGATTACGACGAGAAAGAATGAAAAATAATATTAATCCCGATGAAAATGAATAGACATAATAGAAATATACATTTATATATATTTTAAATTTTTTATTTCCCCCCCTTTTTTTTACCTTTCCTCCTAACTGTTTCAAATCCATCAGCATCTATCAATGGTTCTGGAGGCTCTTCATCCATGGCATCTTCCTCAGTAATTGCTTGTAAAACAGCGTCATTACCAGCAGTTACTTCATCTTCCTCATCACTATCCATCATATCACCAGTATTATCTATCCCTTGACTTCTACTTAATACTTCGTGTCGTTGAAATTCTCTTGATAAAGCATTAGTTGCAAGATTAAAATTACCTTGACCACACTCATGCCACATTAATACCAACAACTCACTTATCTCTTCGATCGAATTGTCTTCACACACAGTATTTAATTGAGTTTCCATAAAATCTTCTAATACCAATGTAATATCATCTTTATATATTCTTTCTGGCCCTAGAAACATATCCAATATCTCTTGCATTAATTCTGTGGCCCTTTGAGATGAATTAGCACCGCCCCATTCATGATGCACGGCCAACTCAAGCGCAGTCCATTGACGAAACACTGAACCTAATCCTTCTTGAAAATATTTATTTGCTTCTGGATGCCGATCTGCATTTGCACTTCCCCCACTACGAAGCACCATTCCGCTCATTCTGACGTGCTAAGAATCAGTAAAAAATGATTAAATTAATCAAAATTTCACACTTTTTTCTAAAATTTATTTGTGTTTATCGCCAATTAAAAAAATACCGGTATTTCACCGGTACGGTAAGATTTTAATTTTAAATTCCAATTGGTATTCGTTAATTGATTATCAAGTTAATAAACAGAAAATTTTTACGAATTTAAATTGTTTAATTTATCTCAACTCTTGCTATTCGCGAATACCGACTATTCAATATATTTCAAATTTTCAATCATTGAAGTACCGGCTTCTACACGGTTGTTTTATGGTCCTCAGCATGGTACGAATAGGTTGTAGAGAAGAGACTATCAACAGAGAGATCGTGAGTCCGAATACACGAGCACCGGTCGAATGAGAATGTTTCTAGCATTGTTTCTTTTAACCTTTTGTGCTATTGGGATTGCTATTGATCGTGAGATACTGCATAATTATCGAGAGATTAAAGGATTCAGCGCGCTCGTGGATAGTTATGAACAGTCATTAGACAATGCGTTACCCTCAATTAATGAGGTTTCTAAGTGTTATCAATCAAATGTTTTAAAATTTACTAGAGATAAGCGCAAAAATATTGGTAAATTTGTACATAATGTAAATGAGCCAGTTCTTTTGTTACAGGATGTAATAGATAGTACTGATATTGGAAATATAAAAATATTAAGTGATTGTGTACGAAAAATAAGTCCTGAACATTTTGAAGATAGAGCATTTGATAGTAATGGATACGGTGGAGGAAATAATGTGACATTTTTACATGGCTATTTTCAGCATATATTACCTGAATTATTTAGTCATATTATAAATAATATTGTTATTTCAGCTGCTGAAACAGCTGGTTGGCGACCATATCCAGGTCATTTAGGTATAAGATGCATAGAAAAGTTGGATTATTATACCGGCGGTGAATTGTTATTACACACCGACAATGAATCAGTATTTACCCTGGTTCTATTATTAGTGGATCATAATGATTTCACTGGCGGAAGTTTTTATATAAATAATAAAAACGACAACGATAAAACATTGAAATTTAATCCAGAATACGGTGGTGGTATTATGTTTGATAGTTTATCTGACCACGGAGTAGATCGAATTATTACAGGTGAACGGACTGTACTAGCTATTGAATTTTGGCCATGGCTTGATAGCAGTATATACGATTTCCGACCATCTACTATCACCTCCAAAATGATACCTATTATACCATCCTTGACAATAGTGAAGCCTGTTGATGATGTAGTCGACAAGGATGAAACGTCTCGAGCGGCGATATATGATGATGAAGTAGAGTCATCAATGGCTAGATTTGAACAAAAAAAAGTGAATATGGAACGCCGTGAAACTATTAAAAAGAAAATGTTACACAAAGAACAGTTATTAGAAGACGCAGCTGCGAGTGAACAAGAAGAGAAAAATTGGTTCAATGTAAGTAATTATAACATTATTACGGTATTTCTCATGGGTATTGGGGTCGGCATAATTATACATATAGTCGGTCGGTCGTTGCTGAACTTATATTTAAGCCAGTTTTCAGTCAAAAAAAGACAGTAAAATACATCATTTACAGAAGAGCAGAGTATGTAGAACTGCAGTTTTATTGTAAATTAAGCAAATTCATCATCTACTGGAAGACCATCACTTGACAGCGTGGATCCAGTAGTTTCACTTATAATATCCCATGAAATGGCGTACCTGTAGTTAGGATTAGTTTCTTTTAAATTCAATACCGTGATACCTTTTACTCCGTTATCAGTTATCATACTGGCTAAATAAATGGAGTCATGATCATTATCAATATCAGTAGCATTTTCCATAAACACTAACTTACATTGTATCGTTAAAGTCTTTAAAGTATTGTCTTTAGGCTTGAAGGTGCCCAATAAATTTGATTCCAACACATGATTACTAGTATTTTCAACGACATTTATTTCCCAAATTGCAGCATCAGCCTTTTTTTCACTTAATTCCAATGTTTTTGTTAAATAATATACATGATTTTCACCGATTTCAGCAGTTTCAAAATGAATAAATTTCTTATTAACACCAGGAAAATCAGCTCTTTCTACTAATTTCCACAATGTACCGTATGCCTCCAGATTACCAAGATCTGCATATTTTTCATTATAATTGGCTTAAGAGAGTAGATGAATGAGAAGGTTTGAGATAAGTTAGCGAGTAATGATTTAATATCACCTAATAAAGCTGCTGGCCAATCTACATAATGTGCACCATGTTGTTGAAAAACCGGACATACAATTACTTCCATATTTAATATACGTTTCAATGGTACAAATGCATTTGATACAACGCTTTTTTGACTCAATGATCCCCATATACTGTATGTAATAGATAAACGAGCAAGTAAGTAAGAAATAAAGTAAGTAAATAAGATATTGATAAGCTATTGAGTCGATACTACCTCTTTATACCAGTTTTTGATACCGAGTTTTCAGTTAATTTATCATATCCTCCAATTGGTTTCTGCGCTTGGCTACCATGCAGTGCCAACAGAGCCCGCTCCTGTTGCTCCTGAAACGCCAAAACGCTCTTCATTGTTTAACCAAACTCCTTACTCTCCTTACAACAGTGAATTCCTCGTACCCAAAACCTGGATTTACGATTTTCTTGCGAACAGATCTCAGAGACCGCTTTTTAACCAGATTCTGGAAACGGACTAAAAACGAGTATAATCTACGTTTAGAGCTGCAAAGAGAAGCACGCACCTATCTCGCCTTCTTCCTCCACCTAGCCCACTACCTTTTCACTTTGTCTCTATTTTTTTTTCGCTTTTTCGTTTGTTTTAATTCATGAATTGATAGAAATCGACACGAAAGCAATAGCCTGCTATATGTTAGATGTTCACTGGATATCTGCACCAATTCAGGTTTTCCTGAAACACTCCGGTACTCTACGGTCCCTCACTGGTTCCAGTTGTTGAAAAAGGAAAGCATTCCCTTGAAGAAAAGAAAACAAAGAAGCAGGACCAGGGTTTGACGATGCTTCTGGTCACCCTTCTGTTGTTGCTTCTATTTGCGGCGTTGAAACTTGACGTAAAAAGTGATGTTTTGAATAGGTATTGATTACAAGAACTTGCTCGCGTATTATTCATTCAATACCTCATTTCCTTTCTCATTCTTAATCTTTTATACTCACTCAATTATATCATAGCCTAACAAATGAGGGCGATGTGATGAATAGTGGAAGCAAAAGAAATGAATTATATCAACCAAAATCTACGCAATTTTATGACGATTCAGAAGTTGTATCTGTTGTACAGATACTAACCCAGAATATAGTTCAATGGTCATTCGTTGAGTCCCAATTATCTGAACCTCAAGTTAATGTGCATATTCCAGAAATCGCAATTCCTTTAAAGCATTTATCATCGTCATTGGTGTTATTAGGAAGTGTTTTATATTCACGGAACGATTTATATGAAAGTAAAATTGTTTATGAGCGAGCATGTCCGCTTGTTGAATTAACGATTAAAGTAGATAAGTCTGAAATTGATGATTGTTTCAATAAACTAGTAGCTATTTACCAAAATATGTATAATCAAGGCGGAGTTTCTGCGGACAATGGTAGTGTAGGAGTATCTGTGGATGAGAATGATATTGGTAGTAGTAATAGTATGTCATATAAACGCAAAAATCGTAAAAGAAATCACATTCTTAATTTTGATGAAATAGAAGAAGAAGATAAAACAGCACCCCATAGTAGTATAATAGGCGGCAAGCAACAAAATAACGACACTGAAACACACAATGCAAGTATTCAAAAGAGTAGTTTATATTCATTACTTAGCGAAATTAACATATATGATACATTTGAAATAGAAAATCAGTATACACAAACGGGTGGTTTGTTCAATATAACTTTACGCATCGATGAGTTAAAATCGCAATATGAACATGTCAGACGGACCTTGCAACGATCAACGGCTTCAGATTCCCTTCAACCTCTACCTACCTCGACTCCGTATGAATCAAAATCTCATGAATACATGGAAATAGAAGCATTTTGGGACCTTCGATCAGTCCGGAATCATGCTAATTATAATCGCGAAGAGAGTAAGCAAATGTTTCTCAACATTAATTTACTTATTAATAATTTTATTCACGGCGACGTGGACGATCAGAATGTATTGTTACGAAGTGTCAATGCTATTGCCCAGCAAGGCGATGTCCATCCAATATATACTATTCTTGCTACAGTCATGACGGAAATTAGTAATCAAGGATCATTTGATGATTATTTTGAAGTTTTAGAAGATTTTTTTGATTTAACAGAAATGAAACGTGAGTC
>JACCDO010347815.1_pt1 | contig 10969 bp, 10 predicted proteins | sample 7446101 | NCBI WGS metagenome assembly JACCDO01 (sample SAMN15323440, study PRJNA562643) | freshwater metagenome | isolation source: river surface water | place: USA:Blue River Watershed | collected 2017-08-16
CAATACGAGTCGATGCAAAACCCAAGTTGGCAGCATCTACCAAAGACTGAACGTAAGCATCTGGGTAAAACTGAGGGGGCGAGATAATCCGATCTGGAACGGGCACATCCATGGCAGAAGCAGCAACCCAACGGGAGCGATCGACTGCATGGCATTGAAACGGCACCTGCACACAATCTGTATAGAACTTACGAGCCAATGGCTCGTAACCAGAAAACTCAGTTTGATTGGCCAAACCAAAAACTGAAGCAGTCTTATTTGGGTTCGCCAAATGAGTCACCCAAGCTGACTTCAATAAACCCTGTGTCTCTATGATCAAGTCATAGTCAGCAAAGATTCCTGACTTAAATTGTTCTTTAAAAGTAATGTACTCCTGAATACTGCGAATGAACTCGCCTCGTTTTAAAGCTTTTTTCCAACGACGAAACCCCAAAGGAATGATGTTATTAATACCAGTAACAGAAGCACCAGATGGCAAAGTAATGTTCTTAAGTGGCTCTAAAAGCCCCACATAGCCGTCTTCCACAGCCCAATCAATCTGAGCTTCCGTGTACTTGGCACGCAGATCCCAAACCATGGGTAAATTATGCAAAACATCACCCAAAGAGGACAACTTAACGATCAAAATCTTCATGGGCACTATTTTCGCCTAAATTAGACTTAAGCCAGCAATTTGATCATTCGCTACTAGGTTAAGATTAAAATTAAGCCATGAGCACACTTATAGCCCCACCATGTCCCGAATGCGGCATGGAAAACACTTATCCTGACGATAATCACTTTATTTGCCCTGATTGCTCCCAAGAATGGTCAGCAATGGCATCCAAAGAAGAATCTGAAGAAACAAGGTTTCATAAAGATGCCCACGGCAATGTCTTAAATGATGGCGACACCGTCACTCTCATCAAAGACTTGAAAATCAAAGGTTCATTATTGGTAATTAAGGGTGGCACTAAGATCAAAAATATCCGCCTGGTTGACGGCGATCATGACATTGATTGCAAAATTTATGGTCAAAGTATGTTGTTGAAGTCTGAGTTTATTAAGAAAGCGTAAATTTTGAAACATCCAATCGTTCTCTTCTGCAAATCTTATAGAAACGATGTACTTCGAGTAAAAGATCTAATTGATAGCATTCAATTATTTAATAGGGATGATATTCCTCTATTCGTATCAACTCCCCTTGAAGATAAAAAAATATTTAGCGCGCACATCAACCAAAATTTATACACCTGGATTGATGATTTAGAAATTTGCAAATCAAATCCTAAATTCAGAGAGCACTTTTTAAAAAATATGAAGGGGCAAACCTCTCAGCAAATTATTAAATCAGAATTTTGGCGCCTCAATTTATGTGAAAACTATCTATGCCTAGATTCTGACGCAAAGTTTATTAAAGACTTTTACAAAAGCGACTTCATTGGTTCAAATGGAGATCCGTACATTGTTATGCATACTGCTGATGATTTTATCGACGAAATGAGGCGCAATGGTAAGGTAGAGGTTATTCAAAACTTTTTAAGAGAAAGCAACTCAGTTAAAAATTTTTTCCAAAGAGTTGGCGCAGATTACGACTTTGGTCCAGCCCCTTTTATTTGGTCATGTCAAGTTTGGAAATATCTTGATGAAAAGATTCTAACCCCAAAAAATATGACTATTTGGGATGCAATTCAATTACTTCCTATGGAAATGAGATGGTATGGCGAAGCTTTTCTTGACAGCAACCTTTCACACGGTAAATCCGTAAAGCCCTTGTTTAAGGTTTATCACTATGAATGGCAATTTAAGAATGATCTAAAAAATGGCGTCGACATTAATAATTTAAAAGCTAATTATCTAGGCATTATTCAACAATCAAACTGGAATAGAAATCTTGACCCCATATTTGCTAGAAAATCACTAGGATCCAGAGTTTGGAAATCAATCAAGAACTTCTTTTAGGAAAGAGCATATGCCTAAACAATCAAACTGGCTGATTCTTTCACATGGTTTTAATATGGATGGTAGAGCTGCCAGCCAAACCATTACTGACAAGATTCCTTTTCTAATTGATGAAGGTGTTCATCCTGTAGTCATCAGTGCAGTAACGGGCTCAAAAGATAAAATAATCCCCCACTATCAAACCTTGCCCTTTGCTGGGGCGGGACTCAGATTTGATCTAAGACACTACCTCAAATATCGAATCAAGAATAAAGTTATATATAAAATTTTGATGGGGGTGATTAGTCTCGTTCTTCTTCCATTTATTGGATTGGAAAAACTTTTCTTTGGGTTACAAAGTCAAGCATCTTGGTCAATCACAGCATTCATGAGAAGCTTGTGGTTAATTAAAAAACACGATATCAATTTAATTTACAGTACTGGTGGAGCTTATTCAGCACACCTAACCGCTCTTTGGCTAAAAAAAATTACAAACTTACCTTGGATTGCTGAAATTCATGATCCCATGATCCAGCCAGGAACTATTCCACAAACCAGAGATCAGAAATTTCAAGCCTCATTAGAAAAAAATGTCTGTCAACATGGCGACCTAATATGGTGGTTTACAGAAGGGGCTCTATTTAGCGCTCAAATTAGGTGCCCTGAACTGAAAGACAAGGGCGTAGTCATTATTCCGGGCGCAACACCTCCTGATATCAAAGGCGCGTACCTGAGATCAAAATTCTTTAATATTTCGCATTTTGGATCCCTATCTGAAACCCGCTCACTGGGGCCATTTCTAAAAGGATTATGTTCTTGCATTCAATCTGGATCTATTCCAAAAGATATTGTTAAGGTTCATATTTATGGGGGCAAAATTGATCGAGTGAGCAAAGTCCTCATTAATAAACTAAAGCTTGAGAATTCTGTTATTGAACATGGTAGATTGGAATTTGACCCTATTAAAAATCTTTCAGGTAGAGAACAAGTGATTCTTAAAATGCAAGAGTCAGACTGTCTGCTATTAATGCACGGAGAAATTCCAGAATGTTCAGAATATATTCCTTCAAAGCTGTATGAATATTTTTGGGCAGAACGTCCCATCATGGGTATTACACATAACAATAGTCAATTAAATAATTTGATTCGCCAAAGAAATGGTTTTGTGGCTCACACATCCAATCCAGATTCAATTATCAAAGAACTTGAAAAAATATATCAGCTATGGGCTACTGATCAATTATTTGCCAAAACTAATCCAATTGGCGTTCAACAGGCGGTCAAAGAAATCTTTCATCATTGCAAAGTAAGAGATCTCATCAAATGAATAACAAGAACTTTCTGAGTGCTGTCATTTTAGGCTATGGCAATTTTGATGAAACATCCAAAAAGTGTCTTGACTCACTAATAAATGAGGCTAAAGAAAATAATGTGGCCTTATTAGCAGTGGATAATGGCTCACTAGATGAAAGTGCCGTTAAGTTATCAAACTATCAAATTAATCACCCATCCCTTCAGATACAAATCAATTCAGATAATTTAGGTTTCAGCGGGGGAATGAATCATGCTGTTAGTTGCTTGGATAGTGAATGGGTTCTTTTAGTTAATAGTGACATTATTTTCCCCAAAAAATCACTTTCAAGGTTAATCAACTCCTTGAGAAACTGTCCGAGCGAATTTGGCATTGTTGCCCCATTAACCAATAATGCAGGAAACGAGCAGTCTATTTATGTTTCAGGATTTTCTACAGAGAATATTATTCAAAATGCATCATTAATTATCGATAACCCCTGTGGTGTTATGACACCAGCTTATAGGGCTGATTTTTGCTGCGTAGCTATTAGGACTGAACTATGGAAAAATCTCAATGGTCTGGATAATCAATATGGCAAAGGTTACTACGAAGATTTTGACTTTAGCTTGAGAGCCAAAGAAATCGGTTACCAATGTGCTGTATGCGAGGATAGTTTTGTATATCACCACGGCAGTTTAAGTTTTAAGGCAAATCCAGCTCAGAAAGCTCTCATACACAAAAATAAATCTATTTTTCTTAGGCGCCACCCCAAAGCTAAACTACCCCATCTAAGAGAGTGCAATTTGTCAGCGATAATTTATTATGCCACTCAAAAGCACACTTCTGCGATTCAAATTCGACTTAATCTCAGACTAGAACTCATGAAGAAAATCATGCCTAAAAGTTTTTTCAAAAAATTTTTGTGGCGAAAAAAAATAAAAAAAATTGAGGACTACTACTCATCAGTTAATTTTAGAACCACACAAATTTGATCGCCTCGAAAATTCTTATTCGCATCAGCAGCCTTTCGCTTGAATTCTTTAATCTGCTCAGCATTAAAGATCGAGCCACTTTTGTTCATTAAATAACTTTTAGAGCTATATAGGGATATGCCAAATTGATATTGTTCGCTATAAATGAATTGTCCTTCGCTTGAATCACACCAAAGATCTTTGACTTCAAACCCGTGCTGATTGGCTAAATATTCAATACTTCTGTGGGAATGGAGATAGAGATGTCTTGGCGCGTCGAGCTGACACCACTTCTCTTGATATTGATTAAATGCATCAGATGTAACCGTTGGAATTCTAATTAACACTCTGCCACCAGGCTTTAAAAGCGTCTTTAAATATTCCAAGCTTTGGTGCTGGTTATTAATATGCTCAAATGAATGATGAAAAGAAATCAAATCAAATTGATCTTTAATTGATATAAGCGAACCCTTATGAACCACCAAATCATGACCAATTTTGATATCTACATCCAAAAAAGGGTCCACTCCAATCGCCTTGAAACCGGCAGATCTTAGCTCAAAAACATGATCGCCACCACCAGCACCAACATCCAATATAGCAGCTCCCTTTGTGAGAGATAACCGTCTATAAGTCCAAAATATCTGATAATTACCCAACCACAAATAAATTAATCTTGTGAGTAACTTGGGGTGCCATAAGATAATTTTTCTCTTTAGCCCTCTTCGAAAAGTCTTAAACCAGTTTTTTTTGGGTCCAGAGTCAAAGCTGTAATAGTTTGCTGGATAAAACTTAGACATATTTTGAGGTGGATCTAGGCACTCTAAGCAACCACACTTTGCACACAATCCATAATTGAAATACTCGTCCATTCCATACATTTCCTCTTTTACTGAGATTGTTTTTAAAAAAGCGGATCCGCAAATTGAGCAACTTGTAATCATGGAATACTTTCAAAGATATTCTTAAATCAATTTAACTGACTTTATAATTGTATTATGCAAATACCTAACATCAAAAATAGTCCTCATTTAGGAATCATTTTTTTCACGCTAATCTTATGTTCGGTTTGGAACATCCCACATACGATTGGCATAAGATATTTAGCAGCCATAATTTTAATTTGTTTACTGATATGGAGAAAACCTAACCTAATTGATTACCTAAAAACGCAGACTATTTTTATTACTCTGTGTATTTACCTGTTAATTCACATTTTTTTTATATCTGATAACTTAACGCTAGCCATCAAAAGCTTTAATCAGGAATGGCTCAAATTTATAATTTTCACCCTACTGGGCGCCTCCATAGGAATTTATTTCTTCAGCAACTATGAAAAAGATATTTTTCTATGGTTAGGAGGGGCATTTAGCATTCCATTAATTATTCATCTAGCTTTAGTTATTCTTAAAACCATTCAAGTTGGAAGCGTCCCATTTGGATATTCAGGATATTCAGCTTTGAGTGAAAGCCATGGAGATTTAGGCTACACCGCCCTGCAATCGAGTATATTTTTATTAACCTTCATACTTCTCGGGACCCAAAGCAAGCTTAAAAAATCATGGGCCTTTTTTTTACTTTTCTGCTGCATCTTGTCGCCCTATCTAGCCCAGAGTCGTGGAGGACTAATTTTTGTCACTTTTTCAATTCTTCTCATAACAGCTATTTTTTACTCAATTAAATTACAATTTGACAAATTTAAGAACATATTCCTTGCAACTGTCATCGCAATATTGATTTGTATTTTTTCCGTAAAAATTGCTTCCATTGCTCTTCCAAGCAAATGGGTGAATATGGGGCAAAAAATTGAATTAGGCTTAATTGGTGACCCTATTGAAATAATTTGTAGTGGAAATCAAAAAATAGTTGATGACTTAAACCACAGGAAAATACCAATAACTAATGAATTAAAAGCAATTGTTGATGACATCAATACTGGCACTGCGGCCAGGTTAACTGTCGCTAGAGCAGGCATTCAATTGTTAATGGAAAACCCAATGGGCATCAATGGCTCAAAAAATGCCTATCAGCTAGCAATCTCGCAAAAATGTTCGCCAACAATCAATATGGCTAACACTCATAATGGCTGGCTAGACTTGGCCTTAGCGCTTGGAATTCCCGGTCTTGTCATTTTTCTAATACTTTTCATGAAGTACAGTTGGACAGGAATAAAAGCGCTCAAACAAGCTGATACTTACATAATAATGGCAAGTCTAGGACTTATAGCAACAGCGACTATCTGGATGCTAAGAGGGATTCTTGATGCGACATCGAGAGATCAAATGTTGGAAATGCAAGCTTTTTGTCTTGCACTTTTCTCAGGATTCATTTTTCAAAGTATTAAAAATCATAAAAAAGATTTTTAAATTCAGATTTTTTTTGCATTAAAAAATACTTCATATTTTCTTTGAACTCTTTTTTTAAAGAGTTTCGATATGCCTTAGCAGAGGCCCCTGAAATACCATAAATCTGAGGGCATTTTTTCCAGAAAATTTTCACTAAATTATTCGATGTTAGAACTTCCAAGAACAATTCTTCAATTCCAATAGGACTCTTTGGCTTAATTCTTTTATATGTCCCTTTTAAGTATTTATGATAAAAATCAAGGCTGACAGCGTAAAAACGTGTGTCAATATATTCAATAAATGCAGATCTAAATGAAAATACGTTTTTAAAGATCGGTTTTACAACACATTGACCATTCCAGTTTTTTAAAAAAAAATCAGCATCCTTAACCCATAATTTTGCTGTACATTTAGCAAAACATTTAGCATTTGAAATATATCTAGAATTTGCTATTGCAAATTCAATGATTTCACCCTCGCCGTATCCTTTTCCATACTCTGATACTGCAACTTTGTCACCTAAGAAAGACAAACACTCTATGTCGGAATCGGGAAAATATTTTTTTATTTCACCCTGAAAATCATATCCAGAGTTATCACAAATCACGATTTGAATTTTTGGAATAGAGTTCAACCACTCTTTAACTGATTCAATCGTATAAAAAATTCTCTTGTTTGCATCATCTAATGAAACTGTTTTATCAGAAATATATACGCAAGAGGTTAATAAAATTGGAGGAATCATTTCTTTTTAACTTCTTTTATAAAAATCTTCAAAACGAACAATATCATCTTCACCTAAGTAGTTTCCAGACTGAACCTCAATCATTTCCAGCAAATCATTACCAGGGTTGCGAAGACGATGTTTTATACCAACCGGTATATATGTTGATTGATTTTCTTTAAGTAAAAAAATATCATTACCATTGGTAACTTCAGCAATTCCTTTAACCACAATCCAATGTTCGGCACGGTGATGGTGCATTTGTAAACTTAAGCTCGCTCCTGGCTTAACTGCTATTCGCTTAACTTGAAAGCACTCGCCTTTATCAATCGAGTCATACCAACCCCAAGGCCTAGCGACTTTACGATGAGTCACGGCTTCAGCCTGACCAGCCTTCTTTAAAGTTTCCACTACATTTTTCACCCGCTCAACTTCATCCACTGATGCTACCAATACAGCATCTGGCGTATCTATAATTACTAAATCAGAAATGCCTAAAGCAATTACTGGTCGATGAGGGGCATTGATATAAGTATTATTAGATTTAATAGCCATTCCATGACCGGCGATACGATTTCCAGATTGGTCTTTAGGCGTAAGTGCTGCTACAGCATTCCAACTACCTATATCACTCCAAACGCCCTTGAAAGGCACAACTGCCACCTTATCAAAGTATTCCATCACGGCACAGTCTATTGACTCAGATCGGCATGACAAAAAAGGTCCTTTTTGGGGTCTGATAAAACGACCATCAACTTCAGGGTTTTGCATTGCCTGCTGACAGGAACTCAGAATATCTGGAGCATACTTACCAAGTGCTTCAAGCAGGGTTGATGCAGTACACAAAAAGATACCTGCATTCCAAAGATAATTGCCCGATAAAAGCATGGCTTGCGCTTTTTCTAGAACTGGCTTTTCTTCAAAACGCTTTACAGCATAAGCATTAATTTCACCGGATGCCAAGTTAAGAGATTCACTCTTCTGAATATAGCCATACGCTGTGCTCGGAAAACTTGGCTGAACTCCAAAAGTCACAATAAATCCTGCATTTGCTGCTGGGATTCCAGCCTCAATAGTTGATAAAAAAGTATCTATATTTGGTACAAAATGATCCGATGGTAAATACAATAAAAGATCTGTTGAGGATACACCAGGCATTAGAGCAGAACTCGCCATTGCGGCGGCAGTGTTTCTACCAACTGGCTCCAATAGAATTGAGGTTGAACTGCTTTCTGCTTGAGAATCATGACTAAGTAAATCCTGAACAAAGAAACGATGTTCTTCATTCGTAACGCAAATCGGAGAGCCCAATGATCTCACTCGTTCCAGAGTCAACTCCAACAAGCTCCTACCTTCAATCAATGGAACAAATTGCTTGGGGAATGATTCGCGAGATAAAGGCCATAAACGAGTACCAAATCCACCGCATAGAATGACTGGCTTGATATTTAAATTCATTTTAATATTTTATATGAATATATGGGGTAAAAACTAAGCAATGCCTCCGTGGACTGTAAATTCGCCCACCAACCTACCTCCCCCGCCGTGAGTAATTGAGTTTGCTTTGAATTGACTGACTAAAATACAGAATTTGAGACTAATCATCATAAGGAATATCTAAAAAATATTTAACACCTAATTGTGAAGGATTCCCAATAATCCACTCCGAGAAACCCTTAAATGAAAGATAAAAAATATTTTTAGGGCCATGAATCACGAGATTTTAAGTGTAAATTTCACACTCACGGTTATCATACATTAAGGAATCTTTTTGATGTTGAGTTTATTCAGGTCTATTTTTTTGAAAGCTCACAACCCATTAAACAATCAATTTTGAAGCACGGTTTAAATCTTCCTGTTCACACAAAGTCAGTGCTTCTAATATTTCTAGTCTTTAGAGAAAAGATGATTGATTGTAATTTTTCTAAAATATCTCGCTGGATAAATATTTTATGTGGCCAGGATTCAAATCATTTGAAATTAACTTTAATTAATATCAAAGAGGCTCAGAAAAAGTTTCTCATCGTTAAAAAACCAACTTCCAAAGCACATCCCTTACAAAACGATACTTTCTTAGAAGGCTATGACCAGCAAATTACGGAAATAATATTTGCGCCATAAACGTCGTGGATTTTCAGCGCCTAAAACCATGAGACTTAAATAAAAAATCTCAATAACTCAGGGCTTGGGCACCTAATAGTTGAGGATGAATTAGGGGTTTTTGTAATAAACATCATATATCGCTCATTTAAACTTCGGAGCCTCACCCCAACTCAAACCAGCCTCATCCTTTGGATTCAGAATAGGATCTATCCCAATATTAGGCCAGTGAATATTCAAATTAGAATCATTCCAAACAATGCACTTCTCACTAGTAGCATGCCAGAAATCAGTAGTTTTATATAAAAACTCCGCAGTTTCAGACAACACCAAAAAGCCATGGGCAAATCCAGGCGGTATCCATAACTGCTTTTTATTATCAGCTGATAGTTCAATACCCACCCATTTTCCAAAAGTATTGGATGACTCACGAAGATCAACAGCAATGTCAAACACAGCCCCCTGACAAACTCTCACAAGTTTTCCTTGAGTCTGCTCTATTTGATAATGAAGACCGCGCAATACAGCTTTTTTAGATGATGAGTGGTTATCTTGAACAAATGTCACAGAGTGACCTACAGCGATAGAAAAATCTTTTTCATTAAAAGACTCAAAAAAGCAGCCGCGATCATCCCCAAATACCTTAGGCTCAATAATCAACACATCAGGGATTACTGTCGATGTTACTGTAATTGACATCTATATCTTTTCTATTTATGTTAAAAAACTCAAGAGGATTTTGACTTTGCATTTTCAGCTACCATCTTTTCCAAATACTGACCATAGGCATTTTTCTTCAGTGGCGCAGCTAACTTAAGCACATGCTCAGCAGTGATCCAATCTTGCCGGTAAGCAATCTCCTCTGGGCAAGCCACCATCAAACCCTGGCGCTTCTGTAATATAGCAATAAAACCTGCTGCATCTAACAAAGAATCATGTGTCCCCGTATCTAACCAGGCATAACCTCGGCCCATAATCTCAACCTGCAACTGATTCATATGAAGATACGCTTCATTCACAGCTGTGATTTCAAGCTCACCACGCACACTTGGTTTGATAGATTTAGCAATATCACAAACCTGCTGATCATAAAAATACAAGCCAGTGACAGCATAACTACTCTTTGGCTTTATAGGTTTCTCCTCAATCGATAAGGCTTTAAAAGAATCATCAAACTCAACAACACCATAGCGCTCTGGATCATTGACATAGTATGCAAACACGGTGGCACCTGATGTCCGCTGATTGGCGGTGTGAAGTTGATTCACCAACTCATGACCGTAGAAAATGTTGTCACCTAACACCAAAGCTGATGGATTGTTGCCAACAAACTCTTTACCAATGATAAAAGCTTGAGCTAAACCATCGGGCGATAGCTGAACAGCGTATTGAATATTTAAACCCCACTGAGTTCCATCGCCCAATAATTCAAGAAAGCGTGGCGTATCTTGCGGGGTAGAGATCAATAAAATATCTTTGATACCGGCCAGCATCAATGTGGTGAGTGGGTAATACACCATAGGCTTATCGTAAACAGGCATTAACTGTTTAGATACTGCCTGTGTTACTGGATACAAACGAGTACCAGAACCACCCGCCAAAATAATGCCTTTAC
>JACCDO011098552.1_pt1 | contig 10967 bp, 14 predicted proteins | sample 7446101 | NCBI WGS metagenome assembly JACCDO01 (sample SAMN15323440, study PRJNA562643) | freshwater metagenome | isolation source: river surface water | place: USA:Blue River Watershed | collected 2017-08-16
GGTAAACAAGTAAGTCCAAAGAATTGTAAACAGCCATGCAGTAATGCGATAGCTGATCATTCGTGCAACAGTTCTTTTATGTGTTTCCATTATTTGCTCTGCGCTGGTAAAATGTAGTTGTATTCTGTCAAACCAGAATCAACTGTAATTTGCATAGCACCTGCATCACTAATCTTCATAGTAATCTTACCATCGAGTCCTAAGATGCTTTGAACTTGGCTAACTGGCCATGCCCATGTGTGCTTTAGCTTGCCTTTGATATCATGTTGGAAAACAAAGCTACCTGCGTGTGTGCTTGCATCGCCGAAGAACAATACTAAGTTGTTGTCTTCTGTACGAACTTGGAAAACAGTTTCTTCTGTATGCGCCGCCGCTTGCAACTTCAAACGTTGGATAGCCGCAACAGTTGGCTCAAACTCAACATCCCATGCCGCACCTTTGAACTTAACAGACTTTAACTTTTCGTTAATAATCTCTGCGTTCATAAAGCGATAATCGTTTTGGAAGTCGCCTGCTTTGTTCTCAAAGTGTAAACCTGTTGGAACTGTAATGCCGTTGCGGTCTGCCTTAACAACATTAATCTTTGCGTCTTCTTTGTACTCTGGATTACGCAAGTGCAAGTTTAACTTGTCTAAGTTAGGCATACCAAATGTGCCTTCAAACTCACCGACTGGTGCGTGTGCGTTTGCTGTTACGATAACAGAGCGATCCTCTGCCATAGATTCGATAGCAGTACTATCTTTTGCACCTGTAATCTTTACTAGTGGTAAAAAGCCTAGGCTATGTGTATGTGCTACGATATCGGTTAGTGTGTCTTTGATCATAAAAATCTCCTTAGTGTGATTATATTTAGGTTTTTGGTAAATGTCAAGTCTTTAAAACTCAAATAATTTATTAAATGTGTTCTTTTCTTCTGTGCTCTTAATGTCCCAATCTAGAACTCCGATTAGGTTTTCGAGTTTGTTATCAATGATGGTTTGTTCCATCTCTGCATCGTCAAACGGCAAGTCCATAAACCATTTAGGTAAACGTAACTCGTCAACCGGATACGCAACGCTAGTAAAACCAATTGGGTTTGGCTTTAGTTTACAAACAATAACTTTCGCACCGTCTGTAATTTGCATTGAATACTTGTCGCCGTTCATTCGACGTAGTGTATTCCAGTTAATACTAGCACGAACATGGCCTGGCATATTTGCTTTGCCTTGCTTTTGTTCTTTAGCTTGGTATTCTGTAATATTGTTAGCACGTTTAGGCGAACCTTTCTCCCAACCTGGGCGAGATTTAAATTCAGTTCTAAACGCAGTAATAAAGTCTAGTACTTCTTCTTCAGTTGCACCAGTTAGTACTTTCTTTAATACATCGCTTAAGAAGTCTTGAATAAACGCAGGAGTATCTGAACGCTTAAGGTCAAGACCCATAGCTTTGATTTCGCCCGACTTGCCGTCAGTATCTTTACGTTTGCCTTCTTTGTCATACACTAATACAGCATAACGCTTCTTAGTAATGAACAATGCTTTTGAGCCAACGATTTCACGTCCTGCTTTAATGACTTCACCGCGACTTGGAGGACAATGGAAAGCCTTTTCCATAAAGCCAACGAATGTGCCGTTAACTTCGTCCGCGATTTGGTCGTAAAGTGTAGTAACGTTTTCTTTAGTCCACGGAATAGCACCTGATTCAATGTCTTTCTTAAGTGTAGTAAACGCAGAGAAATAACACGAGTCGGTATCACCGTAAATAACAGACTTACCTACATGGTCATAAGTGCCAGTAATAATCTCGTTTACTTTACTAGCCATATGCTTGGCAATTTGACGTCCAGTAAGTGTAGTAGATTGGCCAATACGCTTATCGAAGAATCTGCAACCTGGGTTAAGAATAGCACCGTACAATGAGTTGAGGTTAATCTTCTTAACTAACTGACGCTTGTCCCAGTATTCTTCTTCAACCTTATTACCTGCTTTGATACAATCTTTTAGTTTAGCCTGCATCTCTTTACGTTCAGCATACCAACGCTTTAGCAGTCCAGGAATGATCCCTTCTTTTTCGTAAGTAAAGATTGTACCATTAGCTGAAATAACCCACGGTTGATTACTATCGAAAATCAATTTGTAAACTTCTGCGGCACTATGTACAGTAGATTCACCATCTTCCCAGTCGATAGTAACTTCGGTATCTTTACGCTGATCCATAACGGCAGTATATTCTTCAGTACCGAACTTACCTTCCCAACTAGCCGCAAATGATTTCTTCTTCAATGTCATTTGTTCGTGAATGTAAGATTCTGTGTAAGTAGGACGCAGTTGACCGATAATAGTTTCCGGACCCATATTAAGCGCACGAATGGCAGATGGATACAGTGAGTTAATATCTAGTGAACCAACCCAGTCTTGTAGTCCTTCTTTAGGATACGCAACATAAGCACCGGCCGCCGCAGTATCTTCGTTCTCATCACGTTTCTTACGGTTAGGAACTTGGAAACCTCTACGATGTGCTTCGTTAATAATAGCTTGTTCAGTAACAGCCACAGCACCCATTGTTGTTTGGAGCAATACTGTACATTCATGTGCTAGTTTATTAGCAAGGTCGATAAACTTTAGTTTGTCGTCTAACTTGTTTAACAACGCAGTATCTTGTCTGTTATACACAATAAACTTTTTAAAGTCATTGTTGTATAGTTGGTCAAGTGTGCCTTCATAAACAGTTTTGTTTTCACCTACTTCCATTTCGCCAATAGCATCTAGTCGATAAGTATGACGTTCTTCATAGGTGTATTTGCGATATAGTTCAAGACTATCTAAGTGAACGCGACCTACTAAGTCATATGTAGTTGCGGCTTTGCCATACTTTTCATATTCACGTTTCTTTGGAAATTGATTCCACAAGCAGAATCTGCGTGTGTCTTCTTTAGACAGTACTTGTGTAACACGGTTAACTGTATATGGAATATCGTAACCTTCTGAGTTCCAACCGCTAATAATGTCTGCGTCTTGAATTAAGTCAAGGAATGTTTCCAGCATGTCTGCTTCGTTAGAAAACAGATGTACATCTGGGATATCTTTTAATAACTCTGTTGCTTCATCCATAGTTAATGTCTTTGGAGGTAGCGCAAGTGTGATTAATTTATCAAGCCATTTTAGGTGAACTGTAATCGCAGTAATCGGCATAAACGCATCTTCGGGCGTCGAATAACCGCGTTCCGGATCGAAGTCCACCTCAATATCGAAGAAGCAAATGTTTAACTTAGGTGCGTCTTGATTTAGATAGTTTTCGCTTAAATGTACGAAAATTGGATTGATGTCGCTTTCATAAAGTTCTTTACTATTGTTAATACTAAGTTCTTTACGGAAGTCTTTTGTGTTCTTACAAACGACGCGAGTTAACGGCTCGCCATAAATGCTTGTAAACTTACCCCTTTGGTCTGGGTAGTAAAATGTGTAACGAACAGGGTGTTCTTTATAAACACGTTCGCCTTTTTCATTGCGTTCGACAACTTTAATAATATCATTATCGCGGTCGAACAATGCGTCAACATAGCTCATATTCTAATTTTTCTCCTATGCAATTTACGGCTTGCAAATACCAACTTGCGGTTTAATGGCCCGCCGACCTTTCTCTAGTATATTTACTTTAATTAAATCACGGAACCATATTTTCAGGCAAACAGTTCCATGCCATAGTAATTCTATCAACGTCTTGGTCCCAATGTCCAATAGTTAAGTGTTCAATGTAACTTGGGAATACTACCATCATCCCGGGAACTGGTTTAATTAGTAAATCGTTAAAATGTTCAGTACATGGTACATCGATTTCTCTAATACTACGAGTTCTGCATGGATCTAAAAATTTAGTACTTTCGCCTTCAGTTAGATATAAAACACCTGAAAAGAAACTCATTGGATGACGGTGCTGTGAATGACTACCGCCCGATCCTCTTAAAGTAACATTAGTCCAGAGTCTTGTTAACTTGAAATGTCCAAACGCTGGATCGTATCCTGCGCTGTCTTGAATTTCTTGTAAACATTCTTCAACTTTATCTGTAAGAAATTTCCAGCGTTCTTGTTTGTGCAATGCTTGGTCAGTTGATTGCACAATCATAGGATAGTGTGGATTGATTAAGTTTTTCTCTTGTGGTACAAGTTCTAGAATTTGATCCAAGTGTTCGCTTAGATCAAATTCATAAAACGGTGTAGGGAATACGTAGTGTGTATTCATAGCATCCTAATTAAGCCGATAGTATCGATTGTGGTTAGCAAGATGTAGTTAGCCAACATGCCAAATGATTTCCTAGTATAAGCAGACCACCCGTACATAGCACAACCAGTGATCCAAATAGGATAGAGAACCAAAAGAGGTGGCGTGGGGACTGTAAGAGCCATTGTGATACTACAGCCAATACTAATAGCCCAAGCAAGAAGCTCGATAATAAAACGAAAAGGATGACTAGCATAATCTTCTTTTATCCAATCGAGCGTCGGCTTAAAAATGGCATCAATCATTTGTCCTTGCCAACTGTGACAATCAATGTTTCTAAGTCGTCAAAGTCAGAGAACACTTCTCCCCAGTTGCCCTTGTGTGCAATCTTAATTGCTTTAGTAATCAATCCAGGCTTAATTTGTAACTCTTCTGCTACGGCCTTGACTGTTTCTTTTAAGCCTTCTTGTAGGCTTTCAATCTCATACTGAATTTGTACGCCTTCATTAACAAGACGTTCGAGTTTTGCTTTTTCTTCTGGTCCATAGGTACGGTCGCCCATTAAAATCTCCTTCTTAGTTTTTTAATTATATGCTATTAATCTAGCGAAGTCAACAGATTTTTATCTAATTGTTGCCAATTTAAGTTTTTCTAATACTTTGATATAAAACCAACCGATATCAAATTCGTACCATTTACGGCTAAATTTAGCACTTGCGCCTTCGCCGTGATGATTGTTGTGTAGTTCTTCACCACCAATCCAAAAGGCAATCGGTAGTATGTTACGGCTAGTGTCTTTGACATCATAGTTACGATAGCCCCACCAATGTGCTAGGCCGTTAATAACACCTGCGGCCCAAAATGGAATCCATAGCATTTGGACTCCCCACACTATTAACCCAATAGGACCAAAGAACAATAAGTCTATGACTAGCATTAAAAGAATTCCTAAAAAGGGGTGGGGAGTATAAACTTTATTTTCCATCCAGTCGTTTGGTGTACCTACACCTAACTTCATTACTTCTGGATCTTGTTTTGCTTTAACGTACAATAATGCGCCTTTAAACAATACTGTCCAAATTCCGTATATTTGTGGGCTATGTGGGTCGGTAGGTGTATCGCTTGCTTGATGGTGTTTGCGATGAACTGCAACCCATTCTTTAGTATTCATGCCAGTGGTCATCCAAAGCCAGAAACGCATAAAGTGTGCTACTGCTGGATGGAATGTAACTGCTTTGTGTGCTTGACTTCTGTGTAGATACAACGTAACGCAAGCAATAGTAATTTGAACCATTACTAACGTGTATAATAATTCTATCATAATAGTCTCCTAAAATAGTGTGTCTGTGAAATAGTATTTACGCACAGAAAAAAAGTCCCACACTTTATAAGAGCCAGGGTAGCGAATCCGGTCTTAAGGGTAGTGGGCACCCGACGCCTTAGGCTCAGATAACTGAGTAACGGTCCTAAGGTGTGTCTTTTGAATTAGATTGTTCTGGTGGACAGATTCCGCCTAAGCCGTAGCCTACACGAGTCATACCTTCCCACCAATAATTAAACGCGGCTGTAAGGATTTCTCGGACGGTCATAGTTGTCCTCTTCTGGGTAGACTTCATAGTCTTCTGGATGTGATACAGGTTCAATATTAGTCTTTTCTTGATGTTCTTTAGCAAGCTCATAACGAATTAAGTCTGCTAAAGTAATTATTTGCGAACGGTCTACCATGATTAGCAAACCTGGATAATTGCGTAGATACCTGTAACTAACATTGTTTTTAAAGCAATGTCGTCCGCTTCAGCATCTAGCTTGTCTGTTCTTACTAGATCTTCTAGTAACTCTTTTGCTTCGGATTGACCGATTTGTCCGTTTTGTAACGCTTCTGCAATTTGAAGTGCTACTTGAGCACGTTCAGCCGCCCAACCTTTACCGGAGTTAGCACAGTGAAATAGTTCTTGCATTAGAATCTCCCTAAGACTGCTTCGGCAGCTCTCTTAGCCTGCGTTTGCATAATTTGTTTCTTTATCTTACAGTACGTCTCTGTACCTTGATTATCTTTACTACGCTTTGCAAAGTCTGTAACTGTATCTTGTAATGGCTTAACAAGTGCTAATACATCTTGTTGACGCCAGCCTTTGCTTTCGCTGTATAGTTGAAACCACAAAATATTCATTTCGATTGCTTCTGCTTGTGGTAAGTGTGGTTTAGAGCAATCAAGTCTTTCTACACTAAAGCGAACGTCGGTTATTTTTGATGATTGATTGTCGTCCCAGAAACTTGGAACCATGCCTTGGATACTAGCACATCCAGTTAATAAAGTTATTGTTAGTAGTGCTAGTAGTCTTTTCATTTTTTAGGTACGCAGTTAGGAACTTTTTTACCGTTCTTTTCTTTCATCCCCACTTGTTTGTAATCTTTCCAGCAAGGATCTTTCTTTGCTTCAGCCAACGCAAAGTAATCTCTGATACCCATTTTCATTGCTTCAGCGTATCCTTTTACTTTAGCTTCTTTTTCTAAATCGAGTTTGCGTTGTTGTACAGCCTTCTGGTCAACGTCTTTATTCATCGACAAGTCTTGTAAAGCCTTACGCTTTGCTTGTAAATCTTCTTTATCTTTTAATGCGCTTTCACCCATCGTATTGTCAAACAAATCAGGTTGGAGTATCTCTTTGCCAACTGTGTGATACGCTGACATGAACGCATTGAACTTAGACATTAAGTCTTTTAATAAGTCTGGATTGGCATTAATTTTAATTTTATCAATCTCAGCCATAACCATGTCGTTAATGTTATCGGCATGTATTAAGAATGTGTTAGCATCGCCGCCTACGCTACCTTCTTCGAATCCTGTAATAACTCTTTCTTCTACAGGTTGATACGGATTAGCACTTTCTTTTACAATTGAAAGAAACTTTTTCATATCGTTTGCACCTTCTACCTTCTTTTCGGCAGCACCGTCAAACGCTTGTAGAATCTTTTTCATGTCCATAAGTTAATCTCTTATTTGTTAGGTGACCACCACTTGCCTGGTCCAAACTCTTTGTCGGCGCCATTCTTTTGTAGTGCATAACTACGGCCGCTTGTTGAATACAACCCTTTAGCCCATTTACCGTTTTTAGTTTTCTTAACACCGTAAATTGCGGCTAACCCTTCTTTGCCAGCTGGAACATCATAGAAATAATAACCTTTTAATACTGGCTTATCGCTTTTATTTTGATATGGCTCTTCGTCCCAACCTTCGTCGTTAGCGCCACCGTCCATTTGATATGCTAAACTGTCTTTCTTATTCATACCACTTACGCTACTAGCATAATCTCTGTCGTATGCTGTTGGACTACCAGGACGACGATATTCTCCTGCTTCAGCTACTTTTTTTTTAGCTGTACGCTTGGCCTTCTTATCGTCTTTGTCGTCGGAACCTGGATCGTATTCAAATTTATCACGAGTGTGTTTTACACCTGTTGATGTCTTTGTAGCAGTACCTGTTTTTGTTTTAAAAGTATCGCCGGGTTTCGCACCGGCTTCGAAACCTTCCATTTTCTTTTTCATTTTGGCTTCAAGTAATGCACTTAACTTTTCTTCGTAAGTCCATGACTCGTCCATTTCAATAGCCTCTTCTTCGACTTCTGGCTCTGGAGTAGGAAGATCCATAGTAATATCGTCGACGGTTGCCGCAGGATTACCCGTGCCAAACTTTGCTTGATATTCCATATAGTGATAAATGCTGTCTAAGTAATCAGCACTCTTTGTAATCTTTGCTTGTACCCATGCTTCTAATTGCTGTCCGTCTTGGATCATTTGAAACAATTTCATAGACATTTTAGCGGCTCTATAAAGCTCGCTCTTAGCCATACGTCCCTCTGGATCTGGATGGCCCTGCTGTGGTACATTTAGTGTTGCTTCAATCTTTGGTTTAACTTCCATTATATTTCTCCGATACTGTATTTATCGCTTTATGCTTCCGCCGGTTAATAGGTTTGTGCCTTTCATATCTAACGCATTCTTAGCAGTACCGTCTTTATTCTTAGCTGTTTTACCTGGTTTGTTCTTGTAAACTGCGCCAACACTAACATTACCGGCACTTGTACCGCCTGCTGTAGCAGTTTCTACAACTTCTTTCTTAATGCCGACAATAGCATTGTAATCTTGCATAGTTAATGTTCTACCTTCTGCACTTAACTGAATTAACTTTTCTGCAACATCATGTAAATCCATATCAGTTTTAGCATCTTCACGAGCATACTCGAACAAGCGAATCATCAAAGGCACATCCATTTCTACAGTATCTGTAGGGTTGTTGAGAGGGGCAATATCTGACCCCTCTGCAAACTCCTTCTTCTTGTGCTTAACATCACCTTGTTTCATTGCCTTCTTTTTATCTTTGTGTGCGCCAGCACCGCTAGTTGTTGCCATAGCGTTTTTAGCCACAAAGTTACGAGGCTTTGAAGGTTCTGCCTTCTTTGTTTTTGACTCGTATAGTTCTCTAATTCTCATGATATTGCCTCACTAATATTATATTTACCGCATTGCTACTTTAAAATTCTTAAACTTGTCGTCACGTTTTTCTAATCCCTTTAGTGCAGGATTAATAGGTTTTGTAGCGGCCTTAGTATTATTAAAGTTGTCAACTTTAGGTTGCACCCTGTTCTGCCAAAACCATACTGCTACTTTAGCGGCAACTTCTGGCTTTTCTACAAGCTCGGGATGTTTAACTAAATCTAGTCCTAATGCTTTGCCAGCTTTTTCGTAATTATATTTTCCAGTTAATTGAATGTAACCACGACCTTTGTACTTCTCTCCATCGCCGGGCATTGTGTTGCCTAGTGTTTCTGCTTTAGGATTAAAGTTCTTTGGCTTTTTAGTTTTAGGATCTAAAATAACTTTTTTCTTTTTGTCTTTCTTAAACACTGGTTCGTATTTCTTAAAGTAATTACCTGAACCATATTCAATCATTGATTTAAAGTTATCTGACTCGTGTGCTGTTTGTGCCAGGAACTGTGCTAACTCTGTTCCTTTAATGCCAGCGGCCACTGCGGCATTAGTTAATGACTTTTCATGTGGACTGCCTGTAACAAGTAATTTAGGTACAGCATCTTTAGAGATATCGTTTGATTTAACTTGTTTAATGATAGGAGGTTTTTCGTCTGCTTGCTGTCTGTCTTTATAAGCGTCCCATGCCGCACCACCGCCACCTGCTAACGCACTAGCCATACCTAGCCCTGCTACCCAGTCTTGCCATTTTTCATCAAGCTGTAAATCTTCTAATGAAAATTCCTTACCGTGAAGTTTAACATTTAATACACTTTGAATTAATGCCCATGCTTCTTTTGTTTTTTTAGAAGCAATTAATTTTTTTAATTGGTCTCGTTGTTCGGGTGTTGCTGACATGTAAAACTTAGCAACTTCCATAGCACCAATGTTGCCAGGGTACGACGCCTCAACAATAAATTCTTTCGCTCTCATATATCCTTCTCGCCTGTTAAGTGTGGTTTGTTAAACCATAATCTAAACCACTCAGGTGTACCTGGTCGAATATTATTTTGACGCATTAGTTCTGCTTTACGAGTACCTTCTGCACTAATCTCTTCACCGTAACTTCCTGCTTGTTGTGCTTTGTATTCGTGTAGTCGTGCTTCACCACCTAATCCTCCTAAACCACTAAGTGCTTTTAATTCGTGGATAGGATCATTAGGATCTAGATAACAGTCATCGTTGCTATCTTGATTTAAATCTCTAGCAGTTATTCTATACTGTTTCATATTAACTAATGTTAGGGTCGATGCCTCTAGATTTAACACCGCCTTTCTTTCTAACCTTAGCAAGTTCTGCTAACGCATGGCGAATTTGTTCGATGTTCATTTTTAATTCTTCAAAGTGACTAGCAATGCTTTGCCATTCTGTTGGACTAGCATTTGCCGCACGAGCTGCCAAGTCTTTTAATTGGCCACTTGCTCTTAGCATACGTGTTTTTAATTCAGCAGGGTTTGCCTTTTCGTGTCCATAAATTGTAGGATTCATTGGATCTGCTGGATTTAATTCAATTGGCATTTCTGTTACATGGCCACGAGCAGGACGACTGCCAGGACGTGGTTGACGTTTAGGTTCTGTGCCAAAACTTGCTTCATCTAAATCATCAGTTAAATGATATGCCTTCATCATCTTACGAAGTGTGCCCTTGTTAACATCTTTAGTTGTGTTTTGTTTTGTAATTGTGCCAACACCTGCGGCATCTTCGTGCAATCCAAACCCTTCGCGGATAGCGTTTATTAACTCGCTTACGCTTGCTTCGGTACTAGGCAAACTATCTCGCTCTCCGATGTGCGGATCGCCTTCTTCTACTGTACCTAGAGCGTATTGAAAGAATCCGTCGCCTTCATTTTCGATCATTACTATATACCATTGATCGTCGGTTTCTTGACCTTTGGTACTGAACATATATGCGTCATCGGATTTACGTTGACTCTTCCAGCCCATTGCTTTCATTACACTAGAGACTTTATTAACAACTTCAGGCCATTGTAATGTAGTGCCTAACGAAGCTTCAGTTAAGTCGTCCGGAGCGAATCCAACGTAACTATTACCGTTCTCATCTCCTGAACGTACAACAAATGCGCCGCCTTCTTCTGATTCTATTTCGCCAATTTCCCAACCCATACGATCAAGAACGCTTTCTACTTTTTGTTGTACAGCATCATCGCCGTTGTACCACATACGAGCAAATTTGAGTAGCGTATCTTCTTCACCACCGTCGCCACTAGCAAACTCTTTTAACGA
>JACCDO012060361.1_pt1 | contig 10967 bp, 9 predicted proteins | sample 7446101 | NCBI WGS metagenome assembly JACCDO01 (sample SAMN15323440, study PRJNA562643) | freshwater metagenome | isolation source: river surface water | place: USA:Blue River Watershed | collected 2017-08-16
CAGCAATGGAGAGAGAGAGGAGCATCGATCATCGGCGGATGCTGCGGGATTGGCCCGAAAGAAATAGCCGCCATTGCCAACAGCATGTGCGCTCCTTGCAAAGAATAATGAAAAGCTGAATATTTTAACAATTATTTGAATGTTGTCTGCTCTGAATGTCCCCAAATGAACTAACTACAGAGGCTAATAAGCGCATGCAGCAAATGTCCTCACTGGCAATGATTGTTACACAACTTATCTACGGTTCTATCACTCTCTTGTATGCCTGGCTCGTTGCCACGGGCTATCAATGCAGCAGCTCCCCTTGCATGCCGAGGAGCTGCTGCTTCCCGCTATCTCTACTATGCACCTGTAACTAACTAACTAACTACTTATCAACTGGCTTAGTCCGGGGTCACCCTCACCTGCAGCGGTACCGGGCCCGAAGGTTCTTCCCCAGCTGGCTCACCTCAAAGTAGAGGAGATCTAGGGAAAGCGACGACGTCGGGATTTTCGAACGATGAAGATATAGGTGTTAAGTAGAAAGTGTGGGAAAATGAGGAGATCAGACTACCGACTCAAATTCGCCCAATCATTTGGTGACTCTAGTCAGCCTCATAACGATGTGGATACTATCACTGCGGGTATGAAATACGAATTTACTCATACATTATCTGCTTCATTCTTTACTTACTTACTCACTTAATCATTAGTAAAATTCGATGGAACTGGCAAGTTTATGGCTACTGGTGATAAAGGTGGTCGTATTGTGTTGTTCCAAAGCTCAGACAAATCAGAGGATGAAGATAATAACAAACATAAAAATGATAGCAGAGAAATCGAATCCGCCTGGTACTTACTTACTTACGTAACTTATAAACTTCTTCAATTACTAATTTTCTCAATTAGGGCACCATATTGTCAATTTTTAAGTCATGAACAAGAGTTTGATTATTTAAAAAGCTTAGATATAGAAGCAAAAATCAACGACATAAAGTTCGTTCCCTATAGTAACTCCTGTAGTAATTGTATATTTATATTGTCCACAAACGACAAGTCAATGAAATTGTGGAAAATCAATGAATCAAATCAAAATTCATATATTCCCACCGCACGTGAGTCTTATATATCTGGAGGTGGTTTGACGCTGCCTCGACGAAGTAAGAATCCCATAAGTGCAGCTAGTCTTCCACCTTCAACGCAGCTGTGCTCCACACCATACGGAGATAGGAGTATAACTGCCAGTTGTAAGAGACTGTACCATCACGTGCACGCGTATCACATCAATTCAATATCCCTAAATAGTGACGGCGAGTCCTTTCTTTCGGCTGATGATTTACGAATAAATTTATGGAACTTTGAACAAAGGTAACAACATAACGGCTACTACATACACACTCACTCACTCACTCACTCACTCACTCATTATCTTCTTATAGTGATAAATGCTTCAACTTGCTAGACATGAAGCCAAATAATATGGACGAGTTGAACGAAGTGATAACCGTCGCCAGGTTCCACAAGAACGATTGCAACAAGCTGCTGTACAGCACCTCAAAAGGGATTATCAAGTTAGGTGACACACGAGCATCTGCATTATGTGATAAACAAGCTAAATTTTATGGAGATCGTGATTGTGATGCCGGTAAATCTTTCTTTAGTGAGATTGTGTCGTCTATAAGCGACACGGACTTCGACCCCACCGGCAGGTACATCGTCAGCAGGGACTACCTCAGCATCAAGGTGTGGGACATCAATATGGACTCGGAACCAGTGTATAAATATGAAATTAATGAAAATTTAAAGTCAATTTTGTGTGATTTGTACGAAACGGATAGTATTTTCGACAAGTTCGACCTGTGTATGAGCCCAAACGGCAGCACGATCGTGACCGGCGGATACGACAGTCAATTTTACCTCAGTAATTTGGATGGTAGCAAGCTGTGCAAGACCTGGTTGCGGACCGAGGTACCTACCAGTGTCAATAATAGTGATAAGAATAAGTATAACGGCAACAAAGCTGTAGATGCTGCAGCTCCCGTCGATATTAGCCGTAAGGTATTGCACTGTGCTTACCATCCCCACGAGGACACTCTTGCAGTCACTGAGAATGCCAGCCTGTATCTATACAAGGTAGCACCGGAATGGTAGCTGCCGCACAAGTTAGTTAGTAGAGTTTAGATAAGCATGTAGTTTGAATTTTAGCTGTATTTTTATAACAATAAAATTATTTTAACATATAATTTCCTCCCTATCCCTGGCCTCACACGCAGCCTTTATTGCACATGCGAATGTGCCCAAAGAGTATCAATGCTCTCCACTTTAGGTAGCACCAGGGAGTGCTTATCATCAGGTGACTGGATTAATCCGTTTAACACTGTAAAATCTGCTTCATTCAACAAGGCCGAGTTCAACTGACTGGATTTCTCCATCATTAGGGGAGGAGAAAAAGTAAAATTGTTCTTCAAGGAAAATGGGGAGTCCAGATTCATGTCTTGTTGCTCTACATTCAGTCGCACGTAGTCGGATAGTCGGATAGTATCCGGTGCGGGAAGACCACATTCATTCAAGTTAAGTTGAAATAATAAACTGTGTTGATAGTCATCAATACCGTTACTACTAACACTGTCGGACTCACTTGAGTCCAAGCTTGTAGCGATGGCTAAGTCCATCTTCTTACGGCGTCGAATAATATTGTCGGAGCCATCACTCTCGTCAGTAGTTAAGTCAAAATCCATTTGCTCATCTAACGGTAATGAGAAATAATTACCGGTTAGATCGTCGTAGCCACTCGTCAACCCTATGACGGCGCCACTCGCTGCTCTGTTCTTGACGGACTTCTTTGTTGATACTAAATAAAATTGAGTGAGTAAGTGAGTGAGTAGTGGGTGAGTAGGTGAGTGAGTGAGTCGTTACCTGACTGCTTATCATTATTTTTTGGTTTTAGTCTTATATAATTATGCAAGTTTTCAATAGATATAGGGATTGCAGTGCCCGCTTCCATCTGCGACTTAGCCGAGTGTGTGGTGGTATTCTTATCATTAGTTGTGGTGTGTTCATGTGTTGAGTAGGTGTTCTTTTCTCGCGTATTTTCATTGTTGCTGACAATGCCCAAGGCTTCGTCCATTGGTACCTTGAATGCCCCAAGGGTATACGCTGCTTGGAGGATTTTTACAGCAACTGCGTGAGTAAGTAAGTAAGTGAGTGAGTGAGTGAGTGAGTAAGTGCATGAGTGTCACCTAAACAGCTTGGATCCTTGAAATCACAGTGCTTGCATACTCCTGATGCCAGTTTCTTCACGTTATCATCAGCTGCCGCACTGGACTCGTTTTCTTGTAATAATTTACTGGCGATATTCTCTGCAACTAAGAATATGCGCTTTAGGTCGCTTTTCCCGATGTAATTGTTGCTTGCGTCGGTTGGCACGTTCAACTTTACCTTCTTCTTCACTACACCAGTGATGGCCGAGGACAATGCCATACTAGCCGCACCCCGTTTCCCTCGACTGGTACTGGAAGGATCTGTGTTGACGCTTGTCTCGGAGTCAGAGCAAGAGCCAGCAGTACCAACGCTGCTAATGGATGAGCTTGGCACGTATGAGATCTGGGACATGTTAATGATCGTATTTCCATTTTCTTTATTCAAACGTCGGAAGTTGCGACGCATGAAGGAGTACCTTTATAGAGTGAGTAAGTGAGTGGATGAATGACATAGTGAGTGAGGACGAAGGTGAATACCAATGATTTTTGACGTGATTATCTGTTCTTCCTGGCAATCTTTTCGCTATTTCAGACCATTTATTCCCTAATTCTTTATGTGCTTCGGACATTATGCGTTCTATGGAGTGAATAGTGTGAATAAGCGAGTGTAAGAGATGACTTGATACGTGTATTAGTACCTTCTTCATCTGTCCAAGTATCTTTATTGATATTTGGGTCCAAATGGTTGTGCCATCTTTCACGGCATTGTTTACCGCTTCTCCATGGAATGTGGAAGTCTATGTATAGATATTCATGAGTATAAAATGATAATTAAATGTATTATGAGGGAAGGATGAGTGTTTGTGTACCTTTTACGATGTGATCTGCAATAACACTCCATGATTTGGTGCCATACTGGCCAACAAGTCCTCTGATCGCGTTGTCTTCTTCAACAGTCCATACTCGTCTAATTAGTAAATGAAAGTAAGTTGAATGAATGAGGAATGGGGAATGCAATGCACGATGAATTTATAAGTTATGAGTAATAAATAAGTGAGTAATATCATATATATGTACCTGTCAGTGCCCTTGTCCTTGTAGTCGTCTTCTTCGCTGATATTATCCATCCTAAGAGTAAGTGTGACAAGTGAGTGCATATGTGAGTAAAGAATGAGTGACGGGGCTATTAGTAAGCGAGTAAATGCATAAGTACCTGCTGTGATATTGTAGCCGTACGGATACTTGTGCTTTCTATGTGTCTTTCCTTTCTATTTTCCTGATTTTTATCGCTGAAAAATCACAGTTAACGGCTCATTTGGCGGGACTCGGGTATAGTTGCACCTAGAAAATTAAATAGTAAAACTTCGAAAGAACATATAAAAATGAGTAGAAAGTGGCAAGACAATGAGAAATACCGTGTAAAACCCCTTAAGCGTTGGTATTTCATCATCACAACGGTATCCAGGTCGCTATCTACGACTCCAATAAGTTGGCCATACTGTTGGTTAGTTGTAGATACGGAATGTTGTAGCAAGCGCAATGGTGGGCGACTCCTCATATGCATCACTCTAATTATCTATGATCTTCCTCCATTCACCACTCTTGGAGTGACAAGTGACCACACCCAGGCCCTCGACTTTGGGGAGATTTTTGGCGAAGTTTCCTACTGGTCCCTATCTAAGAGACATTTGCTGTCACCTATACACCTCGCACTGGGAAATTCGGCTTCACTAGTGTATACTGATTAGACTGAATAGACAAAATGGATTCCGTCCGACTGAGTCTGATCGACGAGCTGTCGCAGAGTCCCGTGAATGCACTGAATATTCGCGTGCTATGCCGCGATAATCCAGGCTTAATTGCAACGACTAAAGGTATCCGACTCAAGGTATGGAGTATCTTGTTACTTGGTGAAGCATATGAGAATAATGAGAATGTTCCTTACGACAACAGTAGTACATGTGCAGAGAGTCAAGTGTTGGAGGCTGATGTCAAGCGTACGCGTAGTGACATTGACGAATTCAGATCAGCGGCATATAAGAAATGTATTAACGATATTTTACAATATTTTTGCATCAGCAATAATGTGCAATATAAGCAGGGAATGAATGAACTACTCGCACCATTTGTGTATTTGAATGCACCTCCAAAGGGAAACATGATATCATATTTACTGTTCCAAGCGCTGCTGTTTCGCTATTTACAGCGTTATTTTTGTCTCGATGAGTCCACATTTTTATTCAAATCGTTCCGAATGTTTGATTTACTATTACTATATCATGACCCACAACTAGCATTACACTTGCATGAACAAGACTTTATCCCCGAGTTATACTCAACTCAGTGGTTCTTAACTCTATTCGCTAGAGCCCTGCCTATGCAACACACGTTAAGGCTGTGGGACATGATCATTAGTGTCGACGATCCAGCATTTATTTTCTTCATTGGACTGGTCTTATTGTGTAGTAAAAGAACTGAACTGTTACTCGTTGAGTCAGATCGACTGCCCGAAATCATTAGTACGATCGCTTTTACTGATGAAGAGAGTATAGATAACATCGTCGCGGATGCCTGGAAACTATACAAGTCCACACCGCGATGCTTTGTGAGGAAATTAAGGTTGTGTTGCATAAACACTACTGAACTTACCCCGATGCCGTGCAAGATCAACAACAATACGGCAGCTAGTACTCCGATGAAGAAGAATAAAGGGTGGCAGGGACACGAACATGATGTATCCATGGCGACGCAAAGCGTCGGTGAGTGTGTGATGTTGTCACCTAAAGAATTAGTGGATAGCTTAGACGATGCTGAGTCATCTCAGTACGTCTTGCTAGATGTGAGATCTTCTAATGACAATCGCTTGTATGGAGCCGGATCTATACCCAAAGCAGTTGTACTTGAGCCCAATTTTCTTGACAAACCGGTAGCATTTGACAGTTGGCTGCAGCATTTTGACTCCTGCCGCGACCTCAAAGTATGTATCATTGACTTACCGCCGGTTCGCATAAGCGAAATAGCATTGTGGCGGCGGCTGCTGCTAGGATACGGCGACGGCATTGCAAGTGGCACGAATATCATATTTAACAACAAGAAAGTGTACAACGCATACAACCGACCTAGGGATAAGTATAGTCAGTTCTGCAAGGAAGAGGAGCAAGTGATAACCGAGGACTCCTTCCGCCCTGCCGTGGCTCTGGTGAAACTGTTGCAGCAAGCCTCCTTTAGCAAGGTTTGCATTCTTGAAGGCGGTTACCCGAGCCTGGTGGACTACATCTGCAGTGCCAAAGGGTCTCTAGAACCACTCGTTATTGATCATGATGAGAAAAAATGGGCTAAATATTTACAATCTTCTGGTCGCTTTAAAAGCAAGGCTTCTCCGCAGCCCTTGCCCGTGTCGAGTGGTGGCGACACCCCTCCGTCTGTCAAGAAGGTGTCACATCTGAGTGAATTAGAGATACTAGAAATAGGTTATAAGTATGCATTAGAAATGCAGCATGAGACCACGGCGGCGCTGCTGCTAAGTAAGATCAACAAACTAAAGGGAGTAGAAGAGGTGGAGCCTAGCGAGATGTAGTGGCATGGTGTGTCCGGATAAGTGTGAACCTTTGTATTGACTGTATTTTAATTAGTTACATTTTCCTTTTTCCAAAAAAAATTATCCTCTATTTTGTCCGCCTTTTTTGTTCCCTTCGTCCCCGAGGTAAAACCTCATTCAATGTATTTGTCGTAGTATTAATCATTAAATTATGCTTACGCTTGTGCACCACCAGCTTCAGCATTAGCTTGTTGAGTAATTGGTAAAAATAATTTATATTCTGCTGGTAATTCCTCTTCGGAGTATAGGCGATCAGAGAAATAAATACGACGAATACGACAGTTAGCGTGAATTTGTACTCTTAATGTCTCAATGTAGTTGGTACCATAAGCACGACGAGTAAAATCACTTAAATTGAATTGAATTTGATTCCATCCTTCATCTAATCTCATAGGCATGGTGCAGATGAATGGCTTGACACGGGTTGTTGATTGGTAGTTTGATGCACGGAAACGTCTTCTTACATTCTTATCATCAAGAACCATTACTTCAAAGGTAAAGTATTTTCTTAAATTCTTGATAATCATGACAAGAAATGGTAGTTTCACACATAATGTTTTCTTAGGATCAGCAGGACATTGAATATAAGTGGTACTTACATTGGTGCCCATGATCTCAAGAACTGATGACTGAATATCAGGATCGGTGATTCTCTTGATATGTCCATTTCTCACTAGAATAAAAATAATAAGTATTGAATCAACAAATTAAATTAGATAGCATCAAAGTTACCTTTCTTGTCCCAAATCAACAGTGGCTTGCTGCCGATGGAGTAGAGGATGGAGAGGAAGCCAGATTGGTATGTGTTGCGGAACATCGCTTCTTCTTTTTGTCTTTTTTTAACTGTTTTTTGCCCATCGAAAAAACGGCGAAAATTGCGGCCTTAATGATGGGGTTTTGACCGGCCCCACGGTTTGCCGTTTGAAAACGGAAAGGATTTACTAATCTCTCACTCGCGATTACTCGCTTGTTCCTCATTCGTTATACTTCTACTCACTTATCGCTAGCTGTTACACTTGCCGTTTCAGAATAACGGTCGTCTGGTAGTCCTGTGTGAGTTCATAACTATGTTTGCATTACACTGTTGATGCTCTCTTCTACTGTAGCACCAGCAACACTCTAATATATCATCTAGTCGATGCTTTCTTGCGGATTTTCCAAAAATTGGAGCAAGAAAAAAAATCAACATAAAAAAACCAATTTGTTGAAGTTGAAGATGTCGAGGCCAGTGTCTGCGTCGGTTACGAAGGCAGAGAAAGCGGCAGAAAAGCAGCGTGTTCACGCTACATATGCCAAGAGTGAAGTTGCGTTTTGTGTTGGAGTAGCTAATGTGATCTTTAGTTCGTATCTACTGGGCGCGTATCCAGCGTTGTACTTTGTGTGGCATACTATTAAAAACACATTACTGCTAGCCTATCGCATTCCAGATTTTAAGAAGCGTGGGTTTCACTACTATTTGTTCGATTATTGCTATTTGGTTAATTATTTCAGTTTATTTTATTTTATTTATTCAATGATAAGCCAAGATGGTTGGTGGACTGATGTCTTGCGTACCTATGGTTGTTATATCTTTCGAGCATTATATGTTCATGCAATGGGTCCATTAGCTCTTTCAGTTGCTATTTTCCGTAATTCAATGATATTTCATGGTATTGATCACATGACAATACTTGCTGTTCATATTGGTCCACCTCTTGCTATGTTTGGTTTACGTTGGTTCTACCAACAACATGTCGACTTTTTTGGTCGTGATCTCTTTCATGCAGACTTGAATAAAGAAGATTACTTCCATACATTATTCTTCGTTCCAGCAGCATGTTACTTTCTGTGGTCGATTCCTTATGCATTCTTTATGTTTTTTATTAAAGATGAAGAGTACTTCGCTAAGCGCAACTACCGCACGGTGTACACGGAATACAAAGATAACCCGATGCTTAAACCAGTGCTACTAGCATGCGGTGAGAGGTGCAAGCCATTGATGTACATGCTGCTCCATGGAGGGTTGAGTGTAGCATCGTACTTATTCTCATTAATTTGGTGGAGAAATTTTGAAGCAAATGTAATTTTGCTTGTGATACTCATGGCAACAAGTATCTATAACGGCTCGACGTATTACTTTGAAGTTTTTAATGTAAAGGAACTAAATAAAAGTACGTAGTTCATGTGACAAGTCTATTCTCTAGTCTTTCTCCCCGCTGAGCTGTTATCTTATACTTTGGTGCGCACAAGTAGTCTTCAACAATCTACCTATCTACTTGCTTACACACTCACTTACTTACTTACTTATCACTTTACTAACGCTCAGTATATTTCAAAAGTACCGACATCGTTGACAAGAAAAAAAAATTGGTAATAAATTTCCTTCTTGGTTTGCCGAGGTAATTTGAGATGAAGATGGTGGCTTTAATGTCAACATCGCCTCTTTGATGAACTGTTTCAGCTTGTTGCCATGATTCCCGCGCAAGAAAAACCTGTCAACTTTAATGACCCCGAAAAGCTACAGATTCTTGCTGCAGCACGCCAGCGCGGTATATCTGTTATCGCACCGCTAGATCCTGCGATATTTAGGTAGCAATCTCTCAATCGCTTGTTTTCACTTTATATATACATACCTTACTCACTCGATCTACAGGTCTCCCACACTAGAGGCGCTGTTACCCACGATTAACTCTCCCAAGTTCAACAAGGTAGTTAGTAAAGGAGGCGTGTCCAAGGAAAAATTCGCCTTACCAGCTGTGAATTCAACAGGTATACTCATATTCATGCATTAACTTGTTGTAGCTATTTACTTACTCTTATATAGCAGTTGAAAGTACAAGTAAACAAACAAAAAATCAATCAGGAACTTACGCGTATTTGCAATACTCGCAAGAATTGTCTGAGCTTTGTGACGACCTAAATAACGTCACAGTATTGCTTGAGAATGAGAACTTAGGCGCCTCCGACAACGAGAGTGTCGATGACTCTAGCTCAATATTTAGTGTATATAGTGTTGAAAACTTTCACGACGACTGGGTTAAACCAAAGCAGCTAGACATGGCAACGCTGAAGAGGAATGCTTTGTGTGAAAACTGTTATAAGATCATCAGTTTTGTCCCTGCGGTACTCACTTTCTCACTTACTCGCTCGCTTACTCTCTCACTCACATCTCTACAGGTATGTGCATGTTGTATCTATTGTAATTGCGTCTCGCATATAAATTGCTTAAACAGAAAACAAAAAAAGCTCGTCTTTAAAGGAAATTTTGTCTGTTATTTGTGTCTGGACGACATCGAAGACAGCAAAAAGGCGTATGTGAAAAAGATAATTAAGTCTGCAACCCACTACAAGCAGGGCATCGCACAGACTATGATATGCAAGAACTGGTATGCACTCACACACTCACTTACTTACTTACTTACTTACTTACTCACTCGCACTCAATGAACCAGGCGATCATTTCGGTGGAGCAAAGTGAGGCGCATCTGCATTAGTGGCATCCGTTACATCCAAGCCCGCTTTCGTGTGAGAAGAAAAAGAAAAGAATTTTTACGAATTCGTCAAGCAAAGTTACGTCCTGTGATGGTCACGGTGGCTGCAGTCCTCGGGCTAACTCCTCTCACAGAGGACCGCTACTACCTCGTCGCTACTGCCATTGAAGACGAGAGCGAGAAGCAAAGTTACTACTACGCAACGGACATGTTCCGAGCTGGTGAGACGGTGAATAAAACGGTCCTCTTCGGGGGGGTTTCGGGGTTTAGTTCTATTGTTTTCAACGTGTTTCTAGCTGCCGACAGGCTCGTCAAAGAGTCCAAAGATGTGTTTTTAGGTCAAGCTTCGTTAAAATTAGCAAATTATAACATATGGAGAATAGGTGGCACCTTCGACTTGCGCCTGCACGAGGTGGAGTACATCCCTCTGGTTGAACCAACCACGGTGCACCCGGCGATCTACTCAACGCATGTCGCAGATACAACAATTGTATTCACTATAACACCTGGAGCTGGCTTAGGCAGCTGCTGTGGCAATGCTTATGGAAGTGATATTACTGAGTTAAGTAAGATATTGCGAGCCATACCGGCTAGTGCGGCGGTTTATCCCTACTCCACAGCTACGGAGAGTACCGCTGCAACCAAAAGCAAGTCCGTTAGTCTGACCACGCCACTACCCATGAAGAAAATGTACCTCTCACTCATCCATAACCACCTGTA
>JACCDO010374615.1_pt1 | contig 10966 bp, 4 predicted proteins | sample 7446101 | NCBI WGS metagenome assembly JACCDO01 (sample SAMN15323440, study PRJNA562643) | freshwater metagenome | isolation source: river surface water | place: USA:Blue River Watershed | collected 2017-08-16
AGTTACCTTCGACCTTACTGCCTTCCTCGATACGGGCCTTCTTAGGACTACTTGGTCCTTCAGCTGCATCTAGCAATCGAATCATATCTTTCTCTACTCGAGTCTCGCTCTCACCGTCATTGTATAATATATCATACGTGCCGTCGCCACGATCTCGTGCGACCTTGCCTGGGTACCATTTGCTGCGTCCTCGATAACGTGCTTCTATATTATCTCCGCAACAAAAACCTTTTGTTTTGTCATCTGATGATAAAACTGAAGATAGGCGTATATTAATTTCATCAACACGTAACTCTATGTCCCCATCTTCCAGTCTTAGGTCGTAAATTCCATTTCTATAGTCTCTGTATATTTTTCCTCGCATCCATCTACCTTTTCTGCGAACATCAGTTTCTATAATATCGCCTTCTATGAATTTGGATCGATGTCTTCTTTCATCAGCATCTCTACTTCTACTTCTATAATCAGGACTTCTAGACCTTTCCCGTCTGTCAGCAGAGTACCTACGACTTGATACGCGAGTTTCGTCAAAACTTCTTCTTACATCATCTTGTAATGGTCTAACAGAACTTTCTTCGACACCTAAGTCTTTTTCTCCATCATCGTATTCGATGTCCACTGTCCTGTCATCATTTAATCGTATGATAACCCCTTTAAACCAAGCACCGATGCTTCTATATCTTGCCTCTATGGCCATTCCTTTGTACAAAGTATTATCAGATCGCCTAGAAAAGTCGCGGCGTTCTCTTCGATCACGGTCATCGTCATCTCGTTCTCGACTACTATTATATCGTCGATAGGAACGATCTTCATCTCTATCTCTACTCTTACTTGATTCACGAGACCTTTGTCGATCGACATAGTCATATTGATCATTGTCTCGGCTAGTTCGTGTGTAATCTCTGACATTCTTTCTCAATTTTGGATTGCCTCTTAAAGCCGCGAAGGAACGGATAAATTCGAAAAATGTTATGTTACGTTGAATACCTAAGAAGTTTCTTGAACGCAAGTATTGAGCTATTTCTCTTCTTGGGGTGATAAGTCCGGCCTCTGTAAGTGCTTGACAGGTTTCAGGTGGTGTGATATTACCCTCGATTGCAAATCTGTCAAAAATACCTTTCAATTCTGCAAGAACTTTGATGTCTAGTAAATCTTTCTCCGCGATCGTTGCATCATATTTTTCGTCATTTCGATCACTGCTGCGATCATTTCTATCATATCCCCTTGAAATATTGTCGCGATCTTCCCTGGAATCATTTTCCCACTTTTCGTTGACATCCGATCTCTGTGCGTCATTTCTTACTTCATTGTTTGTTGCGACGACCTTCTTTTCCTCGTTAAACTCCCCAAGAGGCACATCAACATCCTCTCCTGCAAATATAGATGCATACTGAGAGACAAATTCAACAAAATCGATTTTTTTCTCATATTCTTTCAGAGAAGTCAACCATTTTTGAACCAATGATGTGTCAAGAGGCTTATTCATGTACTCTAAAATTTGCTCCACTTGAGCGCCTGTCAACCTACCGTCTTTTATTGTATCAAAACGATCAAATATTGCTTTCAGTTTCGCTACTAACTTTATTCTATGCGACTCCAGAGTGAGGACGTATTCGTCTAACTCGTCCATGGTTTTAGCTTTTAGTATGTGGATATTTTTTTTCCGTAAGTCATCTATATATCTGGCTAATTTTCGGCGAATAATTCCATTTTCAATGTTTAATGTATCACACATGAATTTTTCGTCAATTGACAAGAGCAATCTACCATCAACCTTACTGACTGCAAATTCCGCACATAAATCTTTCAATCCACAATTAACTAACCAGGCTTGCACTTGTTGAACACCCCATGTGCTGACATCAACTTCTTCATCATTTGCACTATCATTTTTATCATCAGTATGTGTCTGCGCCTTTGAGGAAATAATAGGATTTGATACTTCCACAGGTTCATTGAGTGGATATAAATCTTGTGTAGTTGTATGTTTGGTCTCTAAATTGCAATTTACTAATATAATTGGAAAAGAACCAAAATTCCTGAGAAATTCTCTACTTTGGCCATCCGGTGTTGGGAATGATTTCATGGTATCGGATGCAATAACAATACAATTAACAGTGGGTACACCATCGCTAATTGCAGCCAATAATGCAGCCCTTTCGGCACTAACGCCATTATTGTCGCCTTCACGAATGAATACATCACATCCCGTGTAAACTTTCCCTGATGAAGTTAATAGAGCGGCTCCGCGTGAAAAGTGCTTCTGGCCTGAAAGACGGCCATTTTCACAAGCTTTAAATGCTATATCAACTAACTCTTCTAAAATTGTCATCCCAGATTGTCCAAACGATTGTAATCCACTGAATGTGCTATCATATAATAATTTGTGTGAATGCTTAGAAACACTAAGATCATTTGTGGATGTCTCAATGGAATTTCTTCCAACTGTAAAAGAAGAATTAGGTTCTATTATCAAACTAAGACTTTTATTCGATCGTGATACGCCTTCAAAATCATCACTCTTAGGTCTATGTTTGGATTTTTTCGGTGATACAATAGGTGATTTACTACCTTGGATAGAAGGTGATGATAAGCTATTAAAAGCTGGTTGGTTTATGCTGTCAGTAGCTAGCGTGTTGGCACCTAAAATCATCATCATAACAGAAGAACTACAATATTATTGTTAGTAAAATGTGAATCAACGAGAAAATATTGGATACCTGTATGCTTTTGGATCTAGAAGGTCGAATTGTCCAGACTTGCCATTGGCATTACCTAAACCATTGATCTCTTCTCTTTGTGTGCTGTCATTAAGTGAGCTTGTTACTCCTTTCGATTTACTTTCAATAATACCACTTTTTTTACCACTGTTGAGACCACTATTTGAATTCTTTTTCATCTGCTTCAATTCGCGTGCCTTCCATATCAGCTTGTCTGCGCGGTCTGCACCCTGGCGCAATGCCTGTGACATTTTTCTCTAACTACTACTAGTGCTTAACAGTAAAATTTGAAAAATCTAAGGCCGGTTAAAGAGTAGGTCTCGGGAAAGAGAAGCTGCCAAATTATACTGTCTAAAATTCATTATTATGCACAACAATAAATATATATTAACTGTACCTTAATTAGTCTCGCGCGAATGCTGCAGCTATTCATTAAAATAGTATATAAATCTATTACAAAATTGTCAAAAAAACGTATATACACTGTTGTTCAGCGTTGTGTAGGCTTAATGGTGACCACCAAGTAACGGAGCCTGTTCAAGTTGTGATGCTTTGGTATCAAGAGCTGATTGTGATAGGACAACCATACCAGTATCATTAATTCCAAATAAATTGTAATGTCTTAAAAATTTAAATGCAAAAACTTTGGCAACATCTTGAATCAACCACCATAGTATGCAATACAACCAGATATATAATGGAAGTAAATATGGTGTGTGGTAAGCTAAACCGAGTGTGTAAATATCATCAGGATAAGACGAAGGCCAAGTAATGGCTAAGATTGTAGATAATGATAAAGCAACACAAGCTGCTCCAAATAATATAGGTGCTGGTTTAGAACTCCAAAACCAATCGTCTCCAGTACGAGCTGAAAATAATGTCAAAAAATCGGATACCGCAACTTTCAAATAAATAGATGTGGTTATCTGACCGTATGATATACCTCCTAAACCAGTTAACTGGAAAACGGAACCCGTGTTCCATGAATCTAACAACATATACAATAGAGCTAACGATGATACACAAGCTATGCCGGCTAACACAGAGCCAACAAAGAACAAAACTCTTAGATTCCATACTTCTGGTGTTTGACTTGGTGTCACATAGTCATACGCAATAGCAATTAAGGATATATCATTTAATAATGTGATCAACATAAGCATAAGCACAGGCATGTGAAAGAAATCAGGCCATGCACTTGCATCATCATCTATGTCACTTGGTTGATAATCAATAGGTTTAAATGCGAATACAGCAATGAAAAAGAATATCAACAACTGTAAAGTAGCGGCAATTCGGTATGTGATGAAATTACGAATTCTAACGAAAATGCAACGAGCAATCAATATTCCATGAATAATAGTAGATAATCCAGGTTGAGTTAAGACAATATCAGCAGCAGCTTTAGCCGCATCTGTGGCACCACAAACGGCAACACCAATATCGGCACGTTTCAATGCTGGTGCATCATTGACACCATCACCTGTCATTCCAGTTTTGTAACCTAACTCTCTTAAGCATTCTACCACTAAATATTTGTGCTCTGGATAAACTTGGGCAAAACCATCGGCTGCTAGTACCATATCACCATAATTTTTTCCTAAATCTTTAGGTTTTTTCTTTGTTTCAGGGTCCAACATTGGTAATCCTGTCGCATTCAATATATTATCACCCATTTCTAGTGCTCTTGCTGTCTCTTTTGCGATCAATAAGTGGTCGCCAGTAATCATTTTGACCATAACTCCATATACTTTTGCATCTCTAATAGTTTGTAATGTATCGGGTCTTGGGGGATCTAAAAATGATAGTAAGCCTAACATTTCCCATTGACCATTCTCATTAGTTTTGGCAACAGCTAAAGTTCGAATTCCGCGTTGTCCAAATGATTGAACATCTCTTTCTACCATTGCTGTAATACTAGGATTATTTACTAAATTGCAAATGATATTCGGTGCTCCTTTAGATGTTTTATACGTTTTACCAGTATCTCTTTCCCTGACTGTTCCTTCAGTTCTTTTCACGACAGGATCGAATGGCATAAATTCTATTTGTTCGACTGAAGCCATGGACGCCATATCAACAGCACCTGCAACGTGTTCGTTACCTAAAATCATAGTATCTAAAGCGTCTTTGGCAGGTTCCATCCACTTAGTTGCCATGGCACAGTATCGCAATAAAGAATACTGTGTTTCGCCATCTTTATATACTGGGGTTTCTTTTTGAATTTGCATTTGGTTTAAAGTCAGAGTACCTGTTTTATCACTACACAATATAGCCATCCCAGCCATATCTTCAATAGCAGATAATCGAGTAACAATAGCACCATGTTTTGTAAGCTCGTGGGAGCCCAATGCAAGTGTACTGGTAGTTACGATTTCGATGGCTAATGGGATGGATGCTACCATTAAAACAACAACAAATGATAAAGCAACAACTACATCAGTGTTTTGTATTAAATAGATGAATACAATAGAACACAATGTCAATGACAATAGCACAAGCACGATCATTATATCAATAAGAATGTTAGTAAGATTTGATGTTTCAGGGTCGCCAGCTAACAACGCCGCGGTGGTACCAAGAAATGTCTTAGGACCAATAAATTCAACAGTACCTTCACATTCACCACGCGCAACTGTTGATCCCATCATAACTGGTGATCCTTTAAACATTTGTACAGGTAATGATTCTCCTGTCAAGGCAGCTTGATCAACATCAATAGTGCCTTCATTAACTCTACAATCAGCAGGAATTGCACCACCAGAGGCTAATTTAACTAGATCACCAGGAACAAGAAATGTAGCATCAATTTTGATCCATTTGCCATTACGAAGCACATGAGCCTCTGGTTTCACTGATTTTTTTAGTTCAGCAACGGCATCATTGGCATTGACAGTTTCTATAAAAGATATTGTGGCATTACCAAATAATATGAGTAATAAAATTCCCATATCAATATAATTTTCAATAGCTCCTTCAATAATTGCAGCTATCCATATCATAATAGGCATAGGTTGCCATAATAATGACACAAATATATACCATTTTGGTACGGTGCTTTCAGGTAGTTCATTTTTACCATGAATTTTACGCAACTGATCGGCTTCGTCGTCAGTTAATCCAGTTGAATACCTAAAAGCTGGATTAGATACTCTTCTTCCGGAAGCAGAGTCTTCAGAGTGGTCGATCAACGGGTTCTCCGTGTCACTTCCGTTCTCCAAATCCTTCGTAGTCTTGGAGGCCATGGTTGTATCTGAATGGCGAAAACTATAAAAATCCTGTATCTCTCGTCAGGTGGTAGGGGTTCAAAAAAAAGAGAACAAGGGTAAAAGAGCATTTAAAGAGCATTCTAGAAGATTTTCACTATAAAATATCAAACTACTGTAAATCATTGATTATAAAAATTGAGAAATCAATCATCACTCTCCATAGATATACGGAGTTCTAATTTCAAACTCCACGCGTGTCATATAAGTTCTTATTTTGACTAGATCTAGTCGCTTTCTACAACACATACACTGAACTGCGTCGACATTAAGTTTCCTTCCGGCATTACCGGAACCTGCTGTCGACAAGTTTTAAAAAAAAAACATTTCGGATTCCAAGCTCAAAGCTTAACCGCTTGATGAGACATCCCATATACTGTAGGCTATACAACTAAGTAGTGGTACCACTGATGGCGTATTAAACCCTATAAGTAAATCTACATCATATTTAAGAACACTAACATGTTTTCTATTTTTGGTAAAACATTTTTTAGTTCAAAAGTGACAGAAAGTTCAACTGATGTGAAATCATTGGATATTGTGCAATCATGTATAAGAAATATGCAGTTGTTGATCGACACACAATCTGTTGATTCCTCTCTATCAAAGGAGCTATCTATACCTGTTATAAGTGAAATTATAGGAGGATTAGTTACTTCTTCATCGTGCGTCGATGAATTAAGTGATGCATTAAGTAATATTCGAATAGTAATTCTTTCAGATGATTCTGTTGATATAAATGATCGTGTCGGTAATGATTGTAAGGAAGTGTTGGTTTCGTCAATGTTACAGGAAGGATTAGTTGAATTATTAGTATTGAATATTGGACTTCTACCGTTAGAAGCCAAAAAAAATGTTGTATTTATATTTCAAGCATGTATTAAATGGAATTATGGTCAATTTAATGAGCACTTTTGCTCTAATGAGCGAATTTTGGATAAATTGATTGATAACTATCTAATACATGATGTAGCATTACACTGTGGTACGTTGTTAAGGGAAAGTATACGAAATTATAATAAGACTGTCACCACCATATTAACCACATCAAAGAGATCGTTGTGGAAATTGTTTGAGATTTGTGTTAATGATAATGTGCAATTTGATATTATAGTAGATGCTTTTAATACTATTCGAGAGATATTAACATGTGCTGATAAAGTCTTGGTGAGTAATTTCCTGAGTGAAACGTGTGACGAGTTTAATGTGTACTTTGATACGTTAATATTAAGTCAAAATTATGTTATTCGTCGATTATCATTGAAATTGTTGGGTGAATTACTACTAGATAAGAGTAACGTAGACTTTACTGTTTCGTATGTGGCAAATAAAGCTAATTTAATTAATGTGATGAAACTGTTAATTGATCACTCGACAGCGATCCAATTTGAATCTTTCCATGTATTGAAAGTTTTTATAATTATTCCCAACAAAACAAAACAAATTTTACGAATACTATATCAAAATAAAACAAAATTAATTCAGTTAATTGAGAGAATCGGAATACAGAAAACCGATAGTGATTTTCTTCACGACGGACATGATAGTGAAGATAAAAGATTTGTTTTATCAATTTTAGAGTCGTTACAGATTGTAGATGACCTAGAGGAGATAATAGGTATGAAAATATAATGAATCGCGTAAATTGTTAAATATGTACCTAAAGTACAATATTGTATTATAAGTCAACTTGTATCTGCACTTCTTCTATGTATATTTGTAATGGTTTTTTCGATTCGAAGAAAACGGTTCCGGGGTTGATGACAGGACCATCACATATGTAAGTGCAACCTTCGGTTCGCCAAAGCATCATCTAGTTTAAGACCATGTCTCGCTTCGTACTACTTCTCGTACTAGCTGCTGTTGCATGCAATGCTTTCGTTATGCACAAGAATTTGAATACAAATAAAATGATCTTGCGCGTTGCACCTGGAGGAAATGCTGATGGTCCATTAGGCAAACCAAAGGTTATTTCTGGTGAGTTCGATAACTTCGCTTCCCATCAGCCTACATTAGAAAAGAATCGCAATCAAGATCCTTGGGTACAACAAAGACAACGCCCAAGACGCAATCGTAAAAGTGAAGTTGTAAGAGGTTTAGTTCGGGAAAATATTGTTACCGCTAAAGATTTTATATATCCATTATTTATTCATGAAGCTGATCATAAAGAAGAAATATCTTCTATGCCTGGTTGTTTTCGTCATTCAATGAAGACTATGTTAGAGGAGGTCGAAGAGGCCATGACATATGGTGTTGGATGTTTTATTTTATTTCCTAAAGTTCCTGATAATTTAAAAACTAACTACGCTGAAGAAGCATATAATCCTAATGGAATTGTCCCAAGAGCGTTAGCATTAATTAAATCCAAATTTCCAAATGCTATTGTATGCACTGATATAGCATTAGATCCATATTCTAGTCAAGGACACGACGGTGTTGTAAAGGATGGTAAAATATTAAATGATATTACTATCATGCAATTACAGAAACAGGCTGTTATGCAGGCCAGAGCAGGATCTGACGTTGTTGCACCATCGGATATGATGGATGGTCGTATTGGAGCAGTCCGAGATGCATTAGATGCTGAAGGATTTACAGATGTTTCAATTCTTGCATATACCGCTAAATATGCTTCCGCATATTATGGACCATTTAGAGATGCCTTAGATTCGCATCCTGGTTTTGGTGATAAGAAAACATACCAACAAGATCCAGCAAATGGTAGAGAAGCATTGATTGAAGCTGCATTAGATGTCGCTGAAGGTGCGGACATGCTCATGGTAAAACCTGGAATGCCATATCTAGATATTATTTATAGATTGCGCGAAGCCACTAATTTGCCTATTGCTGCTTACCATGTATCTGGAGAGTATGCGATGTTAAAAGCAGCTGCGCAAAAAGGATGGTTAGATGAAAGGAAGGCTGTCATGGAAGCTATGACATGTTTCAAACGAGCTGGTACTGATGTTATTCTTACTTATTATGCTAAACAAGCAGCAAAATGGATAGCAGAAGAGGGGGGTCAGCTAAATTTGAATAAAAAATAATTATCAGTATGAACATTTCAAACAAGTAAATTAACTATTTCTGGTAGCTATTATAATATTTTCTTTTCTAACTGGGCGATTTCCTTAAGTTTCCATTCTTGTTGGTAGAATTCGTGTTACTCACAACTTTAAAGGTATTCGATCGATCCCACCATGCACAATTTAATACAGTTGAGTCCATGTTGAAGCTTCCGTCGTGATGAACCGTCACTAGAATGGGATCCGATGGCCAGTACTTGCGCCCTCTAATATGCCTGTCATTCTTGTGCTTCGATTTCGAGTCAGCGGTTGGATCCCAATTATTTGATGAAGTTCTAGCATTTGCTAGGTAAGATTGGGGTGCAGTATTGGAGGGAAATCCTTGGTTGCTCTGGCCCCATTTACTGTCGATGCGGCTCCATACTATTATCCAATATTTACCTGGCTTCATACTTGTTACTGTTACAGCACTTTTCTTCGTATTATCCGTTACACTGTCGACAGAATAAAGTGCAAAGTTTGCAGAATATGAGAAATTAGAATTACTTGAAGCGTGGCTATCGCTCCATCGGGTTTTGCCCATCTGGTTAGCAGACAGGATTATTGAGTCATTTTTCAGACTCATTCCATTCAAACTGATGGTTGTCTTTACGGTATCTAACGGATCCGTAGCGGGAATATTTAGGCTGTTAAGGATGTAAGACCACTCGCTTTGATGATTATACAAGCTCTCGTAGTGCATTGGGGCCTCGCGAATAGAAACCCAAGTGCTATCAACGTTAAATCCCCCTCCAACGTTCCATTTGATGTTAAATCTCATGCCGCCGGTAACTTGCTCCGCAGAAATTGAAGTGAGACAGTTATACGGTTGTAAAACATCTATAGCCAAGAGGGATAATCGTACATTTCGGGGAATATGTCCATTGCTTGTTGCTGTCACATTCAAGATGTCGTCTTGACTCCCAAGAGTATTATCTAGTGGTTTTTTTCTATCCGAAGTTTCTACTAAAAAAACTACTGCTTTATTATCAGCACCATTTTTATCTGATTTCATATTTTTGCAAGCAGCTACATTGTCTTTATCCCAACCAGCAGCATAAATCCAGTCCTCCATTCCGCCATCAACAGGATACACGATGGAGTTCATTCTGCCGACAGGATACAGTGAATTTTCGGCTTTTCCAGCATATTGTTGCATGTAATTAGCTATATCAAAATTAGAATTTTCGTCTGGGCTTTTGTCGTTAGGTTTTTTGTGATTATTTGATCCCCATGTATAACTTATTGCAGTCATGCCACCATGAAATGTAATTACCATTTGTATTAGATTCTCATTCATGATTGAATCAATAATTTTTGCTGTTGTTGATGTCATACAATTATTATCTTTTCGTCCATATGAGAAGTCGCGATTAGGATCAATTCCGGCATCATCGCGTCTATTTTCGGCGTAACCTAAACAATTAGCAGTTGGAACAATGAAAGAATCTCTTCTTGTTGCTAAAAATGCTAACCAAATTATATCGTTGGGTTGAATATTTATTTCTATTAATTTTTTACAAAAATTCTCCATTTTATTAACTTCGCAATTACTTGCCCAAACTAGTAATTCTGCTGTAACTAACGAAGCTAATGGTCCTACTCTTTCATCCCCATGAATTTCACCACTTATAAAAATCTGTGGTCTTTCTCTATCTTTAGCTATCGAACCGATATCCGTGACTCTGATAACATTCGGACTACATGCACTACCTCCTAATAGACCTTTCGGTGTCGCAGGTGGTATATCGAATAATAAGTTAGCTGCGACAGTCTTGGCAAATGGACCATTTAATTCTGCAGATCGTTGTTGTATCACATCGTACGATGTATCATGGTAAATGCACTGTATTGTAGGAATCACTAGTAGTAGAAGCACTAGGATCATTCGGACAATGTCGAATTCTGCCTGCAG
>JACCDO010675538.1_pt1 | contig 10965 bp, 13 predicted proteins | sample 7446101 | NCBI WGS metagenome assembly JACCDO01 (sample SAMN15323440, study PRJNA562643) | freshwater metagenome | isolation source: river surface water | place: USA:Blue River Watershed | collected 2017-08-16
GCACCACAAAGTAAAAGGTCTATATAAAGACATCACAAGTCTAAGATCAATTAGGAAATGCAAGGAACCCCACTCAATTTACTGGATAATGGAAATTTACTACATTTTGGGAGTAAATTTGGATTACTCGAGGTAATTGAGAATGATGAGTCATCAAACTTTTTTTCTGATATAAATATTTCAGAACTGAAAAAAACAGAATTTAATTTTTCATCACTTGCAAAAGTATTTAAAACTGGTCATAAGCATTTAGAAAAACTAGAAGAAGATTTAAAAGATATACAGAAAGAAATTGATCAATTAGGGTCCTGTTATGATTATATTAATATGGCTCAATCAGGTACTGGGCTAATTGCTTTACAACGACTTATTACAAATCCTGAATTACATCAAGAATTTAATAATATATTCTTAAAAATTCAAAACGATTTTCATAAAAATTATCAACTTGAGATCAGTAAACGCACAATGGCATTTAATGACAAAAAAAAGGAAATTGAAAATTATAAGAAAGACTTGCAGGATATTCAAAAAATTGTTACTGATTTAGCACCGACAATTGATATTAATGATTTTTCATATGCTAAAGCTGCCACAAAAAGTTTAGAATGCCCTATCTGCGCAACATATGAAGTAACACATGCAATTTATGGGTGTGGCCATACTTATTGCGGAAGTTGTATGGATACAATTAAAACTACTAATAAATGCCCTACATGCAATGGAAATTTTATGGCAGCACCATTGCGGATTTATTTTAGCTCTTGAGCATCCTCCACCCCACTATCTTCACAATCATCCGCAGTATCTAACAGATCGCGCACATGTTGTACAAACGCCACCCTGTCATAACGACCAGTGTCAACACTTCGCAAGTATTGACGCAGTTCCTCTATAATTTCTAAGGCACCGCTCATCCAGACCCCTGATTTATAACGCTGGGTGGTGACTCGGAGGCTGCTGCAAATTTCGGCGAGCTTCTCGAAAACCTCAGCAATTGCTAAATTATCGAGGTACTTCCCTGGACGACTCCACACACCTGATAGACTGTCATGTAGGGTGTAAAGCAAAAATGTAGCACCTTCTAATTGTTCTTTGTTCATTTTCTGGAGAACAGATTCGAGAGACCTATTCATTTGGTCTAGTATATGCCCTTTCATCGACCTCTGATCTTAGGCAGCAAATTGTTGGCACAAAGCTGCGCTGCAGGTCCTTCCAACAACAGCAATAATACCGCAGCTGGGCTTTCTGGAAATCCCACCAGTCTTTAATGGCCGCTCCCAGCTTCGAGGGTTCACGATTGATTCGCACTGGCTTGGCGCGCTTCTTCTTGTTGGCTTTGGCAGCCCGCTCGGCCGCCAACCGCGCCGCTTCCTGCTCTGCGTTTATTTCAGCACGGCGCTGTCGCATTTTGGCCTTGAACTCCCACGCCTCTTCCAGAATTCCCTTATAACGAGAAGCAGGTTGTCCCGCTTGGCTTGATTGTGTTGCATCTGCATCAGGCAAAGGCGCAGGATAGATCTTGTAACGCTTGAAAGATTGTCCACCCATTTTGTCTGTAACTTCCTACAATCCGACTAACACCCACGACTAGTTTCAAATTTTTTTGCCGCAACTCCCACCATCTCCTAAATGACGCTGCCCATATTTTCCTAAATGCCTGTTCACATCTTTCTCGGTCATTTAGGGCTCGGTGATCAAGTCCTTTTACTACCTGCAATATTTAATTATGCTATTGAGGCGGCTCCCAGCAATTTATATGTAATTTGCAAAGAGGCTTATAAAACAACAATGGAGGCCTTTTGCGCAACCTGCAAAAATATCTCCTTTCTGCCTATAAAAGGAAGTCCTAATCTAAATGAGGAATCTGCTAGTATTCAGCGGGCAATTCAGGAGCTCCTGGCCACAAAGCCTCGCGAACTCCCTAAATTCCACCTAACTGGATTCTTTAACAGTAATTTCTCAGGTGTGTATGATTTCCCCATTTCTTTTTATAGGCAATTAGGCCTTGATTTTGCGGCTACGAAGGCAGCCCTACAACTCCCGCAAACAACTGCCGGCGCATATTTGGCATCTCTTGTTAAATATATCCCATATATATTTATACACGATATATCTAGTACAGCCCGCGCAGACATATTGCCACGTGTGAAAGATCTTCCTTATTTTATTATTAATCCAGAATATAATGTCTATAAAAAAGGTGAGGTCTTTTACGAACTTGCCGAACAATTTTTACGAGGCCAGCGCTACTCTCTAATTGACTATAAGGATTTACTAGAAAATGCGAGCGAGCTTCATTTAATTACTTCGTGTTATTTCTGTTTTGCAGCGGGTCTATTAGATACCTCGGTTGCGCAGCGACGTATTGCTTATTCTCGTAATGGGGATCGTTTTTCAACTATTGGAGCTGGTTGGGAGTATATTGATATTTAGATCCGAGTGCTTATAGGCGTCTAATAAAGCGTTCTACATCCTCAGGCAGATTATGACCCTTCTGCCCTCCCAGATAATTGTTATACAGCATTACAGGCGTTGCCATACGATCAATCCATTGTAGATGGTACTTATGCAGATTCTGTAGATACTCAAGTGGAATTCCCTCTTCTCCCTGACGGGCTCGCACTCCAATGCGTTCCAGACTCACCTCTGGACTTGTATTTACATAGACAATTGCATCAATGCGGCAACTGTCCTGTAGCATGCGATACCACTTCTTATAGAGCTCCCATTCCATTGCATCAATTGCCCCTTCATCACGCAGCATCTGTGCAAACACATTGAAGTCGGTTTCCAGACAACGCTCAGTTACGAAGATATTGTGCTTCTCCGCATCTGGATTGTGCGCACATTCACGCTGCCACTCTTCAATTGCATGACGGATGTTCAGATACCGCGATAGAACCGCGCAGTTCTGAAAAGTGTATGACCAACGCCGTTTATCCTTGTAAAACACTTCAAGAAGAGATTCGTTGGCCTCATTGCGAAGCGACTCCCATGTACTAAGTGGCTCATCGATGAAGTGCCAATCGGGATATTTCTCACGCAGCTGGTTAAGCAGCGTTGATTTACCACTTCCAATTAGTCCGTCCAGACTAATTAGAATTGGCTTGGGGCTTGCAGTAGCGGAGCTCATATTTTTCCAGGACATTTTGATGCTGTCCCCTTGGCCACGCACGGCGATCAATTTTGCTTAACGCCCTGATGGCTTTGCGGCTGCCTTCGTTCCTCGCGTTTTCTTGGAACTTGCAGCGACCGCATGCATTTCGGCCGCACCTGCGTCTGCGCCTGCATCATCATCCTCCTCAAACTTGATCGCAGTCCCAAGAAGCGCCCCCAGCGTCATCTGCAAATCAGTCTGCAATCCTCGCACCATAAATCCTAGACGCTCATACGACGTCTGCAAACTTCCTAATAGCGTCCTCTTGTCATTATTAAGCGTATTAATCAGCTCACGAGCACGTTCCTTAGTTGCCATAATATACTTCTCAGCAGCTTCAACTCGCCCCTTATACGCTTCTAATTTGTCGCCATCTCCTGCTAGGCGTGCATGATTGATATGTACAGCGACAGTTAGGAGTTGATGAATTGCTCCTAAATGCATACGAGCAGCATCCTCGCCAGCTCCAAGGACGTCACTTAGGAAGATGAGGAGGCGTCCATCACCAGTGTATTCCGTCCAGAATTGCGAGCGAGAGCCTACAATTCCTGCGTGGAGTGCAAGGAAGACGCCTGCACCTACTTCAGGATGTTCATTCATATCGCGCTTGAACTTGTCGACCTCTGCGCTAGAAACTTTCTTTTCATGCGCTTTGATCTCAAAGAATACTGGCATACTCCCAACGTACCCGCGATAGTCACAGGAGCGTGATTCCTTGGCAGTCCTTTCGAGTCCCCAGCCCTGCCCTGCAGCCAGATCAGCAAAGTCCTCTTCTCCTAACTGACCCTTGACGGCCGAGTTTGCCTTAGCACCCCTACGTGCCATTAGGGCCTCCTGTGTTGCGGCTAGCTCTGCACGAGCGGCTGCTTTCTCTTCTTTTAGGACAGTGATCATTGCTTCCTTGGCCTCCAGGAGCTCCGTGCGCCGTGCTGCCTCAGCTGCCTGCAGGCGCTCCACACGTTCCTCCTCAGCCTCCTTCATCATCTTAAATGCGGCTTGCAGACCCTCCAGTTTACTTTCAAGGGCAACGGCACGACGATCTGCGTCTGCGGCGGCTGCCTGCCTCGCCACATCCAGGCGGTCCTGGAAGCTCGTCTGCAGACCTGCGAACTCTACGCGGAGCTTGGTAGCCTCCTCTGCGGCCTCCTCACGTTCCCTACGCAGACGCTCGACCTCCTGTTCAAGTTTCCAAGCAGCTTTTGCTGCCTTCTCTTCAGCTGCTTTTACTGCCTTGGCCTGCGCTCCTGAAGCTGCAGCTGCGTTTCCTGCCTCTGCCTCGATTTCCCTAACTGCCGCTAGCGCATCTGCGCCGAGAGTTAGAGCCTTCTGGATCTGCCCTGCATCTGCAGATTCGTAGATTGCAGGTAGATGGTATTTGCGCTGTAGACTGAAGCAAACAATTAGTTCATCTTCAACTACTTGTTTGCTTTTGAAACCTGTGGCTGTTGCGGCTGCGTCAGACATTCTTACTGTGGAGTCGCCACAGGGATTTAGGTCTGCCTGTTGGCGGTTGTCTAAAGTTCCTCCTGCAATTTTCTATACACAATACACAAAATTGATAGAAAAGATTGCAAATAAGCAAGAGTACAAGCGACATTAAAATGATAATAAACCGCGGTCTAAGAATTATGAAGATTATGGCAGGCTTATCTGTTTGTACAAGTTTGTCAACAATTACAATTGGTTTATGTAATTTGAGTAAAATGAATGATAAATCAACGGATCCAGATCTATTAAAATACAAAGAATTTGTTGAGAAAGGATTAGATCGAGAAATGACATTCAAAGAATATATGAAAAATGATCGTCAAGCATAACGTAGTCAGCCCATCCTAAAGTTCCCTAGCGTTTCTCTACTAATAGCACAGCCACCGTTAGCTAAAATGTTCGATCCAACAATGTTTTTTATGATGTTGAGTCGCACATCAGCCGATAGTGGTATTATGACAATTTTTACCAATATTGTAATTGCCATGCTTGCAATTCCCGTTCTAAAAGTCGTCGCCGAGTCATACACGGTCGATTTTGACAATTGGTTCACTACAAGCAGATGGTACAGTCGTTACAAATATTCTATGAAGTTCGCCGGCCATGAAGTGTTCCACAGCGGCCATCACCGCTTCCAATTCCCTTATCCCCTCCTCGCCATCTGCCATCTCCTAATTGCTGAACGCAAGATCAACAAAACCTCATATATCAATAAGGAACAGAACGGCCGTCCTATGTATCGTGAGCAATGCGAGGAGAACACTGAGACGATGCATTATATCCTCGACGCATATCAGCAATTCAATTACAGTCCATCGATCCAAATTGAATTTATGCGCGAGAAGATCCAAAATGAAAAACAGCGTGACAACATCTGGGCAATTACTCTAAGGCTCTCTTCCTCGCAGTCCCTTAAAGAACTTGAGGCATTTGTTGAACGTGCTAATACAGTCTATAAGGCGTTCATGGATCAACGTAACCGCAATAAAATTTACCATTTCATTTATAAGGGAAAACATGCAGTTGAAGATGATGAGGAGCCATGGTCGGCGGCAGTCCTTTCAGACCTCGACGATCCTGGTAATACTAATTACGAAACATTCGATACGCTCTTTACACCAAATAAGACACATCTAATTGCAGATCTGGACCGTCTGAAAGATTTTGACTATTATAAGAGAACGGGCCAGAAGCGCAAAAAGGGATATATTTTCTATGGCCCGCCTGGCTGTGGCAAGACGTCCTCGGTAATTGCAATGGCCAATCATGATCGCCGGCATATTCTGGAAATTCCTATGAGTCGTGTGAGGACGAATGCGGAGATCGAGGAGATTCTCAATCTGACGAATATTAATGGTGTGGAGTTCACAAAGGAGCAGATTATTCTTCTCTTTGATGAAATAGATGTTGGTTCAGAGGCACTTAGGAAGCGTGATGCAGAGCGGGCTTGCGACTCAGCGGGGCAGCAGCCAATGCCAACTCCCCAGGCACTCCTAGCGGCTGCAGCGGCAGCTGCAGCAACACATGGACAGTCGCAGGCGCAGCAGCAGGGAACGCCTTGTAGTAGTATTAAGGCAAATGACTCAATCTGCCTCGGTACTCTTCTATCTCGTCTCGACGGTGTCGGCTCATATAATGGCATTGTAATTGTTGCCACTACTAATTGTATTGACCAGCTAAGTCCAGCTATTTATCGACATGGGCGCCTCAACCCTGTGCGATTTGATTTCATGCGTCAAACGGATATCATTAAGATGATTGAGGCGTTTTACAGTGTACAGTTGACGGATGATCAGATTATGAAACTGCCGACGCAGGAGCATGAGATTACGCCGGCATCGATGCGGCATTACTTAGAGCAGCATGCGGATTCCATGCCACGTCTAATTGACTTCCTACGCACTATTCCAACAATTATGAAAGCTGCTGCGGCCTCTCGACAACTCAGTTCATCTCCTATGACACCACATCAGGGCAGCCAGACTACCCAAGTAAAAAATATGAGTGTTTTTGATTATATTAGGCTATAAAGCCGGCACGCACTTAGACCCAGCCAGCAGGCTTGCTTGCAATTGGTGAGACGGTCCTAATTGACTTTAGCGCTAGCTTTGCCTGTTCCTTGCGCCTGTAATGGACAATATTTGCTGCAATTAGAGCGATAGCTCCAATTGCAAGAAATCCACCAAGTGCAGCACCGACAATTGTTGTAGTAGGAACGCCTGTAGATGTAGTCTCAGTGGCCGCACCGACCGCCAGGATGATTCCTGGACGTCCTGATGCTACCGCAGACTCAGCAGCAGATGCAGTTAGGGAGGCTGCGAGAGGTGCCATAGTAGGAGAAGGCATCTGTACAGCAAATACTTGGCTAGCAACAGGACTAGTCACAGCAGTTACCGCAAAGTCTGTCAAGTGTGTGCAGGCGCAATGGGCCTCAGTCGGCAGGAGGTCAATTAGAGAGCAGCCATCTGTCTGCCAAGCTGCTGTTGCATCTTCCCAGTAAACGCAGGCGGCGCGGCCAGAGCCAAGGAGTTCGATGTATTCTGCCTCACTGACATTTAGGGGGAGTGTGAAACGGATAGCATCTGACAGATCACGGATCTGTGTTTCATTGCCTGCCAAGTCTGCGATCATAATTGATACCACCTGGCTGTTCAAGCGCTGACCTGAGATGAACTGATAGGGATTGCTGGCGTATTGAATGACACTAAGGGTCTTGTTTTGAAAATCAGGGAGTGGAGGAAGTCTGATGAAGGCGCCACTGAAGTTGAAGGCCTGCTCAGCGCCTTCACGAATTCTTGCACCATTGTACGTGAACTCCTGAGTGACTCTTGAGAAGATGTTAGCAGCCCCATCGGCGCTGCTGAAATTTTGGAAGACGAGTGCAGAAATCATACGAATAGATCCGCGGATATCCTGACCGGTTTTGGAGCCAAGGTCATCCAGGATGGCATCTGCGCGGGACAAGTCAAATCCACCGCGGTTCTCTAAGATTCCCTTGAGCTCCGCTTCGCTTGCTGGTACAGTAAAATTGCGTTGTGTGGTATTCAAATAGGAGTCAGCCAGCTTCTGCAAGCCATCTCGACCATCATCTAATTGATCGCGAAGCGAGGCGACTGCACCACGTAGAGAGGCTAATGCGCCAACAGGATCTGCAGGTAGGCTAGGCAGGCGGCTGAAGCCTGCGCTCTCCAGTCCCTTATTGATGTCAATTAGACGGCTGGCAATGGCTCCAGCCACATCGCTGGGGATTTTAGTGAATGCTGGGATGCTAGGAAATGCGGAGGAGATATCAATGGAAGGTACAGGAGGCAGACTGATCATAGGAATACGACTGCGGTCAATGGTCGGAATTGCAGGGACGCTGAAATCAGGGATGGAGGTGTCAGGGAGGACACTTTTAAGGAAGTCGGTTGGCAGATCGACGATTGCAGATGGGATTGGCGGAACGCTGACAATATCAATGAAGTCGGCAAAGTCGGATGGCACAGTAAGGCCAGTTGGGAGGATGCTAGGGATTGGAGGAAGGCTTGGGAGGGCTGTAGGAAGAATACCACCAGGAATGCTAGGGATTGGTATATTAAATCCTCCAAAACTGAAAGCGGCTGCGCCGCCCGCTAAGCAGGCTGTTAGGATGGCTTGTAACTTCATAATGGGCTTGTGTACTATTTTTATCGTGATTCTTATTTTCAATTTTTGGGGTGTTTCCTATTAAACATACAACAGCCCCTTACGGACTTTATCAGTCCTTTTAATGCTAGTTCCAAACAATTTATCGAGCCAGTACTCACCGTAATTGCAGTTGAAATATTCATGATGAAGGAGGTGATGATTACCAATTAGCCAGACAGTTCGATCATCGTGACGCATCATGCCGCGGATGTTGACGGCTGTAAGGGCTGCGAGGAATGGCCAGAGTTCAAAGCTGTAAAAGGCGTATGGTAGGAAGAATCCAAGGCTCTGTAGGGCGCTTTCAGCATAATGTCCTGTGTAAGTGTCCGTAAATTTAGGGTGTATAATTTTATGATGCTCCTTATGGTACTTCCAAAGTGGTGTGACATGCATTAGGATGTGTGAGATATAGAACCACACATCGTAGCCGAAGATATGTAAGAGGAACACTAGCATTTTCTGTTAGGGGTGTCGCGATCTGCAGTTAGGCTGGCTGCGAGTGTCTACATAAACTCTACACACCTCCTAAAAGTAGCAACGCAAAATGGAGCATTTACTACGCAGTCTTGTCCGCAAGTTTGGGTTTAAGGCTGTACATGAGGAATTAGAGGTGGTGCGAGGGGAGTATAAGGTATTTTATGAGGAGCAGCTGGCATTTATTAGGGGTGAAAGGGTAGCCGATGAATCTGCGTCTGTGACGGATCTGCAAACACAGACAGATCTGCCGGCGGCGGCAGCACAAGCAGTCGCAGATCCTGCCTGCCAGGAATCTGCCGATCCACCTGCCGTTGCAGTTGCAGATGCAGATACCAAGCAGATCCTTATTTCCGAGCCTGCGGCCGCAAAAGCTCTCGAATCTGAGAAAGGCAAGGAAGTTACAATTGAAGCCCCTAAAAGGAAGATGAAGGTGATTCGCAAGGGTTCAAAGACGATCCAGGTACCTGTAAAGGAGCAGCCTGAGGAGGTTGAGGTAGAAGAAGAGCAGGAGGTGGCATCTGCGATTGCCGATCCACCTGCAAACACATTTGAGGAGGTGCCTGCCACTGCCCCCGCCCAAGCAGAGCAGCCCCGCCGCACAGCTGCAGAAATTAAAAAATGGCAGCGTGATCAGGAAGCGGCTCGTCGAACATATATGAAAGCTAACAAGATTTCCCGCACATCCTTAATGACTGTTGACAATCTGCGTAAATGGCTCGAGGAGGGGCATACATATGCACGCATTGCGCGCGAGCAGTTAGGATGTAAGGAGGAGGATGTTAGCAAGTTTGCAAAGGAGCATGGGCTTCAGAGGAAGAAGAATTAGGTGCTTGAGAGTTGAAATGTATTGTTCTTTTTAATGACCACCTCGCCAACCTTGGAGCCTAGCCGCACATCCCGTATTTGTGCCCAAACAAAGTCTTTACAAGAAGTCTTTGTTTGTGCAATACATAACCCCGCGGCAAATGCCAGTTCAGCTGCGTTAGGTTCGCAGTCAATTTCGATGATGACATGTGCCGAGGGACGTCCGCCACCCATATGGAGCCAGTGGTAGTTACGATCGGCGGCTTGAATGAGTTTCCAGTTTTCGGCAGCACTGCGGCCAACCAAGAAGGTCGTGCCACCAGGGCCTGAATAGCGTGTAGGAGTTGCAGGCATTTTGAGTGCACCTCCCGCCACTCTCGCGCACCGTGTTCAATTTTTTTAGCCCTGTCTAGCCAAGAATTTCCCAGCAACTTCATCAATTCCCTTACACATCCTAATTGACGGCCAAGCATAGCTAACAGTTGTATCAAATACAAACCAGTCCCGTACATTACAAATGGTAAATATATTGAGACACGGTATAATTGGTCCAGAATTAACGGCAATTATATATTTAGCGCGTGTTGAAATTGCACCAATATCTTTGACCGAAAGCCCGCTGCGCATTGTACAAGGAATTTGCGCAGCAATTTGAATAGGAGTTGTACAGACCACTTTATAACCAGCTGTGACGAGTTGCATAGCAAATGCATCCCATTCTAATTGATCGTATGTAAATTGCCCACTTTTTGGTTCAGCATTAATAAATAGCACATCAACCTCTTTGAAGGCCTCTGGTAACTTTTCATAACGCTCTAAAAGACTTGCATCATCATAGAACAAAGCTCCAATAGATGGCAGTTTGCATTGCTCGGCCAGTTTATTAAAATAATAAAGTAAAAACACATCATATGGGCGCGAATAAAGAACACTGCGATAATGTCCCATCCAAGTATCAATTGCGTCTGAAGGAACAGAATCAAGACTGGCAAACTTCACGTGCACTTCCCAGTCTTTCACGAAATCCTCTAATTGACTTTTATACATTGGATTACAGTAAAACGTAACTTCTGTGACATTTGCAAGTAAATGTGTGCGCTCATAATAAATAAAGATTAATGTCAATAAACAATCTCCTAAATGATATTTATTGTATAATTGCATTTAGTAAATTATTGAAAGTTTAGTTTAAATCCGGCTACATTAGTAGAATGCGTAAAAAGTTTATACGGCTTGCAATTGTGGCAATTGTTGTACTTGTTGCATTTTTGATGTATCGGTCTACGGAGGGGTTTATTGGAACAGAACAGGCAATATGTGCATTTAATAAACGAGGAGACCTAATTGGAGATAAAACTAGATACACA
>JACCDO011258203.1_pt1 | contig 10965 bp, 8 predicted proteins | sample 7446101 | NCBI WGS metagenome assembly JACCDO01 (sample SAMN15323440, study PRJNA562643) | freshwater metagenome | isolation source: river surface water | place: USA:Blue River Watershed | collected 2017-08-16
AAAGAAATCTTTAATTGGTAGTGCAAGTTACCAAGGGATCTTTCTTGATTACAATGTCGAATCGAGGAGCCAATAGTCGCAGTACCAAGTATGACTACTTGATCAAGCTGTTATTGATTGGAGACTCAGGAGTTGGTAAATCATGTTTATTATTGCGTTATGCTGATGATACCTTCACATCATCCTTCATTACTACAATTGGTATTGATTTTAAGATTAAATCAATATTAATTGACGATTCTAAGGTTAAATTACAAATATGGGATACTGCTGGACAAGAAAGATTTAGAACTATTACAACTGCTTACTATCGTGGGGCTATGGGGATATTATTAGTTTACGATGTTGCTGATGAGAATAGTTTTTTTAATGTCAAAAATTGGATGAAACAAATCGATCAAAATGCTGCTGAGAATGTAAATCGTGTTCTAATAGGAAATAAATGTGATTTAGATGAAAGAAAAGTTTCATATGAACAAGGTAAAGCATTAGCAGATGAATATGGTATTAAATTTTTTGAAACATCAGCGAAATTAAACACTCACGTTGATAGTAGTTTCTTGTCAATAGCCAAGGATATTGTAGAAAGACTCAAAGTTAATCCTGAGCATTACGGTTCAGATGGTGGGGTTAGTTTGGCTAAGAAAGAGAAAAAAGAAGATGGTGGATGTTGCTAAAAAAAATAGAGAAATTGTACTATATATATATACATATTATGAACATTATTTTAATAAATAAGTTGACTGCTTATTGGTAGTAGCCTTGTTATATTTACTAACTTTTTTCTTGTTACTTTGGTGGTATCATTACTAGTTCATCAATCACTCACACTTTCATCAAGTTACTTTTTTTCAATCTTTTGAAGCATTCCTCGAGCAGCAATAAATGCACCAACTAAACAAATTTAAGTGAGTGAATAATAAATAAATGAATTAACGAGTGAATGTATATGTACCTAATGCACCGATTTGCAACTTTTCGTTCACACCATGAGATAACCTATGCTCTATAGTCGACAATTTATCTACAATATACGCCAACACTGCATTGGGTAATGTTATATCAACAATTAAAATAGAAATTTCAGTAATAATATCACATAAAGCATATCCGTAATCAGTAATGGTCTTCAGGAGAATGTCATAACTCTCATTAAATGAAGAATTTAATAAAACAGACAATAAATGTTTGATAACATTTGGCATGGCTGCTCCTGCAGTTAAATATACCGTTTCTTCATTAACCTCTGGGTAAGCCATTTGTGTCGTCTGTAAAAGATTCAATACTCTGCGCATATCGCCACCTGCTAGTGATAATAATGCTTTCCTACCACACTCAGTGGCATTTACATGTTCAGCTACTATAATATCATTTAATCTGCCTATAATTTGTTCTGGTTTCAAAGGGGCGAATCTAAATCTAGTACATCTGGATTGTAATGCGGGCGTTATCTTGTTGACATAGTTACATATCATACAAAATCTTGTATTTTTTGTATATTGTTCTATTACTCTTCTCAATGCAGCTTGTGCATCACTTGTCATTGCATCTGCCTCATCTAATATAATTAATTTTATTCCTGTAGAAAATAATTTCATAGTACCAGCAAATTCTTTAATTTGATCTCTAACCACATCAATACCACGATCATCTGATGCATTCAATTCCAAAGTCATTGATTGATAATGTTGACCATACATTTTCTTTGCACATGCTAATATTGTGGTTGTCTTGCCAGTTCCAGGTGGACCATGAAAAAGCAAATGGGGCAATTTATCACCTTCAATGAGTCTATTTAATACCTGGATGATCTCTTCGTGCGCAATAATCTCATCTGTGTTTGAAGGTCGATACTTTTCAACCCAAATATCAGCCTTATTATCTGTTCTACTCCCAACCATTATTGCCGCCGCGGTGTTTACCTCCGCCTTAGAATCTATTTCCATGTTTGATTCCATATTCATATATATGTATATATATATGGTTTGATTTTTTTGCGATTTTTTAAATTTCTTGAATGATCGAATAGGGTTTAGTTCTTAAAATATTTACACAATATAAACAATAACATCTTAACTTTATTCTTGGTGAATGGACTGTATGAAGGAGTAGTTAAGAATTTATTTCAATAAGTGGATTAAGTAGATTTTAGGACACAATTAATAGCAGTGCGTGCAATAAGTTTATTCATCGCTAAAATACTTCATAGCTGATCATTTAATCAACATCACACTAATACGTACTGAAAGTAATTTCCTTTTAGAGGAAAGAAGAGGGGAAGAAGGATTTGTAGGAAGTACCGAGTACGTGTTAGGTGGTGTGGAACTTCTTGAAATTTTCAAAAAAATAGATTATAGGACCGGTTTTTGGTTTTGTAAAATAATATATCACCATTTGGACCAAAATTGCTCAATTTCTCGTCGGTATCAATTGAAAGGATTCTAATCGCGTCAGAGTCAACTACAGAATGCTCGCCGGTGTTACAATTTCACTTCTAGTTTGTGTGGTTGCAAGTGTCCCATTGATCAGTGCTTTGTTGCTTACGAGGACAAGAAAAATATTTTCTACCAATACGAAGTTATATGCACGCAGTCGTGATAATAACTACTTCAATGATTTAGAGAAAGGATCATATTTAGCACCAGTAACACAAGGAAATTCAGTAAATAATAGTCGTAAAAAGATGGGTAGACCACAGCGGAAGATTGTAAGTGAGAATGAATATACATCATCGGCACCAGGTCGAGTGTCTGTATACTGTGTTGGTGATGGATTAGATTTACAAGCATTACGAACTCATATATTTCGTCGAGGTTTTGGCAACCAAAAATCACCCGAAGCAATTGCTAATGGAGAAACACCAGCTTTGGTACTAGCTCGTGGTGAAGCAACAACAGAATCTAGTGATATTATAGACGATGAAGTATTGCATGTTAGCAATGCCCCATTATTCGTATCGTATAACAGCAATAACAAGGAAAATAAATATGATGAAAACGGTGTTGAGAGTAATGATGATATACGTGAAAGACTATTGATGGCAACCCAAGATATTTTCTACTTTGATTATGGTTGTGTAGTATTCTGGGGATTATCCGCAGCTGAAGAAAAAGCTGCAATCGATGAATTAGCATTATTTACAATAGAAAAAAATGATGAAAATGAGTTGGAAAGTAGTTATGACACGATGGAGTTCGTGCTGGATAAGAAAGCCAATCCACAGAGGCCTATTAAGTTTGATCGAATGCGTTTACGCACGCTACAAGTAGAAGAGAAGTTATCCCTATCATATGCAATGGCCCAATCATCTAAACTGTTTGTATTTGAACAAAAAGTGTTTAAAAGTGTAGAAATGACTCGTTATTTACCGAAGGAATTAGCAACGAAAGGCAAAATCAACAGCTCGAAGAAGGAGTTGAATCAGTTGATTGGTCAACTCTTTGTGCAGCAGACAGAGGTTAACTTATTCTCCTCAATCCTGGATACACCTGATTTTTTATGGGATGACGATGAGCACTTGCCTGTCTACGAATTCACTAGATCATATTTAGAAGTGGATGATAGAGTAGCTTTGTTGAATAGTCGACTAGCGGTTATTCGAGAATTATTAGGCGTTATTGAGGCGCAATTAGCGGATAGTAACTCCACTAGGTTGGAATGGATTATCATTTGGTTGATTAGTGTGGAAATTGTTATGGGTATTGCGAGTAATCCGATGTTTGCTGGGAAAAGAGTTCTATCGGCATTGTTAGTGCCAGCAGCAATCGCTCTGTTTTCTTTAAGTAAGAAGTAGTCGTTACTGTGCAACAGTAATCAAAATGCAACAATTATATATATATCGTTATGTAAGTAACGTAGAAGGAAATAACTATCTAGAACCGCTTCATTTTACTTTTATTATTCGAAAATAGCATGAATCCAAGTAATCCACATCCTACCACACCGGTCAATACGAAGGGAAGGTACTGCATACTTATCAATGAAGAGATGCTAAAGTTAGAAGTGTCCTTCGATCCACTTCCTTTTTTCGAGTAAATATCTGGATTGAACTTGAAGGCATCGGTAAGCCCTAAGACATCCGATGTTTTCTTAGCTCCTTTCTTAGGCGAAGATGGTGCACTAGATGCGTTGCTTTCTGAATCTTTACTATTCTCTTTGAATGCTTTACTCCACATTGACTTCTCCTTCTTCAATGCTTTAGCGTGTAATAACTTTGCTGCTTCTAATTTTTCGGTAATTTTTTCCTTGTCTGCATTGCTGCTAACTAGGTCAAAAGCTAACTTCAAGTGATTAATTGCGTCTTCATAATTTTGAAGGTAATATGCACACTCGCCCATATATCTGAGACTTTTACACCTCATATCTCTGAACAACTTATCTTCTGTCATATTACCCCGTTTTAAGAGTTCCTCCCATACTAAACTATCTGGAAGTTTTGCATGAAGAGCCATGATTAAATTATACGCACTAAGTAGGTGAGGGAAAAAGTGAGTGACAGATGTGGTTTACATGGTATTGATTGAGTTTACCTAGTTGCAAATAAAGACGCATCCTTGTAACTCTTTAAGTTCATCAAACATAAAGCAATATTGTTGTGTATGGGAACGGTTATCTCAAATATAACAGCCCTTTTCTCGTTATCTAAAATACTATCATCCAATCCTCTTATATCATTCATGCATTCATAATATTTTTCTGCTGCTTTCTCATATAACCCTTTAGAATACAGCTCTGCTCCAAGCTTTTTATTTTCAAAAGCTCTCTTGGTTGCTGACTCGAACAGGCTTGGTTTCTTTGTAATATTCTCACCCTTTGCAAACAATATGGGACTCTTTTTTGTCGCTAAAATCCATTTTTTCAATAATATTTCATAGATTTCATCTTCTTCGCGGTACTTTGTGATAACACCGTCACCGTACGCAGTATTGACTTCCTCGTTGATTTCGAAAGCTGATGAGGGCATTTGAAACTTGTTTTCTTACCACCAGCTTTGGTCGCCAAGTACCTCTTTCCAGAAGGTCCGTCCGACCGTCGCGTAAATTCCGAGTACCGGTGTCGTTATAACGGCATAGGAATCCCTTATCACTCACTCACTCATTACCGCATCAAAGAAAGGAAGCGGCGTGTTGCAGACAAGGATGTAAGTTATTTAATATACTTTATGTAAAGACGCACTAAAGTTAATAGCTCACTTTTCGAGCAAGTTTCTTTCTTGTTGGTGTATCGATGACTAAGAAAGAAGATTTTTCATCCTCTACGTCTTCCTCGGGAATCGAATAGTATGAATATTTGTTCTCGTGGCAAAATAGCAGACTGCGTGCGTGAGTAAGTAAGTAAGCAAGGAAGGAAGGAAGGAAGTAAGGAAGTAAGGAAGGAAGGAAGTGAGGAAGGAAGGAAGGATGATACCTGCTGGCGACTATAACAACTATTAATACTACTATTATTCCGTAGGTCATGTACTTAAGCGAGACGTCGACAGATTCGGTAAAGCTGCCGCTTTCTCCAGCAGTCACGCCATCGTCGTCGTCATCGTCATCCAAACCATTTTCCAAATATAAATCCAAAAACGTATCGGGAAGATCAATCCCATCTTCCTTGCAATGTTCATATTCAAAATTATCGTAACTAGAGGTGCAACAAGTGAGTCAGCGAGTGAGTGAGTGAGTGAGTCAGTGATTGAGTGAGTGAGTGAATTATTGTGTGAGTGAGTACATATACGGCATATTATAGCTGTTACTAGCAGCATTTATGCCATCTAAAATCTCTCTGTTTGTTGCACCGATGCCGGCGCTCTTGTTCCCAGAGATAAAATCCATTAATTGATCATGCTCATAGTGACCGCGGCAGCACTCCGACCACCATTCCTTCTCGTCGCCCAATTCTGGGTTATAACAATTTGGTTTCTCGCATACATAGCCTGATGCATCACTATCCTTTGTTGTTGCCGCCGTAGGCCACACAAAGTCAGCAGCGTCCGTTAATCCACCGACCTAAAATGAGTGAGTAAGTGCAAGGTAGTGTGTAAGGTAGTAAAAGAGATTGCGACCATATTAATTCCGTGTAACAGTTTTTCCACTGTACCATGAATAGGCCAAAAACTTGGATCTGAAGGTGACGCTGATTCCAAGTGATCACCGGCAAAAATTTTATATCCCTGAATGTGAGTGAGTGAGTGAGTGAGTGAGTGAGTGAGTGAGTGATGAGTTAGTAAGAGTTAGTTAGTGAGTGAGCGAAAGACCTCACTGCAAACAAATTCCATCCATACTTCCATTTCAGCATCAGTTAAATCGTCATAAAGGTCTACTCTATTCATCACTGAGCCCTCTAAACCGTCTATATCAATACAGGTAAAGCTGCAGTCAGTATCTGCTACTGTGCAATTCTTACGGGGTTCAATTGTATGCGCACGATAGGCTTCTTTTAGTAATACAACTGGCCAACTTGCAGCTATTGAGTGAGTGGGTGAGTGAGTGAGTGAGTGAGTGAGTGAGTGAGTGAGTGAGTGAGTGAGGGAAATATTGAATGTTACCAATAGTTATAATATCGTCGAAATTCCTTATGATGCCTGCATCGTAAAGTGGCTCGAATGCGTCGCTGCCAAATACATTTCCGATAACACCGTGAGTTGTTGCATGTGGCCCATATGCAACACTAAATAAAAAATCTAAATTAAGTAAGTGAGTAAGAGAGAGTAAGAGTGAGTAAGAGTGAGTTAGCGAGTAGGATATATCAACAGCCAAACGAGTACCTTGCATAGTTCTAAGCTGAGTAATTGTGATGAAAAAGTTTTTACATCCTGGAAGTGACATAGTAGCTGATTGATATCTTAAGTAATAAGTAAGTTAGTAAATATGCGAGCGAGTAGGTGAGTGAGCGGGTGGGCAAACCTGTTCACATATTCTGATGGATTGGCATTCCAAGCGCCGCGCATGTAACCGTACGGATTGCCTAAATCCGGATATAAATAGTTTTTGTCCGCTTTAAGGTCAGCCCAAAGCCCGTCTTTGATTCTTCCTGCGTCATATCCATCATACTTATACGTAAAACCCCTGAAAATGAGTGAGTGAGGGAGTGAGTTAGTGAGGGAGTGAATAAGTTAATGAGGGATGTGCATACCAAGCCGGATCAACTGGTGAGTTCAGGGATCCAAAGGTGTCCGGAGTAAATATAAAAGACTCATTTATTTTTATTCCAGCTGCACTGTCAATACTGTAATCCCAATAAGGAAGAGTGACGCTTGGGTCAACAGCTTGCATCGCAAGTTCAAACATATTTGTAAATTTAACATGCTGCGGGAGAAATCCTACGTGAGTGAGTGAATGAGTACAAGTGGTACGTTGTGACTAAGCGAATATGTACCTAAACCCTCGTGTATGTGATCCGATTCTATCCACGCAGCATTAAAATCGTGTGCACCAACAAAATATGTTGAGTTATGATAGTCACTACCGTACATGCTTTGTCCCTCTTCTTCAGTATGATTGTATATCTGTAAGTTAGTTAAGATTAGAATAAGTGTTCAACAATAAGCGAGTAAGCGAGTAAGTGCATAACCTCGTGCATTGCTTTCATTGCTGAATATAAATCTGCTTTCGATAACGATCGGATTTCACGGCGAACGTAAATACAAAGTAACTTCCCTTCACTACTATCAACAATGCTGTTTGAATCGCTGCTTTCATACTCATTAAGTATTAAACTATATGATTCGTAGGGATCGCAAGGAATAGTTACCGTAGTAGAAGATGCAGCATCATATACACCTTAGTTAATCGGCAAGAAATGTGAGAATAGGAGTGAGTGGATGTATAGATTGATGATTATACCTTCATATACATCCTCACATTCATCGCAAGTTATTTGATATGTAAAGTATGAACTAGAATATGAACCAAATGTTTTAGTCGTCAGTTCCATCGTTGCGTGGGGCTCAATAATTCCATCATATTCTTTTAATATTTTGTACACCAAATAGGTATGATTATACGAGCTATTTTAAAAGTAAGATTGTGATAAAAATGAGCAAGGGTGTGAATATGAGTAAATGGTAGAGTAAATGGTTGAAAACCTATTGAAATACGGTAATACAGTATCATATCCACTTCTCTTTAGAGTAAACGGGAAAGATATTTCTTTGCTACTATGTGCCGTTGGAAATATGAAAAGTAAAAGCAGTATCATGAAGTATGTAATCCATGAATACAAGGGAGTGTATAGGTTGTTCATTAGACAAGTATTCTTGAGTTTGACAGAGTAATTAATAGTATATCAACAGGGACAGACGGTGTTGAATATTTCAGGATAGTGAGATGATCTTTCCGCTGCCAGAAATTGTATGTGAAAGCTGATGATTGTCAACTTACTGTTTTATCAATTGGCAGGCAACAGCGTCACATAGAATCCCTGGCAGATGGCACGATTACAGGCTGACAGGTATCCCATGAGTACTCCGAGCAGCTGCCGGCCTTCCGAGGGTAGTCCGAGAAAACGGCCCTCCGAGGTGAGACAAGACAAGTTACATACCTATATGCTAGTTACATAAATACAATAAGAAGTAGATCAGGCATTAGTGGAAAGGGGCGCCACTGCTATATCCGCGTAGGGAGAAGTAATAGTCAATTTTCTATTATGAAATTTTTCTAAAGTCGGTCGATGACCGACGCTTATATATGAGATTCCTTTAGATTGTAATAGTTTGTACATCGCTTCCTCTGCAGCAACATCCATGGCTGAAGTCGCTTCATCAACTACGACAACTTTTGGTTTATTGTACAACACTCTAGCAAAGGCAAGCCGCTGCTGCTCTCCAAGACTCAACACCTTCGACCAATCCTTTTCTTTATACAATCCTTTGATGGGTTTGCCTTTGCACATTCGATCAGCCAAATTATCTAGTTTAACCTCTTTTAGAATCTCTAATAGATGATTGTCTATCTGCTCCACATCATTGGAGGAAGAGTAGGTGCTGGCATCAATCACTAACGGATACATGATTTGTTGACGCAATGAACCTAGCAGATTATATGGTTTCTGAGGAAGGAAAAATACATCAATAGGTACCTTGTCGTCACTATCTACATCCGAATTCCAAGTTATAGATCCGTTACCAGTGGCCCACAGACCGGCGATGCACCTCAACAGTGAACTTTTACCAGCACCAGAATTACCTGAAATTAATATACTTTCATTTTTTTTAATTTCTATATCAATTCCTTGGTTCTGGTAAGTGTCGTCAATAACCATCATAAGCTTTGGTTGCACACCGCCAATCAACGTGCGACTGCCATCGGGTGTCAATAAAGTTAGATTACTGCATCGCACGAGGACCTCGTCAGGTAATTTCCTCTGTTGTAGGTGCACTTTTGGTAGTGTATATGCAACTGTTGTATCTGAAGCGTTTAATTTATCCAAAAATGATCCAAGACGTGATAATCCCGCGGAGAATGCGGACAATGACTCAAATTGGTTGATAATTAACGAGAAATCACCAAGTATATGATTGAATGCTCCATAGGACTGTGTGATGGTGCCCAACTCCACTAACCCTTGGAAGTATAGTGGCGCCACGATTAGCGAGGGTAGCACTTGGACGAGGTATCTGTATGAAGTAGTAAATGCCTCGAGATTCCGCTGGACATTTATAATTCCCATTTGATTTGAAACTATTTCATTAAAATTTTTCATTAAAAAATTCATTTCTCCACGGGCGGAAGTGTCGTAAAAGGCAATGCTTTCTGCATTTTCTCTTATTCTTATTAATGAAAACCGAAAGTTAGCTTCCTTCTGCAGTCGATCATAGTTAAGTTGCACCAACTCTTGACCTAACTTGCTCGTGACAATAGAACCAAATCCTGAATACAAAATAATCGTAACAAACAAGGTGGGGTTAATGTTAATGAGCACAAGTGCAAACGACAACAAATCTATAAATGAAGAAAGCAATGTTATGAAGAAATCTAAACTGGTCCGAGTAAATGCACGAATATCCTCGGCAATGCGCTGATCTGGATTATCAAATAAAGGATCACGAGAGACTTCTAAATTATAAAACATTTTATTGATGCAATACTGATCTAATACCTTATTTGTCAGACCTTCACGCCAGTATAATGACAATTTCTCTCGATAATATCGATAGGCAACTGTCAATGGAACAGCTAAAGATAGAAATCCAAAAAATAATACTATTTTTGCATAAAACTCTTCTTCATTTCTTGCTGATAATGCATTGTAAAAGTCACGATTTATGTAACTAAATGCAACAGATACACCCGAATTCAACAATGTCAGTAGAACTACAGTAATTAGTAATGAACGAGCTTTCGTATCCTCTTTGTAATATGGTACAGCTATATCTAAAAATGGTTTTATTTGATCAAAATTTAAAGTCAATGGTAAAGGTGTGATCGGTACATTGGCGATAGTTTCATTTACTACATTTGCCGTTATTTTTGTGTCTTCAGATACCTGTGCATGAAGCAGTTTATCCGCGCGCTTTGATGTAAGCTTTCCTAATTTCTTTACATTTGGAATCCAAGCATTCGTGTACTCCAACAGCACCAAACACAACAATATCAAGTGAATCATTGGTAATTATCTTCTATCAAATAGCTTCATTCAACAAAATGGTATATTGTTAATCTTCAAATTGATTCGGATGAGTCACAGCATCATCGGCCCAGAAATGCCGGACTAAAGTGACACCACTACATATTACTATGCTTAACTTAAACGATATCAGCAGAGGACGCTGCTTAGTGATCCATAATATTATGTTATTACTATTAGCATCTATCCACGGTCAAAGATGTCTCTCTCGATGCCGGTATTTTAGAATTCTTGAAAGTTCCTGCTATCGGCTTGAAATTCTGAAATTAACAGAAGACTGTGGCAGTTTGCTGAACAGTGGTACTGTAATTGTAAAGAAGGCTAGGTTCAAAGTTTCGAAGTTGACCTTTAAGCTAT
>JACCDO012201822.1_pt1 | contig 10965 bp, 8 predicted proteins | sample 7446101 | NCBI WGS metagenome assembly JACCDO01 (sample SAMN15323440, study PRJNA562643) | freshwater metagenome | isolation source: river surface water | place: USA:Blue River Watershed | collected 2017-08-16
CCGGCGCCTTCGCTCCGGTGCCGGTCGTTGGCATCGCGCTCAACACCTGGGAACAAACCGACGCCGAGGCCCGCGCCTCCGTCGAAGCCGCGGCCCGAGAGACCGGACTGCCCTGCACCGACGCCGTCCGCTACGGGCCAGGCGAGATTCTCGACCGTATCCTGCGCTGACCCGCCTAGGACCGCTTTATTTACCCCATGCTACCCCGCCTCGCCGCCGCCCTCCTCCTCATCTGCGCCGCCGCCTTCGCCGCCGAGCGGCCCAACGTTATCGTCATTCTATGCGATGACCTCGGCTACGGCGACGTGAGCGCCAACAATCCGGCCGGCCGCATCCGTACGCCGAATATGGATCGAATCGCCCGCGAGGGCGTGCGGTTCACCGACGCCCACACGCCGTCCTCCGTCTGCACGCCAACCCGGTACGGACTCCTCACCGGCCGTTACAACTGGCGAACACGGCTCCAGCAGGGCGTGCTCGGTGGGCTTTCGCCGCGCTTGATCGAACCCGGACGCGAGACGCTCGCCTCGCTGCTCAAGCGGCAGGGCTATCACACCAGCGTCATCGGCAAGTGGCACCTCGGCATGGACTGGGCGCGGCTGCCGGGAAAAACGGTGAGCGAGCTTTCGATCGAGTCGGCCGCGCAGGTCGACAGCGTCGACTACGGAGCCCCCATTCGCAACGGCCCGACCAGCGTGGGGTTCGATCGTTACTTCGGCATCAGCGCCTCGCTCGACATGGTTCCGTACGCTTTCATCGAGAACGACCGCGTCACGAAGCTGCCCACCCTTACGCGTGCCTTCCCGATGCACCCACCGCACGCGGGTACCGCCCGCCCCGGGCCGACCGCCCCCGGCTTCGAGGTCGAGCATGTCCTGCCGGAATTCACCCGCCAGGCGGTGCGCTCGATCGACGAGCGGGCCAAGTCCGGCCAGCCGTTCTTCCTCTATCTGCCGCTCGCCTCCCCTCACACCCCGATCGCGCCGAACAAGGAATGGATCGGCCGCAGCGGCCTAAACCTTTACGCCGACTTCGTGCTCGAGACCGATTGGGCCGTCGGCGAGGTCCTCGCCGCCCTCGACCGCAACGGCATCGCTCGCGACACGCTCATCGTCTTCACCAGCGACAACGGCTGCTCGCCGCAGGCGCGCATCGAGGAACTCGCCGCCAAGGGCCACGCGGTCAACGGTGACCTCCGCGGCCACAAGGCCGACATCTTTGACGGCGGCCACCGCGTCCCGTTCCTCGTCCGCTGGCCCGCCCGCGTGAAGCCCGCCGTGAGCGACCAGCTCCTCTGCCTCACCGACGTCTTCGCCACGTGTGCTGAGATCGTCGGTGAACGCCTGCCGGACAACGTCGGCGAGGACAGCTTCAGCTTCCTGCCCGTGCTGCTCGGCCGCGGCCCGTCCGCGCGCGAGTCGGTCGTGCACCACAGCATCGCCGGGGCGTTCGCCATCCGCGACCGCGAGTGGAAGCTCGCGCTCTGCGCCGGCAGCGGCGGCTGGTCGGAGCCGCGCGATCCCGAGGCGATCAAGCAAGGCCTGCCCGACACCCAGCTCTATCGCATCGCCGGCGGCGACCTCGCCGAGGCGAAAAACCTTCATCGTGAGCAGCCCGAAGTCGTGACCCGACTCACCCGCCTGCTGGAAAAGATCGTCGCCGACGGCCGCAGCACGCCGGGCGCGCCGCAGGCTAACGCCGTTCCCGTCGTCCTCCGCAAACCCGTCGCCCCCGCCGCCGCGAAGAAGAAGCAGACGAAGAAAGCCGACTGAGCCGGGCGCCCGCATGGGGTCGCGGCATTCAATGTTTAGATCTGTAAGCTTAAAAAACGACCGCCCACCCCGACCCCGTTCACGGCGGGCAAGCCCGCAGCCCGGGGAACCGGCCACGCAACACGCCGGGACGGGTCAGACTTTCCAGCCGGAGCGGGCGGAAATATCGACCAGCCGGTTGAGGCCAGGGTCGTTGGTCACGCGACCGGTCTTGCCGTCCCATTCGATGCGACGACCGGTGCGCATCGCGAGGACGCCCAGCAGCACCATCTCGGAGAGCGGCACGGAGTATTCGAAGTTCGAGCCGGGCAATGGTCCGGTCCCGGCGATCGCGTCGAGCCACTCCTTCATCGGGCCACCGACCACGCGCGGGAGACGCGCCGGCGGACGATTCTTGCGAAATTCCTCCATCACCGCGGCCGGCAGCAGCCGGGGGCTGTCGGGCCGGCCACCCGGGGCGAACAGCGTGTGCCGGCTGCCGAGCATTGCCATGCCGCGGGCGGGGAAGCCGGACTTCTTCGCGTCATCCTGCCAGCCGGCCAGCGGCGCCGGAAGCCGCGCGGCGCCCTCAAGCCAGCGCAGGGTCACGGGCGGACGCGACCCGCGCGCCGGGAACCGCCACGTGATCTCGGAGGACTCCGGGGCGACCTCGGGGCTCACGGCGCTTACCTGCGCCTCCACCGAAGATGGCGCACCCAGGTCCAAAGCCCAGAACGGCGCGTCGAGCGTGTGGCAGGCCCAGTCACCGAGCATGCCGTTACCGAAGCGCCACCAGCCCCGCCAACGCCGCGGCGCGATCGTCGAATGATACGGGATCGGCTCCGCCGGCCCGCACCAAAGATCCCAGTCGAGCGTCGCCGGCGGAGTTTCAGCGGGGAGCGGCAATACTTCAGGCCGAATGAAATAGGTGCGATCGAAGCCCGGTGACCACGACAGCACCTCGCGCACGTCGCCGATCACGCCGGCCTCGACCCACTCCTTCATCAGGCGAATGCCCTCCGTGGCCCGGCCCTGGTTGCCCATCTGCGAGATGATGCCCTTCGCCTTCGCCGCCTCGCGCAGCGCGCGGGCCTCGCCCACCGAGTGCGTGAGCGGCTTCTCGACATAGACATGCTTGCCGCGCTTCACGGCCATCATGGCGGCGGGGAAATGGTGATGGTCGGGAGTCGAGACCGTCACGGCGTCGATCCGGTCCGCCATCTTCGCGTACATCTCGCGGTAGTCCTTGAACACCGGCACCGAATCCAGCGGGGCCGAGGTGAGCTCGGCCGACTTCCGAAGCGCGGCCGCGCGCTTCACCGTGCCCTCCACCATCTCCGCGTCGACATCCGCGAGGGCGACGATGTTCACACGCGGGTCCTTCAGCAGCTCTGAAACCGCGTACCAACCGCGGTTGCCGATGCCCACGCAGGCGACGTTGATGCGCCCGTTTGGCGACTGACCGGCGCGGGCGATGTTGAAGCGCGGCAACGAGGAAGCCGCCGCGAGGGCGGCGGCCGAGCCGAGGAAACGGCGGCGCGTGAGCGACGAGCGAAGCGGGGCGGGGTTCATGACGCCATTGAAACAGGACGGCGTCCGCCCGTCGAGCGGTTGTCGCGCGGAGCAGCGTCAGAGGCCGAGGATGGCCTTCAGGAGTGCCTGCAGGAGGGCGACCGGGTTGGCCGATCCGCCGGAGGAACTCGGCGGTCCGCCCGAGGGGCTGCCTGGGGGGCCGGGTTGGCCGGACTGGCTGCTGGAAGGGCTACCCGACTGACCGGAACCCGAGGCTTGGGAAGATGACGGCTGACCCGGCTGGCCCGACTGTGCCATCCGGCCATCTCGACCCTGCGGCTGCCCACCGGGTTGCCCCGGCTGGCCGAGGGAAGCGACCTGCTGCTGGCCCTGCTGACCCGACCCCACCGGCTGACCCGCTGCGCCATCGGTACCCTGGGAGCCTTCCCTCCCCTCCTGACCACTCTTGCTGCCGGCAGCGGTTCGGTCTCCGGCGGCACCGCGTCCCGCGGCGTCTTTCCCAGCCCTGGCTGCGTCTCCGTCGGCCCCGGCACCGCGTAATTTGTCGTCCATCGAACCGTACGGATAACCGTCCTGCCCGTTGGGGATCCCGTCGCCGTCGGCGTCTTGATCCTGATCATTGGCGACGCCATCGCCGTCCATGTCATTGTCGAGAGCGTTGGCGATGCCATCGCCGTCGAGGTCGCCGTCGGGACCGCTCTTGCCATCGGCCGACATCCGCGCCCTGCCCTGACCCTCGCCGCCGCCCGTGCCGTCGCCTCCGCGGCCGTACACGTTGGTGAAGCTGAAGCGAACGAAGTCGACCTGGCTGGACGACAACGAAGGACGGTTGCGGATGGCGGCGTCGCGGACGGATTCCATCTCCCACTTGCGCTTGCGGGCCTCCTCGCGGTCAGCGAGCGGACCAAACAGGTAGGTGAGGTTCTCGTGGCGGTAGCGCACGTACCAACCCTCGTCGCTGGGACCGAGACCGCTGGCGTTGATGCCGGGATACTTCTGGCGGAACTCATCGGCCGGCAGATTCCAGAGGTCCTCGATCGCGCCGACGGGAAAGATTCGGGTGGCGGCCGCCGCAGGCAGCACGGTCGCCAAGATGAGCGACCAGACGGCGAAGGATCGACGGAGACTCATGGTGGATCAGAGCCCCGCGGGGATCGCGCGCCCCTTCTCCGTGCGGTTCGCGCCCTGTTTGCCCGCCGGCCCCTTGCCGCCGGTACCGGTGCCCTTCTCGTAGACCTGAGTGTTCGCCCCCGCGACCTGCTGGGCGCCGACGACCGCGGACGCCGGCTGATTATTCTGGGGAATTCTCATCGCCGCGTCGCCGATGGCGACCTGGGGCGGCTTCTGGGAACCGGCCTCGGCCCCCACTGCTCCCGAAGCATCGCCGCCCAACTGGGCCACGCGCACTCCCTCGGCCTTGGCCTGGGGATCTCCCGCGGAGGCGGCACCCGTACCCTCCTTGCCCTCCGCCCCGGCCCCCGGCGATCCCGGCTTCCCGGATCCGGGCTTGCCCTGCTCACCCGCGCCCCCGCCTGCGCCCGCGAGTCCCGACCCTCCCGCGGCGGGCTGCTGCGCCTCCTGCGGGCCGGAACCCCCGCCGACCTTTTCCCCGCCCCCCTCGGATTCACCAGGCAACTCAAAGTCGCCGATCATTCCGAACTCTCCCTTCTTCTCGGCGGGAACCGCTGAACCATCGAGCAGCGCCGGATCGGGGAGGACACCACGTCCGGCGGCACCAGTCCGGCCGGTCTGGGGACGGCTGCCTTGGTTCGCGCCCGGATCGGCCGCAAAAAGCGGAGTCGCAAGCAGGACGAAACCGGAGACGAGGCGAACTCGAAGGACTCTCATCATCGGACTCACTTGTCGGCCTTGACGGAGCAGATGACGGAGACAACGGGCGGCGGCATGCCCTGCCGCACCTGCAGCAACATGACGACGTCGCGGTAACCGCGGCGACGGCCGACCACCTCGTAGTTACCGGGCAGGATCTTGATCGTCTCGGTCTCGAACTTCTTGGGCGCGCGGAAATTCGTGATCTGCACCCAGGTTTCGTCGTCGGACTTGAACGTGACGTCGACCGGGGTGTTCTGCGCCAGCAGGAGGGCCTGCAGCTGCTGCACGCGGTCGCTGGCCTGCAGGTAGGCGGGCTTCACGGCCATCGCCTCGTTGAAACGCCGGATGGCGCCCTGGAAGTCGGACTTGTTGGCCAGCTGGTCTGCCGCCTCGATGTAGCGCTCGTACTGCAGCAAGGCCCGGATGACGGTGCCCGCCCGCTTGTAGCCCTCCTTGGCCTCCGCCTGGTCGGGATCGAGCTGGAGGGTCTCATTGAAGGCATCGCGCGCCTCCTTCCACTGGAACGCCTTCTCGTGATCGGAGGCGCGGGCCAGCGCCTTCTGCACGGAGTCGCGGTGCGCGCTCTCCCGCGCCGCCTTGAGCTGCGCCTGCACCTCGGCCTTGGTCGGATAGACCTTCAGGGCGTTTTCCAGTTCGGCGATCGCCTTGGCCCAATCGCGCGCCTTCAGCGCCTCGTCGGCGGCGGCCCGCGCCTCGGCGAAACGCGTCTCCTTCTCGAGGCGGGCGGCGCGCGATTGCCCTTCCTGCGCGGCCGCCGAAAATCCATCCAGCGCGAAGGCCTTCTTGTAGGACTCGGCCGCCTCCGCGAAGCGGCGCTCCTTCTCCAGCTGCGCCCCCTGCTGCAGCAACGCGTGGACGCGGTCGATGTTCTCGGCCCGCTTCAGCCCCAGCGCGCCGGCCTCGTTGCCCGGCGCCTTCTCCAGCGCCTGCTGGAACGCCTTGCGTGCGGCGTCCTTCTCCCCGGCCGCCAGCGCCTTCTGGCCCGCGAGCAGGTTGTCCCGCACGAATCCCTGCAGGACCTGCTCGGCCTGCTTAAGCTCGGCGAAGCCGCGATCGAAGACCTGCTTCGCGCCGGTGAAATTGCCGTCGGCCATGAGCTGACGCCCCGCGCCGGCCGATTCAAAGGCGGACTCGAGCCGCCCGGGCGCGAGGGTTCGCGCCAGCTCGAGGTCCTTGATGCGGAGGAGAATCGCGTCGTAGGCCTGCCGGGCTTCGCCCTTCGCCTTCACGTTGCGCGAGAAGGCGTCGATGTCCTGGTTCAACGACTCGAGGGTCGCGAAGGCCCGCGGGAACTCGTGGGCCTTGATGAGCGCCTCCGCCTGCGTGAACGCCTTCTCCATCATGATCAGCTGCTCGAGCTGCGAGGGATGATCGGTCGGCAGGCGACGCAGGTCCTTCAATGCCTTGGAGGCGAGGTCGAACGCCTGCTCAGCCTTGGCTCGGCTGATGAAGGCGGAGCTCGCTCCCTCCACCGTCGGCGCCGCCGGAGCCGCGGCCGAACGGGTCTGGAAGACGTCGGGGCCCAAGACGAGCTTGATGCCGCGGATGACGAGGCCGGCCGCGAGCAGCAATCCGAGGGCTCCGCCGGCCGTCCACGCGGCGACCTTCGGTCCCGACCAGCGTCGGCGTTCCTCCTGTTTCCCCGCGTCGGGATTCCAATGGATGATCCGGCGTTTCCTGCCCGCACTGACTTCGTTTTCCTCGGCCATGGCGTTCTCGGGATGACGTTTTAAAAGCGCTGCGGTTAGACGGAATCTGACTTCGGTCGTTTGGAACCGGCGAGCGTTCCGGCGGAAACGGATGGCGAGATCGGCGGAAAATGCAAAGGCCTTCCTCCCCGCGCGGGTTTTCCGAAACCAACCGCCCCGGGCCGCGTCCCCAAGCTTGCGAACGCCCGCCACCCGCCTACCCGTCCGATATAGAAAACCGGAGCACCCAAACGTCATGAAGACGAAGCCCGCCGCCCTCCTCCTCGCCCTCCTTGCCGCGCTGCTGCTCGCCGGCTGCTACGAGGTGCCAGTCACCGGCCGCCGCGCCATGAACCTCGTCGACGACAAGGAGGTCACGAAGATGAGCATCGGGATGTTCGACGACATGAAGCGGCGCTACCGGGCGTCGCGCAACAAGGACCACCAGGACCAGCTCCAGCGCGTCGGGAACCGGCTCGCCAAGGTCGTCTTCTGGGACATGCCCGACGCCGATTGGGAATTCGTCGTGTTCGACGTCCCGCAAATCAACGCGTTCGCGATGGCGGGCGGCAAGGTCGGGGTCTTCTCGGGTATCTTCAAGATCGCGAGGACCGACGATCAGCTCGCCTCGGTGATCGCCCATGAGATCGCCCATGTGACCGCCAAGCATGTCCACGAGAAGCTTTCACGCGAACTGGCGGTCAGCGCCGTCGGCACCGTGGGCATGGTCGGCGGAATCGTCGGCGGCGCTTCCGGCCTCACGATCGACGCCCTCAGCCAAGTCTACGGGCTCACGACCGGAATCGGCGGCTTCGCCTTCGACCGCGCCAAGGAGAAGGAAGCCGACTATGTGGGACTGATGTACATGGCGCGCGCGGGCTACGACCCGCAGGAGTCCGTAAAGGTCCTCGAGGCGCTGGAATTGGAGTCGGCCAACGAGCCCACGCCCCCGGCCCTCCTCTCCACGCATCCCACCCACCCCGAGCGCATCCTGGCCCTCATGGACGCGATGCCGAAGGCGCTCGCCGAGCGCGAGAAGAGCCGCGCCAACGTCATCGGCGGCGGCCGCTGACCCTTCTGACCGAAACGGCGCTGGGGCCGTTAACACGGCCCGCAACTCCGCCCGCTCCCTTCCTCACTTCCCGCGCGGGGCGGCCTTCGGACGCGGCGACGGCGCACTCGCGTCGCGGCCGACGTCCTCGAGCCACGCGCGGTGACCCGCGACCAGGCGCGCCAGTTCCGCGGGTCTTTCTCCGCCGAGGTCGCGCCGCTCCCCGAGATCGGCGGCGAGGTCGAAGAGCTGCCAAGGGCGGTCGGGCGCCTCGCGTACGATCTTCAGGTCGCCCTCACGGTAAGCCGCGCCCTTGTCGTAGCCGAAGCCCATCCGGGCGTGAGGGCTCCTCGCCCCTTCCGCCAGCGCGGGCAGCGGATCGCGTCCGTCGAGCACACGCCCCGTGTCGCGCGGAGCCCCCGCCGCCGCCAGGCACAGCGGCAGCACGTCGAGTTGGGTGAGCATCGCACGCACGTCGCGTCCGGCGGGTATCCTCCCCGGCCAACGGAAGAGCGCGGGCACCCGGGTGCCACCCTCGTAGGACGTCGTGCCGCCGGAGCGCAGCGGGGCGTTGGACGCCACCTCCAAGCCGCGGCCGGGCAGCATGAAGGCACCATTGTCGGAGATCAGGATCACCAGGGTACGCTCGCGGAGACGCAGCGCATCGATCTCATCGAGCACCCGGCCCACGGCGTCATCGAGCGCCGTGACCACCGCGTGGTAGCGGCGCCGCTCGTCCGGTTCATCCGGTCCGCGGCCATAGCGCGCGAACGCAGCGGCGGGCGCGGGCCACCTGGGCTTCTCACCCGAGGGAACGTTGCCGGCCGACACGAAGTGCGCGGCATTGAAGGGCAGATAAGCGAACCATGGGCGGGCCGCATGGCGGCGGATGAATTCGATGGCCGCGTCGGCGAAGAGGTCCGTGCTGTAGCTCTCCGCACGGAAGGGCTCCACGCCGCGGAAGAGGTCGTGCTCACCGCCGTACAGGTGCTCGTAATAGCCGATGTTGCCGGAGCGGAAACCGAGGAACTCATCGAAGCCGCGCTCGGTGGGTCGGCTGCCCGGTGCGAAGCCGATGTTCCACTTGCCGAAGCACCCCGTGGCGTAGCCCACCGCCCGGAGGAATTCCGGGAGGATGCGCTCGCCGTGCGGCAGGCCGATGCCGCCGCGGTTCTCGGCGGCCGACAATTGGTGCGAGAGCCCGTTGCGGAACGGATGCCGGCCGGTCAGCAGCGCGCCGCGCGAGGGCGTGCAGCTCGTGGAGACCACCTGGAAATCGAGGCAGCGCGCGCCTTCCCGCGCGAGGCGGTCGATCCGCGGCGTGATCACCTCACGGTTGCCGTAGCAGCCGAGGTCGCCGTAGCCGACGTTGTCGACGTACATCAGCAGGATGTTCGACTGCGCCGTGGCCGGCGCCGCCCGCACGACCGCCGCCACCATCAGCGCGGCCATGCACGCGGAAATCCCTCGGGGCATGCGGAGGCTCATCGCGCGACGCCGCCGTCCACCCGCACCTGCCGGAGCAGCTCGACGAGCCGTTCCGTGATCAGCACCGAGGCGTCCTCCTGCACGCGGTTAGTACCCAGCCACGTCTCGTAACCACCGAGCGCGTGCTGCGCGGGCGTGGGAAGGTATCCATAGCCGCCGTTGGCGAGCTCGATCGTGAAAGTGTCGGGAAACGGCGAGCGCGTCTTGATCTCCAGTCCGGTCTCGGTGAACACCTCGAAGGGGATCGCCGCGACGCCGAGGCCGCCGATCCGCACCGCCTGCAACATCACGCTCAGCGTCTCCGGCCACTCCGCCGCGGAAATCGTGCGCTCCGCATAGGCTTTCTCCAGCCGGTGAACCGGTGAGACGGTCGTGGGCCGCGCCATCACTTGCCTCGCCTTGGCCACCGCGGCGGCGTCCGGCCGCCGCGTGCGCAACTCCAGCTCCGCGTGCGCCGCGCGCAATTCCGCCCAGTCCTGATGCCGGACGGAGGCGCGCACCCGGACGATCTCACGGGCCACGTCGTCGGCCACGATCCGCATCTTCTCGTAGGGCTTGTACGCCGTGCGGTCGGGCTTGGCGACGTTGATATTGTTCACGTCGGCGCAAGGCCCGTTGGCGAGCAGGCCCACGAAGGGCGGGTCCTGCCGGTCGGCCCCGAGCAAGTGCTGCAGCCGGTCGGCGACGACCGCGAAATAGTCCGCCGAGATGTGCCCGGTCGGGACGCCGCCCACGTAGTGCAGCCAATAATTGGCCAGCACCGCGATCGGGCGCCCCGCGGTCGACTCGACCGACAGGAAGTAAACCTCCGGATTGACCGGTCCGGCCGGGCGCTCGAGGTCGGGGCGTGAGCCGGGATTCATGACGGCGCGGTCGCGGCCGCCGAACGGGTTCACCGCCGTCGCGCCGTCCTTCAAGACCCAGCGACGATTGAAGACGTGCTGCGGCACGCTGCCCGTTCCCCATCCGACGCGCGCCGGCTCGAGGTTGTTCAATGCCCGCCGCACGCCGTCGGTGATGCGGCGGACCAGGAAGGACTGGTAGTCGTCGAGCGGGGACACGACCTGGCCCGCCGCAGCCGGGTTGCGCATCGCCATCGCATCCTTTCCGCGGGCGCTCGTCGCCGAGTGGGTGTGCGTGGCCGACATGAGCATGTGGCCGCCGGGGATCCCGGTGGCGCGCTCGAGCTCGCGACGGGCCGCATCGAACACCTCGCGGTTCACCGAAACGCTGTCGATGACGACGAACGCGAGCTTCGTCGCACCGTCGTCGAGCACGAGGCAGCGCGCATGCAGCTCGTCGTGCACCTGCGTGGCCGGCGGAATGGTGAAGTTGCCGACGATGCCCTCGCCGAGCTGCGGGGTGATGTTGCTTGTGGCCGCGCCGGCGCGGAAGACGCGCGCCTCCGCCGCAACGGACGGCAGCGGGCAACTGGACAGGGCGAGTAAGGCGACGAGCAAGCCACGCGGGGTTTTCATGGAGAGTTCCCGCGACCGAAACAGCGCCGCCCTCAACCGGCAAACCCGCAGTTCACCGGCGCGGGCTGCGCGCTCCCGCGCTCAGAACAACTCCGTCTGCTGGCCCGCCGTGGACGGCGGAA
>JACCDO010085737.1_pt1 | contig 10962 bp, 6 predicted proteins | sample 7446101 | NCBI WGS metagenome assembly JACCDO01 (sample SAMN15323440, study PRJNA562643) | freshwater metagenome | isolation source: river surface water | place: USA:Blue River Watershed | collected 2017-08-16
TGGGATAAATTTGGTATACGACCTTTGCAACGTACCATACGTAATGATGATGCTGTTGTGCAAGCTTTGCGAGGTATGGAAAAAGGCATATATGCCAATGGGGCCAAAGTAATTTTTAATGACCGTGATTTTAATTTATTGAATATTCGAGATCAAATCAAAGAGGATCTGCGTACGGATATTCTGGTTGGTCCCCATGGTGCGGGGCTCATGCATTGCGTATTTCTGAGAGACAGAGCTGTTGTTGTGGAATTGCCTATTGATGGCGCTGGAGGTAATTTACATTTTCATAATTTGGCGCTCTGGTCTGGACACAAGTACGTCATCGGGCCGGATGACAACCCGGTGAACATTCCGGTGTTGGTCAGTGTGATCAAAAGCCAGGTGGAGTCTATCAACTTAGCTGCTTATTAGATTGGCACTTGTTTTGTGTATGTTTCTTTTGCCATGTGGAGACCAGCTCATTTAGCGATGGCGCAACGTACTCGTGCCGCAAGTCGGGACGTAAGTTGCAGGGCAATTGATTGTCGAAAATTGTCAGAATAATATAATATATTATAAATATAACTACACTACAGCTTACTAGATGTGATATAATATGCGCTTAGCCGTAATGAAATGCCATTACAATTCTGCTAGCGTTAATATGAAGACCGCAGAGAGTGCACACCACCGACACCGCCCATAAGCACGCTACCGCACATGTTGGATACCACAAGAATACCTGAGTGTTACCTAAGAAAGGAAGCGTGGTATACCCAATATACGTAATATAAGAATACCACACAGCCGCCAGTGCGTAAAGTGTGTTTGCAAAGATACAAGAAAAGACTCCTTTTCCTAGGACCAGCGACAACAGGACATATTGCAACACATAGGTAATCAAGTAACTCACGAAGAATGCATTCGCATGTACGTCGAAGGCATACATCCATTCCACGGATTGCGTTACTGTATGGTTGTTCGACTGACGCAGATATCGATTTGCAATGGTACTCAGCACTGATGCAACGAGAAAGCCCATCAGCAGCCAGTCTATCAATAAACCATAAAAAATGCTCCATAAATAACCCCATAAATTCATATGCCTAAAGGCGATTGCGTAAGCTAAAGATCCTAAGGCCACCATGCCTGCCTGCACCACCAAGAAAGCAGGATCATCTCGCGCCCAGTGATTTTTTGTCTGTTTGCGGTAATAAAAAGATATATAAGCTCTTTTCGGGTCAAGGGATACCAACGCTTGCAACTGATCGAATGTTGCTTCGAAGTCCATTTGCCGAAAGTCGACAAGCCGCCGCATATAGTCCGGGAAGCGGCCATCTTTATCGTCGTAATAGCTGCTTCCTTTTCGAGAGGAGCTGCGAGTTGTCGGTAGAATGCTGCTCATTGGGCCCTAGTGAATATATTTCAATATTCGGCACCTCTATAAACTTCTTGGGGTCTTTTCGTTGACAAAACAGCTCTCAATTCAGCTTCAAAAAATTGTCTTTTTGAAGACGCTGTAAATTTCGAAAGTCCAAGGAAGTGTCAAGGACATTTTTTGAAGTCATATATACATTTGAATGTCAATATAGGTAACACCTTGTTTACCCTTTCCTCCGAAATAAGATTTGTATGCAAATGTATGGCTTTAATAAGTGCCGACAAGGTACGATCGATAAGCAGGAAAGTGAAATAATTCATATTCATTTACGACGTTTAATACGTTACTAAAATAAGCCTTACATTCGGAAAACACCGAATTTTGTGTCTTGGGGACCTGCGTTGTTGCCAACGCAAGCAGCGAATGACAAACCTAGCACAGCACGGGTGTCGGCTGGGTCGATCACGCCGTCGTCCCACAATCGCGCACTCGAGTAGTAAGCATGCGATTCCTTTTCATACTTGTCAAGAATAGGTTGCTTGAACTTCGCCTCCTCTTCTGCACTCCAGGTCTTGCCTGATGCCTCCAAATTCTCGCGTTGGACGGTCGCTAGCACATTGGCAGCTTGCTCGCCGCCCATGACGGAGGTCTTAGCATTGGGCCACAGATACATAAAGTTCGGGCTGTATGCGCGACCACACATGCCGTAGTTGCCAGCTCCATAAGAACCAGCTAAAACTAAAGTGATTTTGGGCACTTTTGCGCAAGCAACAGCTTGTACTAATTTGGCACCATTACGGGCAATACCCTCGTTCTCGTACTTACGACCAACCATAAATCCAGTAATGTTCTGCAAAAAGAGCAAAGGAATTTTACGTTGAGCACATAATTCCACGAAATGAGAACCTTTCAACGCTGACTCTGAAAACAGAATACCATTATTAGCAACTATACCAATCTGCTGGCCATACAGTCTAGCGAAACCGGTCACTAACGTCGAACCATATAACTCCTTGAACTCATGGAAGCGACTGCCGTCCACAATACGAGCGATGATTTTGCGTACATCAAAAGGCTTTGCCGTATTTGTAGGAATGACTGCACCAAGCTCAGCGGTTGGGAATTTGGGGTCTTCAAAAGTCTTATGGCCGGGGCCAGCAGGGTGGGTGATCGGATCACTCGAAGCGCTTTTGCGCTCACGTTGAGAATAATTCAAATTAGCAACAATGCTTCTGGCAATCTGCAATGCATGGTCATCATTATGTGCATAATGATCTGTCACACCAGATGTGCGGCAATGCACGTCCGCTCCTCCGAGATCTTCAGCTGATACGACTTCACCAGTTGCAGCCTTGACCAAAGGGGGTCCGCCCAAGAAAATGGTACCGTTGCCTTTCACGATAATATTCTCGTCAGACATAGCAGGTACATAGGCTCCACCTGCCGTGCATGAGCCCATGACGCACGCAATCTGCGGAATACCTTGAGCAGACATATTGGCTTGATTGTAAAAAATGCGGCCGAAATGGTCGCGATCAGGGAACACCTCATCTTGAAGTGGTAAAAATGCTCCTCCTGAGTCCACAAGGTAAATGCAAGGTAAACGGTTTTGCTGTGCAATCTCTTGTGCACGCAAATGTTTTTTAACGGTGATCGGATAGTAGGTGCCACCTTTGACGGTCGCATCGTTTGCAACAATCATACATTCAATACCGCTGACTTTACCAATACCCGTCACAACACCACCGCAAGGTACTCCTTCTGCAGAACCATACATTCCATGTCCAGCAAGCGTTGAAAGCTCAAGGAAAGGAGCTCCCGGGTCAATGAGCCCGTTGATACGCTCTCTAGCCAAAAGCTTTCCACGTGACTTATGTTTAGCATTTGCCTTTTCTCCACCACCTCCTTGAATACGCTGAATATTGTTGTTCAAATCAAGCACCATTCGCTCCATTGCTGCTTTGGAAGCCTTGTAGTCGTCATTTTGCACCAAAGTTCCATCTAAAACCTTACCCCATTCATTGGCGGCGTTGGCAGCATTACTCATAGCCCTCACAGACCCTGCCCTCAGGATGCGGCTGTTTCTTGACAATATTACCCCAGTACGAAATGCTTGCATTATCGCGGCTTAATGAGCTAGAATGAATGCGCAAATCTCTACAGGATTATTTCGCTGCGCATTGGGAATTTTTAGAAAGCCAAATCAAAATTACTTCCCTTCTTTTAAGAGAGTTCACTAGTACTTTTTAGTCGGTTGGTATCGACTCGCTGAGGGTTTTCCTAAACTTCATACGTAAGCCTCTTAATCAGTCAAAACTTCTTTAAATGGGGATTAAAATCTCAGTGCTTGTCGAATGGCATCATCTTAAGAGGGCTACCCAGAGGAACAGTCGTTAAAAATGTATTATCAGAATTGCAGTAATGATTAATAGCAAATCCTTGCCATGATTAATAACAAATCCTCGCCCGATAAAAAGTTTTGCTTTTCTTATTTTGCACTGCTACTACTGTTGAGTAGCTTCTTGGCTTCAGGTGTAGAGCCGATGAATATACCCATGGAATGGAATAGTTTGGGATTCATAAAGCAACCCAAAACAGCAGGTACTTCTTTCTCCAATTGGATACTGCAGCATCTAGCGAGAAAGTTAAATTTGCCCCCGCTCCGAAGTTCACTTAATTGTACTCAGCATGCTGACCAAACTAATGCCTTTTGTGCTCGCCCTTTTTGCATACCAGGAATGGATCCTTACATGCGCTCGCCAGCTCCACGGATCATTATGGACCATGCATATTTTGATGAGGATCAGCTTGAGAGTACGCTCGTAAAACCAGTGCTTTATTTTTCCTTATTCAGAGACCCTCTTCAAATCCTAAGATCAATGTATAATATGGCATATTTTCAGTGGAAATCCAAGAAAAAAGATTGGGTCAAAGCTGGGGATGATTCTTTTTGTCAGTCGCTGACAAGTGATGAAAATAGTGCAGAGGAATGGATTAGGAAATGTCCTGCGGCAGTAAACTCAAGCGGTCTAATTTTGGATTATTTTACAGGGTTTAATCGCTCAAAAAACGCGCGACAAGTGCTTGAAAAAGACAACTTCCTTCCTCTATTGTATGATAAATTTGATGAATCTCTTGTCCTTTTTGCTAAAGTTACCGGTTTACCTTATACTGACCTGCTTTATGTGCCTGAGTTGAAGTATTATACGCCGACACAAATCAAAGCGGGTAGAGTGAAGTCAGATGTGAATTGGGTACGTGATTCTGTGCAATTAGGGTTACATGCGAATCCGTATCTTAAAGAAGAAATTTCTTTGTTTGAAGTTGCTCGAATGAAATTTCATCAGATTTCATCGCAGATTTTTGTCAACGCCTCTGAGCTCGACGCGGAAGTTCAAAAGTTCACTCAGCTGAAAAAATCGTTTCAAGCATGTATTCATCACAAAATTGGAATTTATGATTACCACCATTATGTATCAGCTGTTCTTAAACGCAAGCTCCCGCCGCTAGTTGGTGGAGACTGTGGATACGTCGTTCCAACTCTCACAATGGCTGTGCATCTCAAACAAATTTGCGGGAAAGGATTAGAAGCAAACTGAACATATTAAAATTATAGTATATTTTATAGACTTTGTAAGTGCTATTAATGGTTGAACAATTGAATGACAATATTTTCACTCTTCTTTCAAGTTCTGGTATGGTAAGTATTAATTACTACGTATATATTTTGAATGACAATATCTTGTTTGCTACAAAAATACAACATCAGATACATATTAGAACATCTGCCATGCAGTAAATCCTGTGGTTAACAACTGCATGTGTTGAATCTTTTGAGTCAAATGTGTGAATGAGACTCATCCGATGACAACGTTTCCTGTGGAGGAGGCCCACCCCTTGGGGCCGCCGTCAGATGGGGGAACCAGTTGCTTTCGCTGCGGTTTGCCTTTCAGATCGGGTGCACTGAGACTAGTTGCCATCTTTCTCTTCAACTCTTCCTTTTCGTTTCTGAGTGCAGCCTGCTTTAAGATTGAACGATTTTTGCGCTCAACGGCGACACTCAAGAATTCACCTTTGAGCCCAAGCTTCGCTAGATGTTGGCTCCAATCAGCTTTTGCAAGCTCTTCTTTTTTCTTTTCTTCTTTAGCCAAGTCTGGTAATAAGTTCGGAAGAATGATTACGTCTGCACGGTTGGAAGCTTTTTGTATCGCTTCGGCGGGGGTCACAAAGGCAGGAACTTGTGGCTCACGTTTAACGTCACTCCGCAAACGTGTGGCATGAATACTTGTTAGCGTTGTTTTTTCGAACAATTCTTTAGTGTTATCTGCTGGACCCATGCGTAACAAAGAATCTAGTAAAGTGCCTGCATCGCCAAATAGCCGTCCAGCTAGTTTTTCCTTATCTGCTGCAGTCAAAGGCCGCCAGAAGATCTTGATACTCTCTGCAGATAGCGATGCAACACTGGCTCCAAGTGCATCCTTTAGCTCCAATGCGGATATAGATGTCTTACTACCTCCACAAAACAGCGCCTCTGTGGCACCTTTTACTCCAAGCACAGGAGCAACTCCGAAGTAAGACATTTTCTTGAGAATGGACTCAGCCTGTTCCTGCGTCAACTGCTTCTTGTTATCAACCTTGCCGCCACTAAAGGAGCTGATAATCTTTATAAGCTCACCAGCTATGAATTCAGTTAACCCATGCTCTTGGCATTTGTGCTTTTTGCCAGCTAGACGATCCCCGAAAACCTCAGAGCCACCTGTCGCCGCAGCTCGAGTGGCTGCCAAGAGTTCTCGCTGCTTAGTCTCCTCCATGCGAATTGTTTTCTCTTTTACTTCTTTGACATACTTCGTCAAGTCCATAGTACCAATAGAAATTTCTGGGGCCAAATCTGGTCGCCAAGTTTCATCAGGATACAACCGGATTTCAGGACGTAAAACATCTTCACATAATTTTCGATAGAACATCAGCTGTTTACGAATAAACCCTGTTTCTCCAACAGCAGGCACATCAACTTTTACGCGGTATTTGTCTGCTAGCACTTCCCGTTCAAAATCGTCTTCTAGCAATTGTGTCAAATTCGTTTCATCCAGGACTTCCCAAAATTTCTGTTCAGTGACTTTTCCCAAATGGCGCTTATCGTGCAGAGTAAAGTACTTCTCTAGTGCGATTCGAAAGCGAAATGTTTTATCTTTAAAGCGTTCTACAATAGACTCGTACGTCTGTTGCCTCCTCAGAGACTCTTCTGGGGAAAATCGCGGAATTACAATCTTCTTCTTCGTCAAAGAAAAGTTGGCCATTGCAGCAAATTTCTTCATGAACTCACGTGCCTGTTCGCGCTCCTCTTCAGTGATAGCGTGCCTGTCTAATGATGTTAAGTTCTCTAACTCGCCGATCATGCGAAGGCGGTAATTGTCCTCTTGTGCTAGCGGATTATCGAAAAGTTCAAGTATCTGCAAATTGCGCATAGGCCGTAGCTCCTCGATAACATTTTCTAAATTGTCTAGCTTATTGCCATTTAAAGTTAAAGTGTTTAAAAATGTCATATGCGAAAAGCATTGCTCTCCCAAAGTTTGTATCTTATTTTCGTGTGCGTACAGTTCTTTTATACGGAAATTAGATTCCAGGCCTGCAAAGGATGTCAACTTGTTGTTATTAATCCATAAAACGCATAAGCTCTTAAAAGCTAAAAAATCGCGCAAGCCTGTTAAGTTTCTGCCCCCAAGATGCATATCAGTACAATTTCCGGCATACTTATCTGATCTGAAGGGTAAACATGAGTACGGATCTGCCCAGACGACATTCGAGGTTTCCTCGCCTTCTTTTATTTCGTCAGAAGACATTCTCGCAAATTTATACTTTTAAGGCCTAATTGCGATTTATCTGGGCTGCACGCGATTAATATCTTGGGTAAAAGCGTTTCCAAGTTTTTCTTGCGTTTCAGGGAATTTTCGGAAGGATTAATTTTTTTGAGAAAAAGGAGGGACCCCTTTGTCTAATAGGGCACATCTCCGTCATATTCAAAGAGTAAGCCGGTTTTGTACTTAAACTCTTTGGCTTTAAACCTTTAGCTTTGCAATAATTTGTTTATTTTTATCGTATTCATTTCATCTGCCATCGCTGCCATCAAATGAGTCTGGGTCGCTTTTCACCTGCTATGAAGGTACTTATTGCTGAAAGCGCCGCGCGCATATTTGGAAATCGTCCTGTTGTGCCATATCGTACTGGTTTCAAATACTTGACTCAAAAACCTACTGCTCCTACCGCTGTCGAATATTATGTGAAGGACCCTACAAAACTTTTCAAAAAGGCGAGTAAAGATTTTGCTACTGATTTAGAAGATGTTCGAGAGGAGCAGTTGCGACGTTTCCGTAGAAAGGGCAAGGGTCCACCCAAGAAGGGTCAGGGAAAGCGTGCTATGAAAGCCAAAGCCAAGGGTGCCAAAGCACCCAAGGCTGCTGCCAAGGAGTAAGCACCTTGTGTGTGCTATTAATTATCTATGCGCAGTCGCGTGTATTTAAAGCAAAAAGCGGTACTTGGTGGGGTATGGCAGGGGTGGTTGCAAAAAGCACGTTTCTCGATTTGTATGAAATGTAAAAATAGTCAAATAAAAAATGCTATACTACAATAATTTACATTCGGTATACATTAAAGTACACTTAAATTAACGGTCTAGATAAATACTGGTCTGAGTAACCAACCAACCAGGATTTGCATGCGCCAGGTCATTGGCAAGTATACGCAGGCTCAATAGGATTTAGGACGCAAATAGCCAGCAACGGTATGCGCAACAGCAGCAGTTTTGGAACTTTGCAACGCTCGAAGGTTCACGTCGTGTTGTACCGCAGTGAAATGCTTTAACAATCTTTTATTTTTTTCGGTACGAGAAGCCATGCGTGTAGGCGGCGCCTGAACATTGGGGCAGGGCTTGGTGGGACGCGCGACCCAAGCAGATGGAGCTTGTGTTTTTGCTGTTCGCTTTTCAGTATCTTTTGCTGTTCTCGATGCCCGTTTAAGAGTGTCCTTAAACGTTTTCTGTGCATGTTTGATTTCCTTGCGTTTCTTTATCTGCAAAGCATGTTCTGCAGCCGCATCCGTCAGCACTGCCTTCGCTTTGTCCACCACTCCTTTGGGCCACGAGTAACGCGGAATTATCACGAACTTCTTCATTTGCTTTTCTGCGAGCTCGCGGGCATATACCGCATCGCAAAGATCTTTGTTGACACGCAAGAGCAGTTGAAGATAAGTTTGCAAGGCATCCGCGCGAGCTTTCGCGTGAACACGTTCTTGCCGTGCTCTGGTAAATTCAAGCTCTGCACTAGCGATAAGGGCCTTGACTCGAGCTTCTTCTTCCACTGCTGCAATACGAGTGCGCTGTTGGCGAAGTTCCAGAGCTGCCGCGCGCTCTCTGACAACCGTGATCTCATTATCGTAATCTTTTTTTCTGTTTTGTAGTGCGAGCAGCTGACTACGCAACACGCCTAAATGCGCTTCTTGTCCTTCTAAATCTTTTCTACGAGAGTGCACAACATCTTGTGTGGCATTACACCCGGCCTCAAGGTCTGTTAGTGTTGATTTTAAGGTCACTTTCACGTCTTCAAACTTTGCGATCTTGGATTCAATATCCATTAGCACTTCTGCTGAATGGCCGGCGGTACGACTGCGAAGTAAGCTTTCGCGGCGCTGGTTTTCGTTAAGAAGTCGTTGTAGCTCGTCCCGCTCGCGCAAAGCATCCGCTCGACCAAGTTCAATATTTCTACATTTATGTTGCAATTGCCGCATTGTTGAAGTAAGACTGTTTGGACTACCACCACTGCTAACATTTGCTGAATCGTCATTATTATTAGAAGATCCATCACTATAGTGATTTGATGCGTCACTGCTAAACAAACTTAGACTATCATTGTAAGACGATCGCAATTTACTTGAGCTGGAAGCATCCCAATTTCGGGTGAATGCGACATGTTTTGCTGTGGACATTTTAAATTGTATATTAGGCTCTTGATGGTGAATGTGTCTATCTAAACTGGTGATAAGGTAAGGAAAAGGACACTTTTCCCCTTTTTTTCTTTGGACAAGTCAAATTTGAACAAACAGACAAGAAAAAGAAAGGCACCTTTTTAGAGAAACAAAGACGCTTTGTGACATTTCTGAGTTAATTTAGCAAGCTTCTAACACTTCTTATACGTAATTTCTGGAAATATACGTTCGAATAAGATTTTTACAGGACTATAATCACTGTAAAGTACCATCTGCAATCAGTCCCTGATTCATAGATTTCACGAGTAAATCCGTGAATTCTGTTCATAAATCAAGAAATTTATGTCTATAGTATCTAAAAGAGAACTCGCTGCGCTAGAGGTCAGTGCCCATTGGGATGAACTGAACCTCAGTAAGCTACTCGTCGATCCGGACGACAATCAGCCGCATGCCTTGCCTCCAGGAATGATGAATATGGTCATTTCTACAGATTTACACTCTATTTCCCCGACAAAAAGTGCAAAAACCAACAGTTCTCCAGTTAAAGTGACTAAAGAAGTCATTGTACAGAGGCACAAAAAGCGTTGGGAAAAAGCTAACTACAGTGTGTTGAAAGACCGGTATGGTGCTCAACCTCACAAACCTCCTTGCATCGAACGCACATCTTTAGAGCGTCTTGCAGATCCTATTAAAGGGCGGTACGCTTCTGTTGAAGATTATGAAAAACGTGTCAGCAGCGCTAGAGAAGCCTCTGAAGGAGCTTTCCGTGACACTGGAGAAGCAGGAGCTGACTATACCGCATTCTTGACTGGTCTTGATGATGCAGAGCTAAGTCCAGGAAAGATTCCGGTGTATGTGCCGCCTGAAGTGATGAAAGGGGCGCCGAAAGGAGCGCTGACTGGTGGAGAATTCGGTACCAATTTAGGCATCATGAGCAACGGACAAAGTGGCTTTTTCTTAACTGCAACGGAAGATGCTAGTCCGCTAAAACAAAGAAAGATGGGATCAAGCATGCAACCCGAGCGAGATGCTCTAGGTGCAGCTACTGCTGCGAGTCGCAACAGAGGAGGGCGCGTTAATGGTCTTCGCAAAAAAGTCGAAGAAGCGGGTCGCACTAATCGCGCTAACCAAGTTGCTAGTCGATTACGCAGCACTTCCCGAGCCAAGAAAATTGACAAATCTGTTTTGGGGCAAGGAAATGCGTCTGGTCGTGTTTCGGGCACTAAAAAGTCTGGAGGTCGCACCTCCGGAACCGCAGGACGGAGCTCGACAATGACAGTAAAGAGCAGTGGTTATGGAGCCGTGCCTGGTATGGCACGTCACATAGACGCAAGCAGTCATATTGGTATTGGATTTAAGACACAGCGTGGTAATAGTGGAACTGGAAAAGGAGGAAATAAGAGTCTTGGAGCAGCAGGAACACGTGAGAAAACAAATCTAAATATGACAGCTGATGAAATTGCCACAAAGGATTTGCCAGTCGCTGGCGCTTCGCGCGGCCGCAGCACTCGCCATAGCTCTACGCTTGGCAATAGAGGACGCAGCACCAGTCGATCGCGCGGGGCCTCAGTATCTCGCACAAGAGTGGACACTACTAAAAGTGCCGCTGATGCCGCACAAAA
>JACCDO010653623.1_pt1 | contig 10961 bp, 11 predicted proteins | sample 7446101 | NCBI WGS metagenome assembly JACCDO01 (sample SAMN15323440, study PRJNA562643) | freshwater metagenome | isolation source: river surface water | place: USA:Blue River Watershed | collected 2017-08-16
CTTTGTTTTTGGGAGACGCAAATGTGGTATTAAATAACTAATATCTTGACCAATATGTCCATCTCCACGTGTATATAATTTTGGTTCAGAACCTGTTGTCACATATAATCCGGAAACTCCATCTAATTTACACGATAATACATATGGTCCCTTATATTTTTGAGTCCAGTTTGTTAGTGCATTTGTATCTGGTTTAATTTTATCCATAGAAGCCATTACATAAGGAAGAGCAACCTTGTTTTTAAGTACTTTGGCACCAATATCGTGTATAACTTGATTTTTAGGAAATTTATTATCAATGTATTCTTTAATAATATCGTATTGATTATCGGTCATAATTGGTTGCTGATTATAATATTTGTCATTTGAAAACAAAATAATATCGCTTAAATCTTTTTCTGATAATACGTCTAATACTTCTACACCTTTTTTAATAAATAAATCGACAATTTCTTGTAATCTTTGTTCCCTATCGCTATCTAAAGGTATAATTTCGTCTTCAATAACTAACTCAATTGCTGGTTTCTTTTGTTTGATTTGCTTTTTAGGTTTCTTCTTCACCTCTATTTCAAATAAACCTTCTTCAGCTACATTATCTATTAGTTCTGTTTCTAAAACATCAGTGAAGGGAACAACTGCCCGACCATCGCGTCGCTCTAAAGGTGTCTTAAATTGTAATCCAAGAAAATCAAATATGTCTTTTTCAGTAGCAAAATATTTTTCTACTTTTGGACCCTTTTTCTTATTTTGTAACAAATAAATACCGTGTTCATTAAATGTATAACCCTTATTAACACCATATTGCCTCATAACGGTATTAAATATTTTTGAACCAGTAAAATACAAAATTGCAAAGGCAAATTCGTCAGGAGGTGTAAATAGGAAATCAACTCGACGAGCAATATGATTGGATGCTGGTAATAAAGTAGCAATCACAAGTGTTTTAGATGGACCACGAGATAGTACCTCTAATATGACACCCATTTTGATTAATTGGTCAATAAATTGCTTGTACACTTGACCAGTTTTTCCCGTAATAATGACGTCAATATCGCCCGATGTTTGAGCACCACGACGATATGAGCCGACAATTTCAAATTTATCATCGTCAGATTTTGCTATTTTTTTAAATTCATTATTGAATAAGGAATGATATTCTTCAATTTCTGAACGAGGAATACGTTGTATAATTTGATTATGATATTTTAATCCCACTTTTTGTATATCATTTAATAATAGATTTTGTTTTAATTCTAAATCTTGAATAGTTTTAACACCTGCTCTAACTAACTCTTCCGCTTTTTTTGGTCCAATACCATAAATCTCGCCTAAAATATTTATTGGATTGGTTTTTTCGCGTTCCAATACTTTTAATGTACCAGTTTCAACATATTCTTTTAATTTTTCCATAATTGTGTCACCGATTCCTGGTAGACCTTTTAATTGATTTGGGTTAATAATATCATCTGGATAATTCATAATGGTTTCAACGGCTTTTTGATATGCACGAGCCCGAAATGGTTCACCTTGTTTAGTCATAATATCGGAGAGTTTCTCCAAAATATCAATAAATTGTTCGTTATATCTTTGAGTCATTATTTCAAATTCAATTGATGTCTTTAAATCTTTTTTATTAGTGAGTCTTTTATTATTGAAAAACTTATCAATTTTTTTTACTGGCTCTTCATCAATAATTTCTAGTTCAAATTTTGGTTTATATTTTTTAAGAGTTTTATTTTTCTTAGAACTAACTCGAATTGTTTTGTTATGATTATCTTCAATGATTTCAAATTCGATATTTTTAATTTGTTTCTTTTTTGGTCCCATAATATATTATTTTATTATCTTTTTGAAAAATCAAACCATTTATTTTCTTCTATTTTGTAGTTAAAATTAGCATTATTATAGTTGTTAGTTGGAACAATTATTTTTGTTGTTTTAATTTGTCTATTTTTATAATTTTGTATTATTTGTCTTATTAACATATTTCTATACTCATTTATATCTTTAGGTTTTTCTTGATTTTGCTCCTCTTTTATATAATCCTTAAAATATTTATTATATATGTAGCTATTATGTACATATTTATTTTGAGGTTCTATTGAATATAAATTTCCGTTCTTTTCTTGTACACCCATATTATTAAGCATATCATTATACGTTATAGGAGGTGATGGATTTTTTTTCTCTGCATACACGTTTCGTTTTATAATATCTAATCTGGGATTTTTTATTGGCGGCATATTATCTTTATATAAGAAAATAATATAATAATATTATAATGTTAACTAACATCCAAAATATGGGATTTATTAGTACTAAAATAAATGATTACGACGAAAATATAAGATGGGTAGGAGAATATGACGGAAAAAATGCCAATATAGATTTACTTCAAAATATTAATGGTTTAAAAGATCATTATCATATACAATTAGATAATAATGATATTGGTAATATATTAGGGATTCAACCAGTATTGAAACCTCTTGAAAAAAGATTAATAGAGGATTTTAATGTTCCAGTAGCTTTAGAAGGTATGTTTAAGAGAAGAAGAACAAATAAAAGAAATAGAAAAAGAAGGAGAACAAGGAAATACAAAAAATATTAAGTATTTTAATATAAAAATAAAAATCTTATTATATTAAATGTCAACATTTAGAAGATATGGTGGATTAAATTATTCTGCTAATAATAATATTACAAGAAGTTATATAAGTAACTCAGAACAATCCAATATTAACAATTATTCCGGACAAGCAAATTCTAAAGAAACTTTTGCCAGTCATATTGATTTAACCGGAAATTCCATATTACACACAGGAACAATTTATTTTCAAGATGGTACATCAATGTCAACCGCATCAGTTACTGGTGCTACTGGTGCACCTGGACCCAATGGTGCAACTGGTGCTCCTGGACCAGATGGTTTACCCGGACCTAATGGTGCAACTGGTGCACCTGGACCTAATGGTGCTACCGGTTCTCCTGGACCAGATGGTTTACCCGGTCCTAATGGTTCTACCGGGTCTCCAGGTCCTGATGGTTCTACCGGTTCTCCCGGACCTAATGGATTAACAGGTTCTCCTGGCCCTGACGGATTAACTGGTGCTCCCGGTCCTAATGGATTAACCGGAGCTCAAGGAATAACTGGTGCTCAAGGAATAACAGGTGCTCAAGGATTAACTGGAGCTCAAGGACCTACTGGTGCTCAAGGACCTACAGGAGAAAAAGGCCCCACAGGTGCTCAAGGAATAACGGGGGCACCCGGACCATCTGGAGCAACGGGATACTGGTTAGCTAATACGAGTTATGCCGGTAATACAGGAATATATTATAATAATGATATTACGGTAATTTCAGAAAATACCTCTATTCCTTCTCTTAACGTAACAACAACGGGTGGAGTTATACCTTCCGAATTATCGTCTACAACTAATCAATATAAATATTATAATTTTATAAATCAAGGAACATATACAATCACGATGAATCATTCAATAGTTGCGAATTTAATGGCGGCGGGACCAGGCGGTAATGGAGGCGATGCGGATTATTATACTACAACATCAATTTCTGAAATAGGTACTGTAGTTAGTGGTTCTGGAGGAGGTTCAGGTGCTATTGCAAATACAACAAATTTATTATTGGCAGCGGGAACCGTCATTAATTTAACTATTAATTCATCAAGTACAACCATAACTATTGTAAAACCAGATCAAACACAAATAATGTTACAATTATTTTCACCTTCCTTAAATAATGCTCAAGATTCATTTGCAAGTTCAACAACTTATAATGTAGGAACGCCCGGTTCAGGAGGAGTTGCAACCAATAATATTCCAAATACGACAACTTCATCTGGTACTCAGGGAGCATATGGTACAGTGAATACATCAATACCTTCAAGTGCTAGTCAATCTTCTCCTTATACTTTAGTGGGGGCAGCAGGAGGAGTAAATACACAAACAATTACATTTGATGGAACAACAATAGATAATATAACAAGTTCAGGATTGGCAAAAGGAGGAAAAGGTGGTGATGTTAGTTTTTATTGGACCTACTCTTCAGGTTCTATGCAATATACAGGTCACGGTTCGACTGTTGCTTCCTTAGATGGAACAGCTGGTTATTGTTTATTATATTTTCAGGGATTTCAAGACTATTTTACAGTAGAAGCAACAACAGGAATAGTTACTACAACATCATCAATAAATGCGGGACAAAATATTACAGCACAAGGAAGTATTAGCGCAGTACAAAATATTACAGCACAAGGTACTATGACAGCAACAAGTTATAATGCATTATCAGATAGTAGAATTAAGACAGATTTAATACCATTAGATAATACTCAATATATAATAGATAAATTAAACCCAGTTATGTATAAAAATATACTAACAAATAAAATGGATTTTGGTTTTATAGCACAAGAATTGGAAAAAGATTTTCCATTTTTAGTAACAAAATCAGAGACGGAAGATGGATATTATAGTATTAATTATAATGCGTTAATAGCTTTGTTAGTTAAAGAGGTAAAAGAGTTGAAGAATCAAGTAAGTGATTTAGAAATATATAGTAAATAATTGGTTTTAGAAAAAATTGATATAATTGAATTAGTAATTTAAAGATAACAATACATTATACTATAATCAAAAATGCAAAAAGAAGTTCTAAAAATAAATCATCCTTGTAAGCGTGATGCCTTAATTAAATTTTATCAAAAAGGTCATAAATATGAAATTACAACTGATCCTGATTCAAAATACACATCGGTTACAACTTGGTGTCATAGTCATTTTCCAAAATTTGACCCAGATGCTGTTGTAAAGAATATTATGAACTCGAGAAGCTGGGGTCCAGGTCATAAGTATTGGGGACAAACGCCACAACAAATTAAAGATAGTTGGAAAAATAATGGGACTAGTGTTGCTGAAGCTGGAACAAATTTACACGAACAAATTGAATGTTTTATGAATGATAAACGATTTCAATTTATATATACGCATAAGGAATTACACGAAATATATGTTAGTGATAATAAAAAGGTGTTGAATGTTTTATCAAAGGAATGGCATTATTTCTTAAATTTTGTTAAAGATCATCCGCAATTGAAACCATATAGAACTGAATGGATGATTTTTGATGAAGACGTTAAGTTAGCTGGTTCAATTGATATGATTTATGAGAATCCTGACGGAACATTATCAATATATGATTGGAAACGTAGTAAAGAAATATCGAAGATAAATACATTTAATAAATTTGCAACAAATCCATTAATAAGTGAAATGCATGACACTAATTTTTGGCATTATTCGTTGCAATTAAATACATATAGAAGAATTTTAGAAAATAAATATGGAAAACAAGTTACAAAATTATGTTTAGTGCGTTTGCATCCGGATGCGGAGAATTATGAATTATTAGAGGTTCCTTTATTAGATAAGGAAATGGATTTATTATTTGAAGAAAGGAGGAACCAAATGAATATAAGTGAAACAAGATATAAATAAAAAGATAAAAATAAAATAAAATGACTTAGAAATATATTACTAGTTAATATTATAGTTATAATGACATATAATATTGACAATTTTTTATCATATTTTATATTATTATCTTTTTTAACTTTTGGTTTATATACAAAATACAATAAGATAATTGATGTGGAAAAAATGCGGGATATATGGGAATTTATTTGTTTAAATAATCCAACAATTATAGATTATATTTTTAATACAGAAGATGAAATTAAGATGATTTTGGATGTAAACACGGATAATAGTAAAGAAAAGGAAAAAGAAATTATTAAAATGGAAACAAAATATGAAAATACATATCACGAAAAATATATGCAAAAATTTCGAAGTTTTCCAAATGAATGTAATTTTTCAGAAGAAGAAAAGAAATCATTACAAGATTTAAAGGTTTCTTTAAAGCAAGAATTAATAACAAAATATAATGAAGAATTAAAGGAAATAACGGAAAAATTAAATAGTATACAATTGATAATAGCTGCTGGAGGATTAAAAACTCACGAAGGAATTTGTTTATTATTAGATTATTGGAAATTATCAGAAGAATATAATGAAGACCCAGATGAAATTGAATTGGATGAATGTTGGAATGATTTGTTAATTGAAAAGGGTGAATTCGAAATTAAATTGGATGATTTAAATCAGAAAACAGAAACATATAATAAAACGGATGAAGAAATAGCTTCTGATGCATATGAAATAGTTTTAAAGAAACATTTGGAAAAACATAAGGATAATTATATATTGGAATGTACTCCTTTAGGAAATGTTTATATGCGTTATAATTCATCTAAAGAGGTATTTGAATATTTTAGTGATTCAACTTTACCGTATAGATATTTAGAAACAGTTGCCCGTAAATATGTGATGACATTTTGGTGTAAAGTGATTTATGTTGATATTGAAGAAGAATTAAAAAAAGCGGAAGAAGAGGGTAAAAAGAAAAAAGAATTAAATTTAAATCAAAAGCAGATAGCTAAACCTTCAAAGGAAACTTTAGAAATAATGAATAAAATAAAGGCAAAAAATGTTAAAATGTCGTTACCAAGTCATATACAAGCAAATTTACCGAGTATACAAAATGGTACAACAGATAATAAACATTTATTAAAAGAAAGGTCAAATAGATATACATGGGAAGGTAGATTACGTGATTTTTGTCCTTTAAAGAAAATAGATAAAAAGGTAGTAGATAAGAGGTTAAATTTAACTTTTTCTGAATTTAAGAAGATGCAGCAACAAAATAAAAAATCAGTATAATATAAATATGACTAAATATACGAAAAAAAGGAGAAATAAATTTATAAAAAGAACACGTATGAATATGAAAAAAGGAGGAGCACCATCTAATTTAGTGGTAAGACCTCCTCCAAATTTAGGTTCAAATTTAGCAATGTTAACAAGTGCTGTAGCACAAGGTTTAAATAATTTGGCTAGTAGTGCTATTAAAACTGGGGCAAAATTATTGGTTCCAAATGTGGACGTTAATAAACCTGTATCACAAGTGTTACAAGAGTCAAAAGATGAGCTTAAAAATGTTGTAAATGTTTTACAATCTCCTGTTGGCGATGAGTTGGTTCAAGAGGCATCTGTTATTGGTGAAAAATTAGTTGATGCAGTTGAAAAACCATTTGAAGAAATAGGTGACAAAGGTATGGCTTATATACAAAAACAAATACCTGTTGTAGAAGATATGGCTAAAACAACTTTATTTGGTTTACCGGTTATTGGTTCCGCGGCAGCGGCAGCTGAAGATGCATTTGATGTTATTCAAAGTGTCGAAAATACTGTTGCAACCGGAGCAGATATGTTACAAAGTGGCGAAAAAATGGTGTCTAATCTACAGAAACCAATAGATGATGCGTCACAATTATATAATAAATATCAAACAGCCTTAAATCAGCCTTTACCTTTGAATCCAAATTTGAATCAGAATTTAAAAAAATATCAAAATGTTGGAAAAATGATAGGAGGAAGAACACGTAAATCACAGGCGGATTTTTTTGCACCATTTACGACAAATTCCAAAATACTTAAAATTGGTATAGCTGGTGGGTCTAGAACTAGAAAATATAGAAATCGTATAAGATATTTATAAATATTATTTAGATTGTTGTTTTTTAAGCCAATCGTTATAACCGTTGCTTTTTAAAAGATTAAAAGAAGAACCTAAATGATTTAATCCGATACAATATGCTTTTTGTTCTATTGGATCTAAATGATTTAAATACTTAATGATATTTTCTTTTGTTATGGCATTTTGTTGTTCAAAATTTGGTGGAAGGGGAACTGGTGTTTGACTCATAATTAATTAAATAATGATGTTTTTATTATTTAATTAATAAGAATTCAATTTTTTCTCAGGGAACAAAGCAAGCTTTAAACCCCATTTTTTCAGGGATTTTATCTCATATATGTTATATTTGGTTGATTTGCACCATAATATGTTGCTGTAAATCCAGTTTTTTTAAGATTATTTGGTTTTATTGGACTATTATTTAACATATTTGTTAGTTGTGTTTCTATTTGATATCCATTATTTAATAAATAACCAATTAAATCATTTAATTCATTTGGTGACATTAGGTCACAACCATTAAAACTATTACAGCAACCTGAAACACCAAAAAAATTGACTAATGCTAAACCACATTTATCGATTGAATTACAAGGTGTGTTATTTTGATATTTTTGATAGGGGGATAAATCGGCAAATTGAACGCGACGTGTAAATTGTTTTAATGGTCCTTGAGGATAACCATTGATAACCAATATATTTTTATAACATTTATTATAAGTATCATAAAATGGTCTGGAAGAAATAGTAAATGTTTTAAGTTGATTCATTTATAATATTACTTAATATTATTATTGAACCACTTTTTTACATAATGATACAAAATCATCATAATAAGTGTTAGATTTAGATATATCATTTGTGGTTGAATTTATTTGTGTATTATTTTCATTTAATACTGATAATATTTTATTATCATCAGTAACAGAGGTTGGTTTATTTTTTCCATAATAAATGTAATATGATTCAGGGTAAGAAACATCATTGTATGTAAAATCACAAAAATTATTAACATCACACGCATTACAAGGCGTTGAATTAAATTTAAATCCAGTTATTTTTTCAAATAAACTATAATCTGTTGAATCAGTCCACGCATTATTACTTGTATCAACTATACCTAATTTTGCATATTTGCATTGTATTTGTTGATTATTTCCAATATCAAAACCAAGTCCTTTATTACCATTCATTATTCCTGTTGGAGATAAACTTAAGTTCCAACTTGGATTTGTTTTTGACATATTTATTAAGGCACTATATAGCCATCTGTTTGGCCACATTTTTTGAAAATCTGTTATTGGCGCCACATCAGGATTAGTTTTAGAAACTTCATTATATAAATTAATTACTGCTGTATCATAAGGCCATAAACCAGTGCTAATGTATTGTTTTGCTTCATCTTCAGTTGCAAGTTGCATTGCGGTTGAAAGTTGTACACCACCTTTATCATTTATATAATTACTATAAGCATCTTGTGTTGCTTGAGACCATGTGCCAGAAACAGGTGCTAAATATTGATAATCAGAACTAAATCCTTCAAATGTCTTTGGTTTTAAAAATAAAAAAACAAAAAATAATATAATTAATAATGTTATAATAATTTTTATTATATTTTTATTAAAATAATAATGCATATATATATTAAATAACAAATAAATTTTTAATTTTGCTTAATTCTTCATTTGTTAGTCTGATTCCTTTTAAAACTTTGAAAATATTGTTTAAAATATCATCGGGTAATGTTAATTTAATGGATTTACCTTCAATATAATAATTGATTACTGATAATAATAATTTATATGTTTCTTCATTTGGTTTATCAAAATTTTCCATTTTTTTAATTTTAGGTATTATTGTTTCATAGGTGATAGCTCTAATATTTTTTTCTAATTGCTTCCTTTCTTTTTCTTCTTGTTCTAATCTTTCAATTTCTTCAATTTCCTTAATTTGTTGCATTAATTCAAATTCTTCTTGAGATTGAAGTAAAATTTGTTCTAAATCATTGTCAGCAAAATCTTCTAAGCTTTGTTTTATAGCACGATCATAATCGGATAATATATTTGGTTTGTTTTTGTTTTTGTTTTTGTTTTTGTTTTTATTAGTATCGTCTAATAATGTCATCATTTTAGCTTCATCAGGAGGTCTAATATTATCTTCTTCCATTTTAAATTATAATATGATTGTTTTTAATACATATTTTTAATTTCAATTTTATCCACCTTTGGAAAGGTTGCAACGAAGTAAGAGCCAAACGGTATATTTTGGTTTCCTACTTAGTTATCCTCCAAAATTCGGCTAATATATATATATTGAAGGTTTGGCTCTTACTTCATTGCAACCTTTTCAAAGGTGGAAAAAAAATTGAAATGCTTTTACCTGATATGGATTTGTTATATATAATACATACAAACATAATGTCTATTGAAAATGGAGCTAATTTATTATATACTATCGATAATGTTTATTCCAATCTTAATGGGATTGGAACAAATGATAGTCGAGTTGATAAATGGGAATCAAATGAATGCGAATCAAATACATATTGTAGACCCAATGTTATTCCTCAATCAAATTCCGAGACCACCGATGAATCACGCATTTCTAATCCATTACATCAGAATCCAGTAATATTTAGATTTAAGTTTACTGAAGAATTTATGGAAGAATTATATAAGTTTTCAAAAATACATCAATTTGATGACAGAAAAGATTTTAAAGAAGCGTGGAACGAATGGATTGAAGAAAATGATGATTTAATTGAAGAAGAATCTGAAAGATTAAATCGACTCGGATTTCAAGGAGATATTTTAGATAAAATGTTTAAAAGTGCGCGTTATTATTTTAGAAAGAAAAGTATTGCTGTAAAGGAGCCAGTACAGAGAAGAAAATATATAACTGTTAATAAAGAATTATTGGATGCAATGGATTTACATATAGAAACTAACTATTTAGAAGAAGGTTATCAGCCGAAAACAGGATACACGCATTTTTGTGAAGAAAATGAAGAATTAATTTCTCAGGTTGTTAGTTCAATTATAGAAAAGGGTGAGACAGATGAAGATTTAATTAAGAACAAAATTAAAAAAACATATAAGAATAGATATTTTATCATAACTAACAAATAAAAATATAAAACTAACTATTGATATATTTGTATGAATAAGCTAAAAAGTTGTGTTTATTTTTTCCCAAATGAAAACGAACAAACAATTAAATCTAATAATAATTATACGAATTTGTTAGTTGACTCTTCGAAAAAAACTAAAAATAGTATTCAATGTATTATTAAATTAAATAAACTAACACCATTTGATAAACAATTTTTTTATTTACCTGAA
>JACCDO010827434.1_pt1 | contig 10961 bp, 15 predicted proteins | sample 7446101 | NCBI WGS metagenome assembly JACCDO01 (sample SAMN15323440, study PRJNA562643) | freshwater metagenome | isolation source: river surface water | place: USA:Blue River Watershed | collected 2017-08-16
GGTCGTTGAATGCGAGTCGTATTGATACCATTAAGCTCCAACTGGACATGAATAGCACTGTAGCGGATTATAGCACGGAGGGACGCGGTGAAACATATTTGACCGTCTTTGCCATTAATCAGAATGTGCTGCGAATTGTGGATGGATTTGGTGGGGTTCTCTTTTCTGTTTAATTGTAATCACAACTCCTATAGTGTAAACTTTGAGTCTGCACTATAGGGATTCTTTTGTTATTATTGTGTATTTTAGGGCCTCTTTTTTGAAGACGGCGTATTGTAGAGGAGGGCCTATGAACCTTTTTGATTATACACAGAAAAATTATTGGGGCGGTCCCTGGTATCCATATTGGACCCTGCTACTTGCAACAGTGGTGTTCGGTTTCTTTGGTCTAGACCATTTCTGGTTGCGGAGTCCGTTGTCTGGGCTGATTAAGGCTGTCGTGAATGTGTTTACGTTTGGACTATGGTATTTCTACGATGTGATTCAAATCGCGACGGAACAAGAGCGGGTTCAGAAATACGGTCTGAGTGCTCCCGTGTTTGGCCCGCTGGGGATTGGTGCCGGCATGTTCCGCTCAGGCGCTGGGTCTGAAGGTGAAACCCTGAGTAAGTCCCCGTTCCGCTACTTGCTCTATGTTGCTATGCTCTTGATTCCATTTACCTTTGGCCTGGAATATGTCGTTGCCGGCGATATTGGCGGAGCGGGCTTTAAGTTCTTGACAAGCGTATTTTTCTTTATACTTGCGCCAGTTGGGATTATTTATACGCTTATGAACTTTATCCATGCAGTGGTGATTCCGAAGTCGTTGTTTGAGCATGGGACCTATCATCTTTTCCCTGCGTCGTTATTTATTGGGCCGCGAGGGACGGCGGCGGCGGGTGTGCTCGGTCCGAAGGATGTGCCAGAGCCGACGGAGGCATGTAGTGTGGGCCTGGGGGCGGTTTTTGGACCATTTACGGAACTCTTGAAACTGGCAGTCCAGAATATTACGGCGCCGGCTACGGCTGCGGTGGGGGCGGTGGCTGGGGCAGTACAGGCAAGTGCAACGGCCGTGAAGACTGGCGCTGAGGTGGTTGTGAAGACAGGGGAGACGATTTCGGCCGGTCTAGATGCCGCGAAGGGACTTGCTTCTGGTGCAGGAGGGTTGGTGAGTGGCGTGAAGGGAGCGGTAGAAGGGCAGATTAAGGAGAAGATACAAGAGGCTGCTACCCAAGCAACCAATCCTATAGTGGGGTCAATAGGAAACACTATAGGGAAACAAGTTGGTGGTTCAGGTGCAGCCGCCTTGTCAGCCACAGGTGCATACGAAGCCGGCGCGGGTGATTGGGCCTTAATCCTCCTGATGATGGGAACTGGGGGCTATTTCCTTCATAAGAAGTATAAGGAATATTTCGTTGATACACCTAAGAAGACCGAGCGCGCGGAATATCATGGAGTCCCAATTCCAGCTACATCCAAGTAGAATTCTCTTGAGTATCCTATGTTACGACATCTGGTTTTACATAAGCCATCGGTTCTTGCACATGCCGTGGCTCTACAAGACGGTTCATCATATACATCATGCCCTTATAGTGCCGACGGCGTGGGACACGTATGTGGGACATTGGTCTGAGGGCCCACTCCAGAGTCTGGGGACATTTTTTCCGTGGGTTGCCTATGAATACACTATAGGAGATTTCCTTTTAATTCTCCTATTCTTGAATACGCGTGGACTGATGCGCCATGATGAGCGATTTGTGTGGCTGATTGGGAATCATCACTTGCTGCATCATCGCTATCCGCAGTGGAATTATGGGGAGTATTGGTTGGACTGGCTCGGTGGGACGTTGTAACCTGAGCGAAGAGAGTATAAACGAGGCCTGGTTTATATGTAGAGAAACCAAAGAAAATGGAATTTCCAGAAGGTATGGCGCGGCTTGAGTCGCAGGAGCAGTTTGAGACGCAGATACTGAACCCGAAGGGGGTTGCGGTGCCGACCTATGTATGTATTCTCTTTAGTGCGGCCTGGTGCGGGCCATGTAAGAAGCTGGATAAGGAGGCCTTACTACGGACACATCCTGATGTTGTCTGGTATGGCTGTGATGTGGATGAGAATGGGTACACACACGGCTATTGTGGTCTTCAGAAGATTCCGTCATTTGCGTTTATCAAGAATGGGCGGTTCGTGGATAAGCTGCAGGGTACGATTGACCTGCCGGCGATTAATGCGTGGATGGCGAAGTGCCGTTAGGCACGCAGGTGCCTCTGAGGAAACAGATTATTAGAACAAAATATTGATACACTATAGGAAATGTTTCAATATTTGGCAACTGCCGTCCTATTGTGGGCTTTGTGGGCGAGTCCTCTTGGCAAGGCACGTAAAACGGGTCTTATTCTTTTAGTTCTTGCGGTCGTTTTTAGTCTGTGGACCACCGTTGAATACTTTATTACTTGCGCGGAGGCTTCTGGAAAAGTACAAGGAAATGCCACGAGTTTCAAGGCAAAACTCCAGAGTCTCCTTGGATATCGTGCCGCCTCAAAGCCGAAGAAAATCACCAAGACCGGCGATTTCAATACGCGTATTAAGTCTTATACTACCGTGAACAATGACCTCCAGGGACTCCCTGGTCGTATTACAGCAAACTGTGCTTCTTATACGGAAAAGAAGCTCAATGATTTCGTAAAGACCTCGGATAGTAATGTATCAGATATTACGAAGTATGAGTCTAAAGTCGCAAAGGCAAAGTAAATAACCCCTATAGTGTTTTCGGCAAGTAAAACTTGCCTCAAAGCGGGCAACATAGTAGGCCTGTTTTCGGCAAGTAAAACTTGCCTCAAAGCGGGCCACATAGTGGACCTGTTTTCTTAGAGTTTACACTATAGAGTATGGTTTTGGGGCGGGCTTATGTGAATGATGACCCAGCGGATATGCGATAATACATATATTCGCGGTATGAGGGAAACTTTGCACGAGTGTTTTGCTGTTTATCGGCAATGAGTGTGTTGCCTGCATGGTAAGTAGTGATTGTTCTGTAATCATCGCCTCTGTAGCGCTCTTCTGTTGCGTAGAGGAGGGGTGGTTGAGTTGGACTAGGGGCAGGGCCGGCGGAAGACACTGTTAAATCAAACTCGGTTATTGCGTAGGAAGCGGGTCCTTGTGAGTATATCAGGACAAGATAATTGTCCTCAGGTGTATCGGCGGTGGTACTAATTTGTCCTGTTGTGGAGTCAATTGTAATGGATGGTTCAGGGGGCAGTGTACTGATAATGGTATAGGATGTATAATCTGGAATAACGGCAGCAATGGTGGGGTTGCCGGCGGAGACAGTTTGTACATAATTATCGTAAAAATTATAACCATCCGCTGGAGTGGGGTCTATATTATTTACACTATAGGGGGTGGGTGCAGTGGCATTTAGGAGGTAAGGTTGATTGATTCCATTCACAATCCATCTATTGTTGGATGCTGTACCAATATTATCCAGAACAGTGTTTGCGTTGGTGTCATTCCAACCAGATGAACCATGATTTGCTTCAGAGTAATTGTTGGGACCATCTAATGAGGAGCCTGCGATTATACCTCCTGAGGGTGATGCAGTTGATGCACCGCATGTATAACAGTTTGTAGCAGTTATATTGCCGAGCGTCGATGAACCAAATATACCTCCACAACCGGCTGAAATAGCTCCTGTACTATAACAGTTGTTTGCCAAAGCGGAACCAGTATCTAAACCAGCTCCAAGACTAAAAATACCACCACTACTACCAGAAGTAGTTGTAATAATTCCTGTACTATAGCAATATTCTGCAACTACAGAACCATCTGTTCCAGAATTAAATCCATATATTCCACCTGCGCCATTTCTAATTTCACCAGTTGTATAAGAATATCCCACAATAACACTTCCTGTGAAAGTTCCAGAATTAGGCCCTACAATACCGGCGCAATCATTTGATGGATATGATGCGGATGTATTTGAACAATACTCAATTATTAATTGAGAATTATCATACGATGCTGAATTTGGACCCACGATACCTCCACCGCCTGTAATATTTCCTGAAGAACTACAACCACGAATAACTAAACGCCCATTAAAACTTGAAGTGAAACTACCTGTTATACCGCCACCGCCATTAATTGGACCATTACTCACACAATTTACAATATAGTTTAGGTTTGCACCATTGCCTTTTGAATAATATTGTTGACCTATCCATCCACCAACATTACTAAGTGTGCTTCCATTCACAGTGTCTATGAAAAGATTAAAAATACGTATTTTGCCGTATCCGTTTCCGCCTGAGGATCCATTTTGTATAAGACCAGGGTAATTCGCTATACCATCTATTGTGATTTTTCGTCGTGTGCCGTCTAGATTCAAACTTTCGGAACCGAATTGTATATTATCAGAACCACATATGAAATATCTTATAAAGCCATCAAATGAAACGTCATTAATAACTAAATCCGTTGTAAAGTTCACAATTAATGTATTTGCAGTATTCAAATTATTAATTGTGAATGGAAATGTTATAGAAGTCCAAGAAGAATTATTCAATGAATATTGAGGCGTCCCACTATTATTTCGCAGGTAAAGATTACCACTCGCACTGACGGACGACATCTAATATATTCCTATAATGTTTTCGGCAAGTTTTACTTGCCTCAAAGCGGGCCACATAGTGGCCCTGTTTTCTTTGAGCTTAGACTACCCCGCTTCGCGGGGATGGTCCTTAGGGCCAGCAGGAATTGTATTCTTGAGTTAGATATGTCTGTGAGTCGTATATGTCCCGCCTATGATGCGATTGTTGTGGGAGCGGGAGTGGCCGGCTTGTGGACGGCGGCGGAACTTGCACGGCGGCATCCTGGGTGGACCATCGCAGTTGTAGAGAAGTACAAGACGTTTGGGGGGCGGCTTATGTCGTATGCGCCCAAGCCTGCGAGGGCAAAGAGCCTACGCACTGGCTGTGAAAGTATTCCCTGTTCCTCCCCCGTACATTGGGAGGCGGGGGCGGGGCGGATTCACGAGTCCCACAAGCGGGTCCATGCGCTCTTGAAGGAGCACGGACTCCACGCTGTGCCGATTGGGTCGGCGCTGGGCTACAAGGCGAGCCCTGAGTCCTCGGTCGTAGAGAACCTGTTTGAATCAGTGGGTGTTAAAATTTTCTTGGCACCGCTCACACGGCTTGGACCGTCGGCACTCGGCCGGCATACACTACAGGAATTGTTAGTGAAGGTATATTCTAAGGACAAGGTGGACTGGATTCTCAATCACTACGCCTATAGTTCTGAACTACGGTCTATGCGCGCGGACGTTGCTTTGAACTCGTTTCTAGCCAAAGGTTCTTTGGGAACACACGAAGGCTACTCCGTTGTGGCCGAGGGATTCTCCGAGCTCGTCCTGCGTATGATTGCCGCCTTGCCATCAGACCGTGTCGTTGTTCTTGGCCGACATACCCTCACAGATGTACGACCTGCAGAACGTGGCGCGACCGACTGTGTCTTCCAATACAAGGATTTAAAGACAATTGTTCTTCGTGCGCGGCGAGCCTGTATACTTGCCCTTCATAGTGATGCCCTGAAAGCCGTTGCTCCTTTCCAATCGTGGGGGCCGCTGCGGCACTTAAAGACAGAGCCGCTGTTGCGGATTTACATGATTTTTGATGTGGGTCAGTCTGGGTCTTGGTTCAAAGGACTGGGGCGGGTGGTTTTTAGCGGAGGTCTACGCTACATGATTCCTATAGATGAATCCAAGGGGACAATCATGATTAGTTATACCGACGGTGCCGATACGGTGCACTATAGGAAATTGGTGGAGAAGTATGGCGATGAGTCGCGTGAATTGGCGGATGCTGTGATGGGAGATGTCCGTCGCTGGTGGCCTGGGATCCGAGTGCCGGCGCCCACTTATACAAAGGCACACTTATGGACCGTGGGATGTACGTATTGGCAGCCATTGGGGAAGAAGGAGGCATATGTCTCCGCGGACGAGCTAATGGCACGTACTCATCGGCCGTACCCTCGGTCGTTGCCAGGAGTCTATGTTGCCGGCGAGAGTTTTTCGGCAGGAAATCAATGTTGGGTGGAGGGGGCGTTGGAAACGGCCGAAGCGGTGGTAAAGATGATTGGGTAAGAAGGCATGTTGGATGTTGATGTCAGATTACAATCCCTATAATTCAGAACTATAGGGATTGTTTGTTTCAACATGGGTATGTTGGTACATGGGTTTTCCAGCCAACATCGGATTTAGACATGGGTTCTGGCCTGTCTGGTTGCCTGGTTGGCGATACATAGGTATGTATGACATTTAGACAGTCGTAAACATATGGTAAAAATATTCAACTACCCCTTTCACCTTCTCCTGAGGAAACACTATAGGAATGACATATGTCTCTGTTGCATAAGGCGATACCATCCAGCGCGAACCGTCGGCGGAAAGGACATAACCACGGAAAGAAATAGACTGTGCCTCCATGTCAATCCGCACTCCTTTTATTTCCACCGTCTGCGTCTCCCCCTTAATAAACTGCCGCAGCGGCTCCATGTCCACGTCGGCAACATACCCATGTTTGGCAATGTCGGCCTCACGTGGCCGTTTCCAGTCGCCCTCCGTTTCCAGGACAATTTCCAGGGACGGGTCAAAGACGAGCGTGCGATAATGTCGCGTCTGTACGGCGGGGGAATAAGGGGGTGATGACATTTGCGGAGAATTCCTATAGTGTATGCGCTGTGTCAGGCTTTATGTAGAGCATTGGATTATTCTATGGACTACACTATAGGAATTGATTTAGAATGGAGTACGCATTATGGGACGCAGAACCAATGGGTCCAACAATGGGTTCAGGCTACGAACAGCCCCAAATGTCGCAGCAGGGTGGGAATGGCTACCAGGCCCCCAACCCTGTAAATGAGATGGTGATGCAACAACGGCCTGCGCCGCAGATGCCTCTTGGCAACGGTACTCCCGCCGTCTCGGCCCCGCCCATGGCCGCGGAGCAGACACGCAAGGCCTCTGAAGCCAGTTATGTTGCTCCCGTTGTTCTTGGCGCTGGTGTCGCCACCGGTGCCGCGCTTATGCAGCCGTCTCTCCAGAATATTGGCTATTACGCGGAGGCCGGCGACTTCTGGTACATTCTTGTTGCCGTGCTGATTATTGATGTCATTGTTATCTTCTTGACCCGTTATTATCCCAGTATGATGGGTTCCAATCTGAACCGTTGGTACACTACCTTCGGTCTCAATGGTGTCATTGCCGATGTACTCATTATAGTGCTGGTCTTCTTGGTTGCCCGCTATGTGTATACATCCTATGTGGAGCCGAATATGGCCGACCGGTCCTGGTCGCCCTGGATTTTCTTGGGTTTGGCGGTGGGCCTCGGCATTATCCACGATGTAGGTTTCTACAAACTGGTGATTCAGAACATCAGCCGTGGGACCAACTCTATGATTGACCTCTTTAAGGACTATTCCGAAGCGGCGGGTGCAAATGCCATCTTTGGTGATGCGCTCATGGTCGCTGGGTCCGGTCTCTTAGCGATGGTGCTGAAGGGGCAGCCGGCGCACTTGACCGGTTTCCTCGGCTTCTTGGCGGCCTATTGTGTGCCGTACATTCTCCATACTCGGCCAGGCGCAGGTGGCCAAAGTGGAGGCGGTATGGAGTAGTCGCCTTGTATCTCTGAATAGAGAAGAATTATATACTTTAAAATAAGATATAAAAAATTGATAAATTTATTATTTTAAAGTATATAATTAAAAGTAGAGAAGGTTAAATGGATTATCTTCCAGCATCAAATGATATTACAAATATAAAGGGTGGAACAATTATTATTGATATTTCTAATTATATTCTTATGGTGCACCAAGAAAATGGAAAATGGTCCTTACCAAAAGGTTCACAAAAAGTAGGTGAAGATATATTTACTACCGCATTTCGTGAAACATTAGAAGAAACACAGTTTGACATAAGACCCTATGAAAGAAATGTTGTAGATATTGTAACATTACCATTTAATGATGGGACTTATACATTTTATATTTATAAGTTACCCATACATCATGATAATGTTACATATAATCATGATAAACCACTAGACTCTCATAGTATACAATGGATTTTAGATACAAAAATAATAAGTACATTAGGTGGTAAAAATATAAATAAAATAACAAGAAATGTTCTATATTATATAAAAACGAAAAAAATAATTCAATCAGGTTCTGGGAATAAAAGGCATACTCGTAAAAATAATAAGAAAAATAAGAAAAATAAGAACAATAAAAAATAATTCATATAATATTTCTTATTATTCTATCTTAAATCGTCCAGGAAATATATTCAAACGCGGGGTCGCGCTCGTGTTTGTCGTAAAGGAGGACAGAGCCGGCCCCGCACTCCTTGCAGTCGGCCTTGAAATTCGCATCCAAGACCATCGGTGGTTTCTCAAAGTAGACCTCACGGTCGGTCTTAGACAATATCCTATAGTGCTTATCTTGGGTCAGACATAGGGTATTGTGCATGACTTTTTCCACGGCAGGGTCTATGGGTGGGAGTCGTACTCCAACAATATTCTTATCCTGAATGAATTGGACGTGGCTGGTATTACTGGAAATGGAGTGGCGGTAGAAGGCATAGGACCCACTGAGTGCAAGGGTGCCGACCACGGCGGTGCGAAAAGTTTCTACCCAGAAAGACGCCATATTGATTACACTATAGGGATTTGGGAATTCTGGTTTAGGTTATGATGTTGGTCTAAACTGACAACATATGTATGTATAGATTCAATTTTATTCTCATGGGCAACGGACAAGTTTACCAACAAAAAATCGGTGCGCGTCTGGAGCGATTGCTTCTGCCGCTCTACATGCCGCCGTCGTTGCCACCGCGAGGACCAGGGGGATGGGGTTTGCTGGCGTTTGGCGCAGTGTTTGCCTCGGTCGCAGCGGAGAAGGGATTCAAGCGACTATTCAGATAAATATTTTCCTTTGCATATGCTTGAGCTCTTGCCAACTGGTCCACGAGCACATTTCCAGAAGCGGGATATTGATGTCTTTCCGCTCCCTTTGGATGGGCCGCAATATGGACAATTTCCAGACGAACCCGTTCCTTTAAGTAGGCCTCCACAAGTGGCCGAATTAAGGAAAGATGTTCCAGGGCCTTCCCTCGCCCGCCGGCCTTACGTGCCCAGCCATTTGCTTTCCAGATGGGACCCCAGACGCTGATACATTGGATAGCATAGTCAGAGTCGCTATAAATCTTGACTTTCCCCTCGGCTGGGAGCCTGGAGAAGGCATACACAAAGGCGGAGAGTTCTGCGTACTGATTCGTCTGTGGCTGGTCGGCCGGCACGGATTCGGCGTAGGTTTCCGTGATTTTCTTGTCGCCTGCGGAAGCGCAAGCCCACGCCCATGCCGCTCGTGCGCCGTCTTTCCCATTGCCGAGACATGCCCCGTCTACAAACATATCTATAGTGCTAGGCCGAGAGGCGTCCATTCTGTCCTGAGGGGTGTCCATATTGTTATTTCCTTGGGTTGCACTATAGGGTATGTTCATTTGATTCAATTTTGTTTGCGACCCTTGGTAGAATGAATCCTCCGATTTTCCTGAATCTGTTCCATGTCCTGCTGGTTGCGCCGTTTTTCATGTATGTCGGCATTATGAAGTCGGCGGTACCCGCGGCGGTCTACACGACCCTAATTGTTCTTGGTGCCATCCTCGTCCTCTATCACGGCTACAAGTTTGTGAACCGGCTGTTGAAGGGGTCGTCCTATGCCTGGGTCAATGCGGTGCATGCGCTGCTTGTGGGGCCGCTGCTCCTCTACATTGGCCTGAACGGCACGGATACGGAGCGGCCTTATTATGAGGCGCTACTGCTCTTTGCATTTGCGGCCTTCGGCTACCATCTGTATGAAATGGCGGTTTACAGGGATTTTTACCTATAAGGTAAAAGCGAGGGCTTTGCCGTAGGCAAACAGGGATTTTTACTTGTAGAAGGTAAACAATCGCAACTCCCCCTATAGTGTAAACTATGGGTCTAAACTATAGAAATTACTATTATTTTTTGGCTTAGCGCCTCTGGCGCAATTGGCACATAGTGCCGAACACCTTTTTTCTAAAAAGGTGTTAGGAATATGGACTGGTCTTACGACGGTATACAAAAACTCATAAAACTTTCCGCGTTTGCATTTACGGGTTGGGCAGTATCATGGATTCTCTTTTTCCTTCTGCTACCACTTATGGTTGCAACATTTGGAAAGGCAAAAGGAGCCGCGCTAAATTATGGACTGAGTTGGGTGTCAATGGTGGTAGTCATTATTGGGCTTGAACTCTTTTATAGAAAAGAAAAACAGGATATTTATTTGGATGCACAATAAGGATTACTTCTTTGATTTGTTCTTGGCAGGTTCCTCTGCCTTCAAAATTTTGACATACTCGCCGTAATTGGCCGCCGTTTTAGCCGGCGGCGTGCAGTGGACGGCGTGGTAATAGTAGGCCGTCGCGCTCTTGAATGATTCGCAGCAGGCCTTACAGCATGTCAGTTTGTCCTTCGTAATGGTAAACTTACATGTATCAGCGCAATGGATTCGCATATAGTGAATCTGGAGGTTCGCCTTCGTGCGACTCTCGTAGGGACATTCAGCACACGGGCAGGCGTGCATTTCCACGACCTTCAGCTTGTCAGGATGTTTCGCCTCCATGTGAAGGTCCAGAGTCTGTTTTTGGAGAAATGCCTTGTCGCAATGCCGGCATTTATGCGGATACATGCCGGCATGTTTCTTCAAGTGGTAATGCATGGAGTTCTGGCGCTCGTAGGTCGCAGGACAATGGGGACATACATAGAGTCCCTCCGCATTTTTCTTGTAGGTGAAGCCATCTGCTTTAATGGACACAGACACAGAGTCGGTATTCGTGCGAACGGAGACGGCGGCACACATTTTCTGAGTGAATTACACCTATAGTGTGAGCTGTCGGCCGATTTCA
>JACCDO010021822.1_pt1 | contig 10960 bp, 9 predicted proteins | sample 7446101 | NCBI WGS metagenome assembly JACCDO01 (sample SAMN15323440, study PRJNA562643) | freshwater metagenome | isolation source: river surface water | place: USA:Blue River Watershed | collected 2017-08-16
ATTTTTTTTTCTATGAATAAGTTAAAAAATTTTTTTATCTATTAAATATAAATAACTAAATAAATATCGACATGTTTAATCTTACAAATGACCAAATAACACAACTTTTAGTAATTGTTGGTGTTGCCGTTTTATTAATATTCTTAATTAAAACTTACTACTACGATACATCTGTTCAACAACCAGCTCCTACTCATGAAGGATTTTATGATTATGATCAATCTTCACCAGTCCAAAACAGAGTTGAAATTGAACATTTTGAACCCACAGTTTCAGCTACTCAATCAGCACCAGCTGTTCAATCAGGCCCTCAAGCCTCAGAACCCATTGGAATGACCGAAAGCCACCGCGCCGTTAATGAATCAGGTGATGTTAGTAACTTAGGTCAATACATGCCATCTGAATGCTACCCTAAAGATATTTTAAGCTCAAAGGATTTACTTCCAGGTGGTGCTGATAGTACATGGGCTCAAGTTGTTCCAGCTGGCCAAGGTGCTCTTACTGACCAAAACTTCCTTACAGCTGGTCACCATCTTGGTATGAATACAGTTGGTAATTCACTTCGCAATGCCAGCCACGATCTCCGTAGCGAATTACCTAACCCACAAGCTCAAGTCAGCCCATGGAACCAAACAACCATTGGACCCGATCTTATGCGTCGTCCTCTTGATGGTTGTTAATAGTAAAATATTTACCGAATATATATAATATATTGTATTTTTTTAACTTTTGAATATAGGTTTTTTCAAATAATAAATCATTATCATTATTATTATTATTAATATTAACAAAAGGTTCGATATCAAAATTAAATGGACACTTGACTATTATTAGTTTTAAATTATGTAGATTTAAATACCAGTCTTTTATGATATCATAAATATTTTTATCACTTAAAAATAATTGTAACTTATCATGTTCCTTATATGAAGGACCACCCCATGGAGGATCAATGAAAATTATGTCTTGTTCACCTTTATTATCAAGTTCTTTAACTTTTTCAATACAATCATCATTATAAAATATAATATTCTTACGAAAGTATACTTTATTACAGTTATGGACTAAACTATTATATATGTCTTTATCAATTTCAATAGCATTAACATTAGTAAAATTAGAACTAAAGGCCAGTGTATTACCACCAACATTTGCGGTAGTATCAGTTATATATAATTTACCCACAACATCTGATAGTAATTCTTTTATTTTTTTACAGACTTCTTCACTATCAAATGGAAGTGACATACTATATACACTAGAATGATACAATTGAAGTTTTGATTTATTAATACCCTTTTGAAAAGGAAATAAATATTTAGTTCGATAAATTATTTGATTCACATCAGTTATCAATTGATGATCATTATTTATTTGGTGCGTTTGATTTTTATTTTTATCTAAAGAAGTCATTTTAATTAAGTTTACTTTTCATTAATTATAAATTCAAAATATTTTATATCATTTTCTTTTTTGTTTTTGTTTTCTTTGTTTTTGTTTTCTTTTTTTATAGATTATATCAAATTATAATATAATAATAAAGGATAAAGACTTATTAAAATATTAATATTAAAATACAAAGATGTATGTAGTTGCTATACCTTCCTATCAAAGAGCTGACTTGTTAAATAAAAAAACATTAAAAACACTTTCGGAATATAATATACCTAGAAATAGAATCTATATATTTGTTGCCAATAAAGAAGAAGAAACAATTTATAAAGAAAAATTAATCAAAGAATTATATGGACATATTATTGTTGGGGTGAAAGGATTAAAAAATCAAAGAAATTTTATTGTTAATTATTTTCCAGAAGGTCAAGAAATATTAAATATGGACGATGATATTGGTGGTTTCAAAATCTTAAAACATAAAGACCCAAAAAGAATTGTTGGTTCAACACAAAGTTATCGTAAAGATTACTTTCTAGATACACTTGAAAATTTAGATGATTTTGTTAAATCAGCATTTAAAAACCTAAAAAAAAATAAAATATATTTATGGGGGATTTATCCAATAGCTAACCCATATTTTATGTTTCCTTTAATAACAACTGATTTGAAATTAATAGTGGGTCCTGTATGGGGATCGATAAACCGACATGATAAAGATTTGAAATTAACAATAGATGAGAAAGAAGATGTTGAAAGAACATTAAAATATTATGTTAAAGATGGTGGTGTAATGAGATTTAATAATATTTGTGTTCAAACAACTTATTATAAAACACCAGGTGGGATGCAGGCTGATAAAAGAGATAGAAAAGTTGATTCAATGGAATCAGCTATTTATTTAAATAAAAAATACCCAGATTTAACTAAATTACATTTTGGGAAAAAATCAGGCTATGCCGAAGTTAAATTAAAAGATCCTCATAATTAAAATGTTTTTATATCACCATTTGATTTTTTTTACCTTTTTAATATCTATCTTTTTTATTTAAAAAAAAATAAAAATTAATAGATATTTTATATACATATTAAGTAAAATAAAATAAAATGTTACCAAAATTTCAATGGAATACAACTACGAAATTAATTGTAATTATAATTATCGTTTTTTTAGCATGTCTATTTTTAAATAACGGCGTTGTTGAAAAATTTATGAGTGATCAGATTTTAACTTGTCCAGATCGTTTATATTTTGATGGTCATAAATACTATTTATTTCAAATGAATAAACCTATTATAGACAACGTAAATCCAATTGTTTATAATACTTATAGAGAGTATCTAGATAATAAATCGGAACATTGTAACCAATTAGATATTACTAAACCATACACTAGATATTTAAGTAACAAAGCATTAAAACCAGTTTTACCAAATAGTTGGGATTGTCAAAGAGAATTAGCTGTAGATACTGCTAAGCAAAATGATTGTATTAATAAAAGTTATAATATTTTTACAGAGGATGAATGTAAATTATTCAAAGACATGCCTTCTAGATATTATACCAATAATGCCATAGAAAGATGTAAAGTTAAAAAATTAATTGAACAAAGACCAGATTTAATTGGTAATTTAAAACCAAACGTCGTTATGGGGTTCACAGAAGAAGGGTTAATTAGAGTAGGAGCAGATTCAGGAGGTGATCCTTTCCGAAATATATCATAAAAATATCATAAAATTTTCTTTTAAATATTCAACAAAAAACAGTTTTAACTTTTCTTTTTATTTTTTCTTATAAATATATAAAAAGTAATCATCATATGTTCATATCTAAAATCAATAAAATGAATACTAATTCAAAAATATGTATTATACTTCTAATTTTATTAATAATTGCTGTTATTTATTTTTATATGTCACCTAAAAAATTAGAACATTTTGAAGTTCCGGTTGATACAGGTGCTACTGCTGGTACAATGCCTACAACAGTACCAATGACTTCTACAGTTGATACAAGTGCTGCTGCCGGGACAATGCCTACAACAGTACCAATGACTTCTACAGTTGATACAATGGCTGCCACAACTGGAACAACAATGCCAACAATGACAACAATGCCAACAACTACAACTGCTGGTACAACAATGACAACAATGCCAACAATGGCTACAATGGCTACAATGCCAACAATGCCAACAATGCCAACAATGCCAACAATTGATGATACAACAATGCCAACAACTTCTAGTAATTCAAGTATGCCTACATCTGGTCCTTCTAGTGATTTAGTTTCAACTTCTACAACTTCATCAACAATTGGGGTTTCAGCACCACCACCCAGTTTAATCACACCATCAGTTCAAGAAATGGGTAATATGGGATTATATACTTTAAGTAAGCCAAATATTAATCAAATTGGTGGGGAAGGACCAAATAATTACTTTCAACCAAATATTTTCATTAAAAGAAGAAATAATGGGGAATCTGGAAATACAATGAACACCCAAAGATTTGAATTTGGTGTAGGGAAAGAATTAGAAGGTTTACTTCCATCTATTCAAGGTGCTATGGGAAATTTTAATCAAGGAAGTACATCCCAAGCTCTTTTTGAATCTGATACAACATATGGTTATACTCATGGATATGATTTTCCAACATCCGGACCATCAACTACTTCAAATAATTCTACAGAAGGTTCAGGCTCATATCAATCAAGCTATGGTGATTATTATTATGACGACCAACAACAATATAATTTACAACCAGCTACTTCTGAATTATTTACTGAAATAAGTATGAAAGAATATCATCCTGGTTATCAAATTCAACCACCTAAATGTTGGGATGTTCCAGCCAAAAGACCACCTGTTTGTTTAGGTAATAATGAAAGATTACCAGCGGCTGTTTTTGATCGAGGTACTCCACTTAATGCCTTAAATTTAGATACATCAGTTGGTTCAATTATGCCTAAATTTAAATACATTGAAACACCTAGATCATAGATTTTAGATTTATAGATTCATCCTTTTACTTTTTACTTTTTTCCTCAAAATCTTTATTTTCTTTAAGAATAATAAGTAATATTATAAATTATTTATAATAATGGAAACAATTGTTCAAAGAATATTTAATAATCAATTAAAATTACACAATCATTTAGGAAATATTGATAATACTGAAATTTTTGAAGGAACATATAATAACAATTCTAAATCAACCGATGTTATTGTTAAAATGATATCAAAAAAAGATACCAAGAATTTTGAACAAGTATTAATTGAAGTAGGGTTTTTAAAATATTTATCTAAATTTAAAACTAGTTCACAATATGTTAGTGTTTGTTATGATATTAAATTAACAAATGACTATTTAATTGTTATCCTAGAAAGACCTAATGGATTAACTTTAAAAGAATTCATGAGACTTATTAAATCATTACCACCAAAAGAATATAATAAATATGTTTTAATTATTCTTTATAGATTATTATTAGCTGTTAATTATATTCATGATAAAGGTGTTGCTCATCGTAATTTAACAACCGATTCTGTTTACATTGATTACAAAGATGGTTTAATAGAAGGAATTAAATTAACCAACTTTGCTATTTCATGTGGTAATTATGTTTCATTGACTTTACCATTATCTTTATCAATACCAAGCAATTTAAATAATATTTATAATAAGTTTTGTAAAAGTATTAAACTAGATATAGATACTCCAGAGTCATTGAAGATTGATGAATTAGTTAGTAAAATAAAAAAATTAGCTTCTGACCAAACTAGAGAAACTATTTATTTATACCTTGCAAAAAAAGTAGATATATGGGAACTTGGAATACTTTTTTGGAAAATGCTTAATCACAATACTTCTTCATTAACTAGTAAAAACCCATTAGATTTAAAATTTCCAAAAAATTATAGTCAGACTGATACATGGAAAGAATACAAAGGTAATACAAATCGTTTAATGAAAAAGATTTTTAATATAGTCATTAAATTTATGTTAAGTGAAATACCTGAAAGAGGTAAAAGTTATGAGGTATTAGAAAAGTTTGTCATTACAAATAAATATATTTATGAAGATAATAATGATAATAATAACAATAACAACAATAACAACAATAATAACAATAACACTAATACTACTACGAATCATAGTGATAAGCCGATAAAACCAAAAAAAAGTATCAATCTAATAAATAATGATAATTTTTGACCAAATAACTAAAACTTAAATTAAAATAAGACATAAAGAGATTTTTAATTATTTTACAATTATAATATATTGATTTTATTCTAATATAGAATATAATAAAAAATGAGTTTAATAATAGACCATCGTGAAAAAGATTTAAAGTCTGTTTTTCCAAATGCTACATTTAAAAACATGGATTTAGGAGATATTGAAATAAAATACAAAAATAGTGATGAAACTTTCATTCTAATTGAAAGAAAAACAATGAAAGATTTAATAGCTTCAGTTAATGATGGAAGATATCGTGAACAAAAAAAAAGATTACTAGAAGGAGGGATACCTAGAAATAAGATTATGTACCTGTTAGAAGGTAGAATAGATGATATACCAGGTCAAATGAAAACTTTATTTGGAATGATTATTAATACTTTATTCCGTGATAAAATATCAGTTATTAGATTTGAGACAATTGAAGAAACTATATATTTTATTAAAAGATTACTTGAAAAAGTAGAAAATAATGATCCAAATATTGTTGGTAATCATAACCTAGAAAGTAATAATAATCAAATATCAACTGTGAAAAACGAAAATGAAATTGAAAATGAAAATAACACTAACACTAACACTAACACCTCAAATACTGAATATCTTTCAACTATCAAACTAAAGAAAAAGGATAACTTAACAAGTGATAATTGTTCAGTTCTACAATTAGCACAAATACCCGGAATGTCTGTACAAAATGGTCAAATTATTTTAAATAAATATAAATCAATTGCTGAAATTATTAATTCTTACAATCAATTAGAAGAATCAAAAAGAAGTATGATGTTATCTGATATTGAAATTTCATTATCAAATGGTAAAACAAGAAAATTAGGAAAAGTTTTAGCAGAAAGAATCTATCAATATTTATTTAATATCAATAGTTAATTTTTTCTCAATTTATAAATAAATATAATAAACGAAATGAAATCTCATAAAAAACAAGTTAAAAAGTCTAAACTTTCTAAACACTCTAGAAGTACTAGAAAAGTTAAGAAAAGCATTCGTAAGAATAGAAAACAGTTAGGTAAGGGTATGGATGAAAATATATTAAAGAGGGGAATACATCAAGGACAATTTGACCCAGGGTTTAATGAAGATTTTGGTATAACCTCACCAAATTCCCATCGAAATATCAAAGGGCGTACAAACTTCGCTAATTCGCCTTATTATTATATGGTATCCAAAGGTGATACCGGAAAAAAAAATATTTATAAGGTTAAATCTCCAGATCCATCAGCAACACAACCTTCTCAAGAAAAATTTATTGACGTATATCTGTATATTCCTTCAAACGAATCGGTATTAATTGAACTGTTTGATTCTCGAAGAATATATGTTGTTACACCAGAATATTTAAAAGATTTTATTATTAACCAAAAAATTCAAGAATTATTAAGAAGACAATATGAAACAAAAGATGAAACTAAAGGGTTTCAAGATTTTTTACAAAAATTTAAAAAATTAGAAATGGCATCAAAAAATTACAGAAAACCATTAAATAATATTAATAATAATAATAATAATAATAATAATAATAATAATAATAATAATAATCATGTATTAAGTAACCATTTAAGAAGATCGCGAAAAAATAATGAAGCAGCAGGTTATATCAGAGTAAACACAAAAGAAAACGCAAATAATTAAATTTTGATACTTTCTAAATCTAAGTTTTCAACTATGATATCATCCTTTGTATTTTGTTTTTTATTAACAGTCATTTTAATATTAATATTTGATTCAGATATAGATTCAACTGAATCAGATTGAGATTGTGTTTCCGTTTGTGAGTCATAAGAAGATGTTATTTCTCTTTCTTCTTCTTGGGTTAAACCATCACCATCTGTTTCAGAAAGACCCTTCTTAACAAATATAAACCATCTATGTAAAACACTATATTCCAATGATTTTTGTTTTTTCTTAAGAGTAGCTCCATGAGTTGGAACTTCAGCATAAAACTCTTCTAACATAGAATTAGGTACTTCATGAAATAATTTACTATCAACTAATTCAAATCCATAATCATTAAGAAGTTTAGTCAAATATTCAAAATTAACTAAATATTCATGGCTTGTATTATTAATTGATTCAACATCAACATCAATCTTCATCCCGAGAGAGTTTTCATCATTTGTAAAAGAATCTTCATCATAATCTTTTTTTATTCTCCAAATAATCTTAGATTTATCTTCATCTTTTACCTGTTCTAGCATATCCTTTTTCTCAGTTTTAAATTTATTAAAGATGGCTTTACCATCTAAACATGTCCCAACAAAATAACCATTTGTTTTAGTATTTTGATGAACATTATTTAAAAATCCAGTTAATCTATCATATGTACCAAAGAAATAGTGAATAGCAAAATGACATGAAACTATATCAAACTTTCTTAAAGCTTTCCCTGATAATTTACCTAATTTACTATAATCACTTAAATCAACATCACCATATAAAACATTAAGATAGTACTTGTTAAGTTCATCCATACCAGCTTCAGCAGTATTTAATGGTAAATGACAATCACCACGAATAGCAACAACATTATGATTCATTTTTTTGAATGAATGATTTTCTTCAGAAGCCATTAAAGCTCTAACACATGCTCCATCATTAAAATTATTAATATTGTCTTGTGAATAATCAACACCAACAAGTAAACCAGGGCGAATATTGGCAAATTTAAAATAATCACCAAACTTACCACATGCCAAATCTAATACATAAGGATGTTTAAAATTCTTACCGATATGGTCAAATAAACGACCTTTAATGAAATTATGGAATTTATTCATTTCTTTAAGATATAATTCATCCCGATTAACATTTAATTGATAGTAAGCATCAACACTAGGTATTTTTGCTTCACCTATAATCATATCAGTTGTAATAGGCGCATGAATTGATCTCCAAATATTAATAGCTGTGTGATATCCATTTGGTTTTTTACCTGGACGACCTTTTAATGGTTTCCATCTATGTTGGGGATTTGGTTCATTAATATTGTAACTAAATTCAATTACATCACCATTTTGAACAATAATACCATCCATTGAAACCATGTTGTTATTATTATCAATAGGTAACCAGGCAATATGTGTTTCTTCAACTAAATTATTATTATAATCTCTGGAACCAACAAAAGGATAATTTGGAATAAATGGTTTAGAACCGTTAAAATAACCACCACCTTCATTAAGTGTTCTTTGTGAATTATATCTATCATGGAAATTGGATTGATAATTTACTTTAAGAATAACTTGTCTGTATAAAATACCATTGTAATATTGATCATTGGGTTCAGATTTACCACTTGGTTTAAATACTTCTATTTCAAAATCAATTGAATTAAGATGTGGTGGTTTCCATTTATATGTTCTTGCCCAGGAACTGGTCTCATTGAAATCTTTTACTTGATGTGAAGGATAATCCTGTCCGACATATAAATCAGATGGTATAAAAATAAGACCATCTACATTGTAACTGAATTGATGACCAATTTCTAATTTACCACCTTGTTCGACATTAACTTGGTTTAATATTTTCTTACAAGCATCAAAAATAAGAGTATCATAATCTGATTTTTCGAGTTCTTCCTTCTTTAATATATTATCACCACGATAGTATGTTTTACGTCCAACAATTAAAGGGAATTTAACTTCGACTTGCGAAGAAGGTTTATTAACATTAATTTTAATATATTCACTAACTTGTTTTACAGCTTCATATCTAGGATCAAATATTTCTTTCCAAACAGGTTTTTGTTGAAAATAATAAGCATCGAATATCATATATAATTTTTGGTCTTCTAAATATTCACCATCAACAATAGTGTTGGCAATTTCAGGCATTTTAATACCAATCTTTCTAACTAAATTTTGACGATTAATAAAATAAAATTCACCTACTGGGTCAATATAGAGAAGATTACGTTCACCATCTGCTTTTTCAGTCACTAAGAAATTTTTACGAAGGGTATGATTAGAACTATCAAGATATTGACGATTGGTTAATTGTTGAATATTACTTAACTCAACTGTATTTGGTAAAGAAGCTTTAAATAAATTACGACCTTTAACTCCTGTTAAATTGCCAAAAGTATTACGTACTTGCCCTATTTCACTACGACCAATAACATAATAACTTTTTTGTATAGCTTGTAAATGAATTCCAATTAATTGAATAAATTTAATCATAATATCATTCTCACTGAGAGTCTTTTGTCCTTTTTGATTACCTAAATATTCAACTTCGATTTCATAATTAGATGTATTATCAAGGGTTCCTGATTTTTGAAATGATTGGTAATATACTCTTTGTCCACTAACTTTAACTGTATATGTTGGTTTATGTTTAATTTTATTCCACCATTCTCTAAAATGTCCGGTTTTTTCAGGTTTAATAACTAAGTCTTCTAAATTATTTTTAATAACTTCCGCAACAGTTAATTCTTTATCTTCTGTTTTAGATTCTTTTACGATTGACAAATCATTTCTAAATAATCCATCTATTGTTTCAAATGTAAATATTTTTTTGTATCTAAAGTATTTTGGTGTTTCTTGCCAGTGTTCTAATAAATCACGTACTAATTCATTCGTTTCATCTAATGGTTTTTCTTCTTTCAAATTAAATCTAAGATAATAATCATCCATATTAAGACGAGATGGTTTCCCATCTTCTTCAGTAACAGTTTCTTTATGGAAATATTTAACATTATTACCTAAGTCTTTAATACGCCCGTGGGCACAAAAGAATTTAATTGTTTCTTTTCCATAGATAGAAACTCTAATATATTTATATTTTGAATCAATTCTAAATGTAATATTAAGAACTTCTGAAGGAGGATACATTTTAAATTCATTTTGGTTTTTAATTCTTTTAAGACAGGCTACAAAATCATCGTATTGGATTAATTTTTGTATTCCTTGGTAATATACTAATGCTTCTAATTCAAGATTTTTATTTTGATGTGATCTATGTATAAGTTCGAGTAAGCGTTGCTTTTCATTAGTTTGTTTATTGAACTTCATCTTCTGTGATTACTTTACTTAATATTATATTATATTATTTTTCGTCCATGTAAAAGAAAATATAAATAAAGATTTGAAAAGAAAAATAAAAGAAAGGGAAATAAAAATCATATTATGATTATTTTAATAGTGACTTTTTTGTTTAATGATTTAAGAGCACTTGACATCATTTTGTAACAATGTATTACAAATATAATATTTTTATAATAATAATATTTTTTATAATAATAATATATTTATATAATAAATATAATTTATATATGTATCCAAGTTTACAAGATATTATTTATAGC
>JACCDO012043857.1_pt1 | contig 10960 bp, 5 predicted proteins | sample 7446101 | NCBI WGS metagenome assembly JACCDO01 (sample SAMN15323440, study PRJNA562643) | freshwater metagenome | isolation source: river surface water | place: USA:Blue River Watershed | collected 2017-08-16
CCGCTGCGGGCCATGTCATCTGGCACCACGTTCTGGTTCCGGTCATTCGGCAACCCGACGACGACGACCTCGCCCTGCTCGTCGAGCGCGGCCACCCGCAATTCGCCTCGCGCCTCATCGCCGCCCTACAGCTCACCCGTCCCGGCGCATTGCAATCAAACGAGGCGCCTTCGCTTGTCCGTGAACTGGTCGCCGAGACCGAGCGCATCGCGCGGCCGCTGGACTTCACCGCTGTCATTTGCACGCGGCAGCTCCGCCGTCTCGCAGGCTGGGCATTGGCCATCGTGGTCATTGGCGGCGTGGTTTTCTGGAAGGCCGAGGAAGTCAGCCGCGATCTCCTGAGCCGGGCGCTCCTCTCCCGCGAAGTCGAAGTCCCGCGCAAAACCCGCATCGGTCAGACCAGCGGCGATCTTCGCATCGCGCGCGGCGACAACGTGACCTTGTTCGCCGTCGCGAAAGGCGTCGTGCCCGAGCGCGGCAAGCTCGTGCTCAAGTTCACCTCCGGCCGCACGCAGGAATTCCTCCTCGACGGCAGCCAGACCAACCGCGCGCACTTCGCCCAGGCGCTGGAGAACGTGCAGGACACGTTCGACTACACCTTCCATCTCGGCGACGGCAAATCCCGCAGCGCCCGCGTCGAAGCCATCGAACGCCCCGGCATCGCGAAGCTCGACGCAACGCAGATATACCCCGACTACACCGGCCTCGGCACCGTCCGCCGCTCGCTCGGCGACCTCACCTTGCTCGTCGGCAGCAAGCTCACCCTCACGCTCACGCCGACGAAAGAAGTAGCCAAAGGCGCGGTCCTCATCACCAGCACGACGAACGCCCAGCCGTTGACGCTTCCGCTTCAGGTCAGCCCGAAAAACGCCCGCGAAGTCCAGGTGACCATCCCGATTACGAGCGAGTCGTTGAGCGGCTTCTCCATTCACTTGGAGGACAAATACGGCTTCCGCTCGAAGGACGACGCGGTCTATCGCCTCGAAGTTCTGCCGGACAAAGCCCCCGTGGTCCGCATCACCTACCCCGAGCGCAAGGAGGAACTCATCACGCAGAAGGCCACCATCCTCATCGGTTTCGAGGCGCTGGACGACTTCGCTGTGAAGCAGCTATTCCTCCGCTACACCGTGGACGGCGGCGAGGAGCGGGGCATCGAACTGACACTTGAAGCACCCGCCCGCAGCCTGCGCCGCCGCTACGATTGGAAGGTCGCCGCGCTGAACCCGAAGCCGCCCGAAGGTGCGACGCTCGAATACTGGATTGAAGCCCGCGACAACAACAACGTGACCGGCCCCGGCATCGGCACGAGCGAGCACTTCAGCGCCAAAATCGTCAGCGACGCGGAGAAGCGCGCCGACCTCCTCAACCGCGTCGGCGACAGCATCGGCGCCATCGGCGAGGCCGCGAACGACCAGGAAAAGCTCAACCGCGTTCTGGGCGACATCATCCAAGGCCGGCCGGAGCGTCCGTGACCCGTGCCGGCGGTTTGCAACCGCCGTCCGCAGGCAGCAGCAGTTCAACGCGCTACGAGCCACCGACGCGCAACTCGGCGGTTACAAACCGCCGGCACGGGCACTTGCCGCCACCGCCCTCATCCTGTTCACTTCCTGCGTGACTCCGCGCTTAGCCCGACACTCCCGAACGGTCGCGCTCGTGCTGTCGCTTGGCTTGGTTGGATTACTCGGCGCGGCAACAACCAAGCAACCGCAGCCAAACTGGGCCTTCCAACCCGTCACCCGCCCCACCGTCCCAACGACCAAGAACGCCGCGTGGAGCACGAACGCCATTGACCGTTTCCTGCTCGCGAAGCTGGAGGAACGCGGGCTCTCCCCTGCCCCGCCCGCTGAACCGCGCGCGCTGGCTCGCCGCCTGCACTTCATCCTCACCGGCCTCCCGCCGTCGCTGGAAGACGCAGCAGCATTCGAGCGTGCCGTCTCCCCCTCTCTCCGTCCCTCACTCTCTCCATCTTCGGCCAAGGACGGAGAGACGGAGAGACGGAGAGACGGTGCTGTCACTGCCCTTGTGGACTCGCTCCTCGCCTCCCCCCACTTCGGCGAACGCTTCGCCCGGCACTGGCAGGACGTAGTCCGCTACGCCGACACGCACGGCACGGAACACGACGCCTTCCTCCCCCACGCGTGGCGCTACCGCGACTGGCTCATCCGCGCGTTCAACAGCGACCTGCCCTACGATCAATTCGTGCGCGAGCACGTAGCGGGAGACTTGCTGGAAAAGCCACGCTGGGCCGACGGCTTGAACCAATCGTTGCTGGCGTCTGCTTGGTGGCGGCTGGTCGAGTTCAACCAGACGCCCGTGGACGTGAAGGGCGAGGAGGTCATCGTCGTGGACAGCCAGATTGACGCGATGAGCAAGGCCTTCCTCGGCCTGACCGTCTCCTGCGCGCGCTGCCACGACCACAAGTTCGACCCGATTTCGCAGCGCGATTTCCACGGCCTCTACAGCATCCTCGCCAGCACCCGCACCTCCATGCGCGTGCTGGATGCGCCGGAGAAACTCCACGCGCACGACGCGGAGCTGGCGAAGGTGAAGACTGAAATCCGCGCGGCGTTGGCTGCGACGTGGCTGCGGCAAGTCGCCGAGTGGCCCGAGGCCTTGGAGCGCGGACGCCCACGTTCGCATGACACGAACAGCCCGGCGGCATCGGCTGCGGACGTGGGCGTCCGCGCTCCACTCGCCGCTGAAGCCACCCGCTGGCGGACCGCGTTCGCCGCAGCCGAGACAAACAAATCCCCGCTCGTGCCGCTGCTCCGCGCGCTCCGTGCCGGCGGTTTGCAACCGCCGTCTGACGCGTCCAGCAGCACGGCAGAACGGCGGTTGCAAACCGCCGGCACGTTCGCCGACTTCACCGCCGGCTCGGACAACGGCTGGTTCGCCACCGGCAGCTTCGCGCAACACAAGCCTGCTGGTGACTTCGCCCTCGCCACCACCGGCTCAAACATCCTCACCGCCATTTACCCCGCTGGCCGTTTCTCCCACCTGCTCTCGGACAAGCACGCCGGCACCTTCCGCTCCCCGAACTTCACGCTCACCAACCGGTTCGTCGCCGCCCTCGTCACCGGCGACAACAACGCCCGCGTCCGCCTCGTCATCGAAAACTTCCAGGGCGACTCGCTGCTCTTTACCCAAGTCACGCCTAAACTCACCGACCGCTCAGGCATGCGCTGGGTCACGCTGCCCATCCGAGACACCTGGCGAGGCCGCCGCGCCTACATCGAATTGGTTCCACGCGATGACTTCCCCTACCCCGGTATCGTCCGCTACGCCAGCAAGCTGCCGACCGACGGCCGCTCCGCCGCCGGCATCGCGAAAGTCGTCTTCCACGACGGCGAGAAGCCGCCCGAACCGCCTGCGTGGCCAATCGAATTGGATGGGGCGCTACTCGGAGGGGCTGGAGTGGCCGGAACCACCTCGGCACAAGTGGCCGTTCTCCCTCACCCTAGCCCTCTCCCGCTGGGAGAGGGGACCACCTCGCCGCCGTCTCGAAATCCCGAGCGCGCGCCCGCTAGCCCAGCGCGGCCGGTGCCGCTCCCTCTCCCAGCGGGAGAGGGCCGGGGTGAGGGAGAACGCTCACTCTCCGCGGCACTCGTCCGAACCGCCAAAGCCGCCATCACCGCCTGGGCCAACGGCTCGTGCGACGACGCCCAAGCAAACTTCCTCAGCGCCCTCCTCCGCCTCGGTCTGCTCGAAAACACCGTCGTCCGTGCCGGCGATTTGCAATCGCCACCTGTTGCTTCCGGTGCACCGCCGAGCGGCGGCTCCAAACCGCCGGCACTCCTCGCACAGCTGGTCGCCAACTACCGCGAACTCGAAGCCCGCGTCCCCATCCCGACCCGTGTCGTCGCCGTGTCGGATGAAGCGCCGCCGTTCGAGACGCCGTTCTTCCCGCGTGGCGACCACGCCAAGCCCGGCGACGCCGTGCCGCGTCAGTTCCTCGCCGCCTTCGGCAGCGCACCGTATCGCTCCGCGCAAAGCGGGCGGCGCGAGCTGGCCGAGGACATTCTTCGCAACCCGCTCACCGCGCGCGTGATGGTGAACCGCCTGTGGCACCACGTCTTCGGCGAAGGCCTCGTGCGCTCTGTGGATAACTTCGGGCAACTTGGCGGCACACCCAGCCACCCCGAGTTGCTCGATTGGCTCGCGAGCGAGTTCGTCGCGCAAGGCTGGTCGGTGAAAGCAATGCTCCGGCTGATGCTCACGAGCCGGGCATTTGCGATGAGCGCGGAAACTTCCCCTGCCGCCGCCGAGCGCGACCCGGAGAACCACCTTCTTTCGCACGCCAACTTCCGCCGCCTGGACGCCGAGTCCATCCGCGACGCCATCCTCGCCGCCAGTGGGCGGCTGGACCGCACGCAGTTCGGCCCCGGCGTCCCAGTCACCGTGCCGCCGAGTCAGCGTGACGATTACGCGCCCGTGGACGGCCCGGTGGACGGGCGCGGTCGGCGCAGCCTCTATCTCGAAGTGCGGCGCAATCACCCGGCGCCGTTTCTCTTCGCCTTCGACCAGCCCAAGCCCGCCGCCCCCGCTGGACGCCGCGAGTCAACGAACGTGCCCGCGCAGAGCCTCACGCTGCTGAACGACCCGTTCGTGCTGGAGCAGGCTGGCCACTTCGCCGCCCGCGCGCTTGCTCAGCCCGGCGACACGCCTGCCCGCATCCGTTGGCTTTACGCAACCGCCCTAAGCCGACCCGCCGCCGACGCAGAAGTCACGCGCGCCGCCGCTTTCCTCGCGCGGCTAACCGCTGCGCTCGGCGAGGAGAAGAAGGCGTGGCAGGACTTGGCGCACGCGGTGTTCAACTTGAAAGAGTTTGTGTATCTGCGATGAAATTCGATGCTAGGACATTGTCCCGCCGCGCATTACTACAGCGCGCGTCCACCGGCTTTGGCTGGCTGGCGTTCGCGGGATTGTTCGGGAGGGCGGCGGCGGCCTCAGCCATTCCGCATTCCGCATTCCCCACCCCGCATTTCCAGCCCCGGGCCAAACGCGTCATCTTCCTCTTCATGGATGGCGGGCCATCGCAGGTGGACACATTTGACCCGAAACCGCGGCTCAAGGCGGAGCACGGGAAACCCTTCCCGATGCGGATTGATGCGACGCAGTTCGATGCCATCGGCAAGACGCTGGCAAGTCCGTGGGAGTTCTCGCCGCGCGGGAAATCGGGGCTGCCAGTGAGCGAACTCTTCCCGCACCTCGGCGGCTGCGTGGATGACTTGTGCGTCATTCGCTCGCTGACCAGCGCATCGCCGGAGCACGCCCAGGCGTGCTACTTCATGCACACGGGCAGCACGATGCAGGGCCGGCCCAGCATCGGCGCGTGGGCGAATTACGGCCTCGGCACCGAGGCGGAGAACTTGCCGGGCTTTGTCGTGCTCAACGGCGGGATGATGCCGCTGGGCGGCGTCGCGAACTGGAGCAGCGGGTTCCTGCCAGCGCGATTTGAGGCCACGCAGTTCAATCTCGTAGGCGGCAGTGTGATGGAAAACCTCGCCGCGTCCGGCCCCGCGACGGCACGGGCGAACCAGCTCGCGTTCATCGCGGAGAACGACCGCGTGTTCGCCTCAACACTTGGCGCGCAGTCGGGAGCGGTGGAGACCGCGATTCGGAATTACGAACTGGCCGCCGCGATGCAGACGGCAGTGCCGGAAGCCGCCGACTTGAAGAGCGAGAGCCCCGCCACGCACCAGCTTTACGGCACGGACTCGACGGACCCGCTGAAGGCGCGTTACGCGCGCCAATGCTTGCAGGCGCGGCGGCTCGTGGAGCGCGGCGTGCGGTTTGTGGAAGTCAGTGGCGTGAGCGGGATTCGTTTCGTAGCGCCGTGGGACCAGCACGGGAACTTGAAGAAGGACCATGAGCGGAACGCCGCCATCGTGGACCAGCCCATCGCGGCGCTGTTGAGGGACTTGAAGTCACGCGGCCTGCTCGACGACACGCTGGTGCTGTGGGCCGGCGAGTTTGGGCGAACGCCGTTTGCGCAGGGCAGCGACGGTCGCGACCACAATCCGCAGGGCTTCACGGTCTGGCTCGCGGGTGGTGGCGTGCGCGGCGGAATGACCTACGGTGCGACGGATGAGTTCGGCTACCGCGCGGTGGAGAACGTGGTGGAGATGCACGACCTGCACGCAACGATGCTGCACCTGCTCGGGCTGGACCACGAGCGGCTGACGTTCCTGCACGGCGGGCGCTTCCATCGGCTGACGGATGTGCGTGGGCACGTCGTGCGCGAGCTGCTGGCGTGAGGCGTGCGAAGAGGAAAGACGGAGGACACAGCCCACGCCTCCGGCGCGTTGGCCAACTCCGTAGGAGTTGAACATGAGTAGCCGTGGGTGAAACCCACGGTGGTTGGTGTGAAACGGGCTCAACCGCGTAGCGGTTGAACATGGAGAAGACTTCGGTCTGTGTGGAAACTGAGACGGTTCAACCGCTACGCGGTTGGCCGCCACTTGGGGCTCTTACCGTGGGTTTCACCCACGGCTACCCATGTTTGGCTCTTACGGAGCCTGCGGACGGCGGCTTCAAGTCGCCGGCACGAACTACTTCAGCTTCTCCGCGACCCACTTCTCGAGCTTGAGAGTGTCCACGGCGAAAAGACGGATGCCTTCAGAGAGCTTCTCCGTTGCCATCGCGTCCTCGTTGTGCTGCCAGCGGAAGGCCTTCTCATCGAGGTGGATTTTCTCGCGGCCCAGCTTGGCGGCGGTTTCGGGGCTGAGTTTGCGGGCAACGGTGCCAGTGGTCTTCTGCATCTCCTCCAGCAGCGCGGGGCTGATGGTGAGCAGGTCGCTGCCGGCGAGTTCGAGGATTTCGCCGACATTACGGAAGCTCGCGCCCATGACTTCGGTCGAGTAGCCGTGCCGCTTGTAGTAGTTGTAAATCGCGGTGACGGAAACGACGCCGGGGTCTTCCGCGCCAACGAAGTCCTTGCCGGTGGACTTCTTATGCCAGTCGAGGATGCGGCCCACAAACGGCGAGATAAGCTGCACGCCAGCCTCGGCGCAGGCGACGGCCTGGGCGAAGGAGAAGAGGAGCGTGAGGTTGCAGGCGATGCCGTCCTTCTTGAGTTCCTCGGCGGCGCGGATGCCTTCCCAGGTCGAGGCGAGCTTGATGAGCACGCGCTCCTTGGCGATGCCCGCTTTCTGGTAGCGGGCAATGAGCGAGCGCGCCTTGGCCACGGACGCGGCGGTGTCGAAGGAAAGGCGGGCGTCCACCTCGGTCGAGACGCGGTTGGGAACGATCTTGAGAATCTCGAGGCCAAACGCGACGGCAATTTGGTCCATCGCCTCAGCCAGCACGGCGGAGCCACTGGCAGATTGCTTGGCATCGGAGATGGCCTTGTCCACGACGGCGGCGTATTCGGGCATCTGCGCGGCCTTGAGGATGAGGCTGGGGTTCGTGGTGGCATCGCGCGGCTGATACTTGCGGATGCTCTCGAAGTCGCCGGTGTCGGCGACGACGATGGTGTGTTGCTTGAGGCCGGCGAGGAGATTGTTGCTCATGAGTGATTGGATGACTTTCAGGGTGTGCGCCCCAGTTTGGCGGGAGCATTCGCATTAACAAAGGAAGCGACGCGTGCCGTCAACTCTTTACGGGGAGGCGAATCCAACTGCCGCTTGCTAACGACGCAACCGACCCATATGGTGTGTGCGACACAATGCAGCCCGTCGCCGTCAAGCCGCCTCCCCCCCGGTCCCCCGGCGCCCAGCCTCCCCCACGCGCAGGCGCACCCGGGGTGAAAGTGGTCGCGAAAGCCCACGCCATCAACCGCCCGCGGGTGCTGGCTGTGGACGATACGCCCGAGGCATTACGTCAACTTAGAGACTGTCTCAAGGCACTGAACGCGGACTGCTTCACCTGCGGCAGTGGTGCGTCTGCAGTCGAGTTCTTGACCAAGGAACTCGTTGATTTGGTCATAGTGGACGTGTCCATGCCGGGCATGGATGGACTGGAAGTGTGCCGTGCAATCAAGCACGAGCCGCGCACCAAGGATATCCCTGTCCTCTTGATGACCGGCGACCTCAAGAGCGAGGACACCAACCGGGGAATCGAACTTGGTGCCTTCGACTATCTGAGCAAGCCGGTGGATCAGCATGAGTGCAACGCCCGTGTTCATGCTGCCCTGACCCTGAAGCGGCTCTCGGATGAGCTCAACGTGCAGCTTCTCGCGCCTGACGAGCAGCGGCGTGCGCAAGCGGAGTTGCAGCAAAAAATGACGGACTTCGCACACGGCATGACGACGGCGCACTTCCAGAAGCGCTTCGGGCAGCTCGCCGCATCCTTTCTCGATGAGATCCACTTTCCGCTGGCGCATGCGCTGGGCAGCCTGCGGGTGCTGATGGTGGATGAGCGGCTATCCGAAGATGTCCGTCAGCGGATGCTGCTGCTCCACTCTCAGTTCTCGAAGGTTAATGACCACCTGCGCCGCCTGCTAAATGTGTCTGTTTACAGCCGCAGCCCACAGGTGATTCGGCCGGCCGAGTTGGTATCGGATGTCACCAAGCTGCTTGATCCGGAGTTCAGTTATTACGGCATCAGCTTGGAGCAGCAACTGGATCCAACCGTCACTTGGTGGGGAATGCGCAGTGAAATCAGCCGGGCCATTCTCTATCTGCTGCACAACGCGATCGAAGCCCACACCGAAACGGGCCCGGTAATCAAGACACGCCTTGAAGATGAGCATGAGCCGGAGCCATCCAAAGAAGATCACAATAAAGTGCCCAAGATCGGGGTGTTCATGGGCCATCGCGACAACGCGATTCTGATCCAAGTTCGTGATAATGGCCCGGGTATACCCAAGGAATTGCACGACAAAATCTGGGATCCCTACTTTACCACCAAGACCCCGCCGCATACCGGCGCAGGACTGCACCTGGCCAGAGCCATAATCCGGGCCGTGGGCGGAGAGATTGAAATGCAATCTCCCGGACCCGACTGCGCCACTCAATTCACCATCCTGCTGCCGGTGAACATCATCGAGGAGGAGGAGCAAAGCGCTGAAGAGGGTGTTCCCGAGCCGGAAGCCTCGCCTTCGCTAAGTGAGGAAGCGGATGCCGCTCTAGCTGCGACAGAGGCACCGACAGAGGATCAGCCGGCTCAAGCCTGAGTCAATTTAGCCGCAAGATCGAGGCGGGTTAGGAGCAGTGCATCAGCCGCCTCCCCATAGTCAGCCCGGAGAGCCAGTTCTCCCTTGGGGTTGCACACCAGCGAGCTGCCAATGCACTTCCGGCCTCGCCATTCGCCTGCCGTGAGGGGACCAACGTTGCTGCAACCGGCGATCCAAACGCCGAAGTCGCGTGCGACGGGACCGTAGTTGTCGAGCCAAAGCTGCCCGTAAGGTTCACGGACGTTGTCGTGGTCAGCTGGCACGGCCCACGCACACGGTGAAAGAATCACCTCCGCTCCCATCAGGCATAACGAACGGCCAAGGATTTGCCCCGGGACAAACGCATCGGCACAAATCATCAAACCAATCCTGCCCCAAGGCGTTTCCACCACGCCCAATCGGTCACCGGCCGAGTATAGGCTTCGGGCAAAGCCGAGCTCGTTGATCTTCCGGTGATGCAGGATGACCTCGCCCTGCGGATCAATCAGGACAGCCGCGTTGAAAACCTCCGGAACGCGCTGCCCTGAGCTGGTGGTGCGTTCCCCCAGCCCGGCGCAGACATAGACGCGATTGAACCTGGCTGCTGCCCGCAACCGGCGGCAGGCATCGCCGTCGGGAATGGAACCTGCCAGTTCGCGGGCAGACGGATGTGACCAACCGCAATCCAACACCTCCGGCAATAAAACTATGTCCGCCCCGCGTGCTGCGGCCGTGGCAATACGCTCCTCGGCACGGGCGAGGTTGCCGGCCGGTTCACCCGGCAGGACGAGCATCTGTGCCAGGGCGAGGTTCAGTGATTTTCCCACGGTAAAACTAACCGATTCGCTTCGTGAGCGCGGCGCTGAGGTGCTCCATCGCCCTTTCGCCGGACACTCTCCAGTTCAAACGCGTCTCGTATTCAAGGAAGGCGGACCGTGCCAGCGCGACGTAGTCAGCGTAATTGCTGAATTGGCGGCGAACGAACGCGGCGTATTCGGATGGCGGGGCATCGAGCGAAAACGTTTGGCCGTTGCGCCCGTCCCGCACGGCGGTTGGAATTCCTCCCACCTGCGTCGCCAGGCTCGGCACGCCAAACGATGCCGCCTCACAAAACACGATGCCAAAGGCCTCCGCCCGCGATGGGAGGATGAGAAAGTGCGATCCAGCGACCAGCTCGTTGAACTGCCTGCGCCCAGCCGGATCGCTCTTGTCGATGAAGCCGGTCTTTCGCACAAACGCTGGCAACGGACGGTCGGTTGGCGGCTGCGAGCCGATCAGCGTGAGTGTCGTGGGCAGGCCGGACTGGTTCAACGCCTCAGCCACCGCTACCGCAGTGTCTCCGCCCTTTCGCGCCCAAACCTTCCCCAGAAATAGCAGGTTACACAGGTCCTTTGGTCGCGCCGCGATGAGCTGTTCCACCTCCGCGCTCGTGCGTTCACATTGAATGTTCGCGCCGAAAGGGACGACCTTCACCTTGTCCGGGTTGGCTCCATAAAGCCGGATGGCAGCATCTCGCGCCCAGTCACAGGCGTAGATCACCAGGTTCGCCCGTTGAAGCGCGCGCCGTTCGTAGTCGTGCCCGCGCCGGATGGCGAACGGGTTGAGGCTCTTGAAATACGGGTAGACATCCAGCATGCAGCCGAAGTTCGAGTCGCTCCAATAAGCGATGGGCAGGTCGCTCTCAAACTTCGAGAGCAGTTCCGTATGCGTAGCAAGGATAAGGTCCGCGTTGAGCCCCTTTAACTTCCTCGTCACCTGCCGCCCCCAGCTTCGCACAATGGACGGTTCGCGACCTTCGAGTATCTGCTGGCCGAACAGGCCCCAAAATTTTCTCTTGAGGCGGATACCCGGCGAATCCACTGACTC
>JACCDO010447894.1_pt1 | contig 10959 bp, 12 predicted proteins | sample 7446101 | NCBI WGS metagenome assembly JACCDO01 (sample SAMN15323440, study PRJNA562643) | freshwater metagenome | isolation source: river surface water | place: USA:Blue River Watershed | collected 2017-08-16
AACGGATACTTAAATAATTATATTGCAAGCAGTTATTATAATGAGTATTTACCAGGATATTATCCAATTGCATTTAGTATTGATGATTGGTATCCAAAACAGAAAGATTTCGTTCCTATGCCACGTAAACCTTACTGGTGGCACGATATGAAAATTCTTACTTGGGAGGAATACCGCGAACAATATCCCGAACCTGCAACCGAAACTATAACAGAAAATCAAAATCAAAATCTAAATCAAGCATCTTTATAATAACTAGTTCTAGTGATCTTGATATCTAGCATACAATGATTTTTGGTTTTTAGTTTTTAGTTTTTTGTTTCTGTTTCTATTGAAAATTATTTCTAGAAGACTAAAAAACAAAAACAAAAACCAAAAACAAAATAGATGCTAGGATGATGTTTTTCTAGAAAGCTTATAAATCCAGACAGAGTAATTAGTTCGTATTTCTACTTGTTCTAGCAAATTATAAGATTGCTGTAAAATTAACCAATTTTTATCCCAACTGTCTTGATTACAGCTAATTACATATATTTCATCCGCGCCAATCTTACAAATTTCTAGTGCTAGATGTGTGTCCATACCTTGATATCCAGTATTGACTATACAACATTTTCGCATATCAGCAAAATCTATCTTCAATTCCCAGATTTTATAATCTATTAATTCGACGCAAGGATTTTTGTAATTGCGTAAAATATCATTATAAATGCTAGGAAAATCAGTAAAGAAATATTGTTTAGTACTATATCCGGATAATATTTTACCTAGCAAAGTGCATTCTCCACCAAAGAATATTATATTATCCCATCCTCTAGAGACATTGTTTTGGAACCATTTAATCAAATAATCACGAATAGAATCATCTGGTTGACGGAATGAAAGAGGATCATATTCCAAACTAAGTATATCCTTATATAAACCATTCCGATATATACAACCATTTATTTCTAGATAACAACAATTCTTAACATTTAGAAAAGATTGCAATATATTTTTTTTAATTAATTCATTATTTGTATTAACTTTCATCAAGTAATTCAGATGATTTCTACGGATTCCAAATGTTGTTTTTCCATCAGCTAGGAGTTCAATAGGTATGATTAATTTTAACATATCTATTAGAATTTCTAGGTGTTCATTAATTATTTGATGATTTATTTCATCATATTTATTAAATGATAATAGATTTCTAGATGGTTCGCTAGTAATAACTTTTTCAGAAACAAGTTGCAAAGCCATAATGTAATAGCTTGGTAATAGCTTGGTAAATTACTTGTAAAATATTTGAAAATTGGAATAAAAAATCAATTTTATTGATAAACAATCTAATCTAGCTAGACCATTTTTCCCAGTCTGCATTTTTGGAAATACAAATATATTTATCTGCAATACTTGCAGCGATTATTACTTCTTCTGGTATGCTAGATACTTTGTTATAGAATTCGGGTTTAATAACCCAATGATGTGGTGCATCTGAATATCTGAATGAATAACCATATCCACCTTGATAGCAATATTTATTCACTTCATCTAGCCAATCTTGATATATCTCGATTGCGGATTTTTTATAAGTAAGCTTAATATGATGTTCTAGATATTCTATTATGTTAGTTCTTATTCGTTCGCGTTCTAATTCTTCAGTCCATTGTGTTGATAATAATTCTAAAACATAATTATCTAGATCTTGCCAAATAGATTTCAACGAAGATTTGTCTAAATACCAGGCTTGAAAATACTTTATTCCTGCCTCAGAAAGAAAGTATTTTATTGTTTGCATTTTTTATATTTCTAGCAGATTATAAATCGTTTGTAAATCAATTTTATCCCTAAAATCCCTATCCTTTAACCGGAAAATATAATTTTAAGAATTTTTAGAAGGTTAAAGGATATGCGTATTTATAATGCTTGCTAGTTAGTTCTAGGAACAGTATTTTATTATTCAATTCACATAAAATTGATTGTTTATTGCCATTTTTTATATTTACTTTATTAACAGTTATGCCGCTTTCTAGCCAAGCGAATACTAATACTTACATTTCGCTAGGTAGTGATTGTAGTGTTTCGTGGAATTTGCGCCAGCTAGGATTGCAAACTTCTGGCACACTGCCTTTTGATTGGATGCGGATTGATAATTTGCAAAATGTGATTGCAATTCTAGAAGCTAGTTTTAATGAATTTGCTAGAATTGATTCTTATAGAATAAAAGGGCAAGCTCTAGCATTTGATTATTTTGATTCAAATACAAAAGAAAGTGAACCTATTAAATCTGAATATAAAATGGTGCATAATAAATATAAATTCATATTACCACATGAATATCAAGGTACAGAGATAGATTCTAGAGAGTTTCAAGAAAAGTATTCTAGGAGGATATGCCGGTTTCTAGAAATAGGAAAAAATAACAAAGTGCATAAAGTTTTCGTAAGGCTAGGAACTGCTAAAGAATTAAATTTTCTACAAAATTTACAGGGAACTCTAGATACGCTAGGTATGGTGAATTATGAAATAAAATTTATAACACTAGAAGATTGGGAAGACTTAATACCAAAGGATGAACCTTTCCAATGGCAGAGAAACTATATACCTTGGGAAAAAATTCTTACTCTAGAATAGATTGAAATGTCACAGAAAACAAAGAAACGAACAAGAAAAACGAAGAAATATAGAAATAAAAGTAGGAAAACTATGAGAGGTGGTAATCCAAATTATCCAGGTACAACTTTTAATTGGTTGAGTAATTCCCAAAACCCTGTTAAGCCAAATGGTTATATTGATTTGAATGAATTAGAAAATTTAAAAATAAATCCAATAAATCCAATAATTGCACAAAAAGTAGCAGATTTAAGTGCCAAAACGGTACACCAAATAACGACATCAAGAAAGCTAATGCAATCAGCAGTAGGGAATATTATAGGCAGTCAAGCAGCACGGAAATCTTTTCTAAGACCAGAAAATGAACCACCACCACCAACAAAACCACGTCCACCACCACATCTACGACCCCGCATATAAATTACATTAGATCCCGAATATCTAATTCGATAATCTGTTCTTCTAGAGGTGATAGCATTAAGAAATAAATAATATGAATATCATTTTCTTTTATTCTTTCTAGAATTCGTTTACGGGGTTCATCACCAAGAACCCGCACAGGTAAATATGCTATATCTATTTTACCTGTTTCATCAAAACCTAATAGATTAATCCCTAGCACGCCGACACGGTCTTCCTCACTAGCTTCTCTAGAATGTCGCAAAAATATACTTACTAAATCATTCTTATGTTGATTAATAAATGTAATCGTAATATTACGATATTTCTGTAAATCTTGCTCTGTTGGTGGTGTAGTAGAAGACATATTTGCTAAATAACACAAACAAAAAAATAAAAAAAATACAACCGACGATAAATTCTTTTCCAATTCTCAATTGCGCTTGGAATAATTGGATGATGTTGAACCTGATTTGCTAGAAACATTAGAATAAATCTTCCCACCTTCAATTGCAAGTGCTGGTGTTTTTTTAGGTTTGTATATATTTTTTGATTTCTTTTCAACAGTAATAAAATCATCATCATCTACTGGTGTTGCTGTAGCTACTGTTGGTTCATCTGGATGTTCGTCATTACTATCACTTGATTCTAAACCACTAAACATATTTTTACGTTTTGGTTCTTGTTCCACTTTTTTATTAATATCCCTACCATAATTGGCACTACCTCTACTATGATGAGAACTTTTTCTATTCCTAGAGGAACTTGTTTGTATATATTCTTCTTTATTATTTTCATTTTTATTTATACGTTGACTGCTATCTCTAAAACGCTCTTTACCACTAGAATATGAACCTTGGGATTTATTAGCAGATGTAGCAGTTGATGACACAGTAGCAGAAGTTGGATTTATAGAAACTTGTTGTTGTTTTCTAGCTTCCCATATATTTACAGAACTAGATGCAGATACAGGTGCAGGTGCAGGTACAGGTACAGGCGCAGGTGCAGGTGCCGGTGTAGGTACAGGTGCAGGTGTAGATACGGAATTATTATTTAAATTATTTAAAGTGCTAGATGTTTCTACCTTAGAAATTGTATTGTTTTCCTTCTGTTTATCTGCATCAGTAGATACAACTGATTGTATTTTAACATTTTTAATCATATCTTGTAAATCAAGTACCTTGAACTTAATCTTATTAGGAATATTTGCACAATTGTATGTCAATGTTAAAATTTCTTTGAATAACCCGCGAGTTTTATCACTGAATTTATTCCATATGTCATTATACAAAATCTCCATAATAGCCAAAACCATAAAGAGCCGACCATTTAATTCATCCATATTTGCAGGTAACCAATCTAATATATTAAATAATATATCAAATTGAGATTCCAAATTATCAACAATGTTAATTTGCCCTACACCATTACTAGATCCAAGAGTCTTATAGATATTTGCAAAGATAACCCCAACATTTCGCCATAAGGTGACATCTTTAACATAATGAAAATAACTATATTCCTTCAATAGTTGATTTGTTGTTAGAAAATTAGTTGCTTCTTCTGTAAATTTTTTAATGTTTTCATTAAGATGCTTCGCAATTATATCCTTAAATCCAAATAGAAAACGGATATAATCTTTAGAAAAGGCTTCGTCAATCATACATTTCTTAATAACTACATCGAACAGAAAAGAACAATAATCGGGTAATTTACGATAATTATCATTTAGAAGAGCTTCTGAAATTTCATTAACAATATTCATATAGTTGCTAGATGTTATCTTATTCATACTCATATTAATAAGATTTACATTTTCATCATTATTTATCAAACGTGAGAGCAACTTGGGATTCTTCTTCTCACGCCAATTAATCATCGAATTACGTGCCGAGTTCTTAATCTCTATATCAATTAAACCTACTATATCAGTTAAATACTTTGATAAAATATCAACAAAAGGATATTGTTCATTATTAATTACATTTCCACAAATATCATATAATTCCTTCTGTTTTTCATAAAAGGTATCAACAGAAATCTTAGTATTTTTGTGAGTAGCCATGTTTGTTAATTGACACTAAAATATAAGAACAGGGTTAAGTGTTTCGTAAATTATACTAGGAAAATTATTATCTGGGTTTAAACCGCAAAACTTTTTATTCCCTGTTTCTAAGACTGCTAGATGAATAAATCTTTAAGTTGAATTTAAAATTGCCGGGATAATTGGATAAAATAAAACAATAAAATATATCATTTTAAAATAGATATAAAAAGGCTAACTGGAACAAATATGCCAGCAATTTTAGATAATGTATTCCAAGCAGAATCTACGCTCGCCCGAGATTCGTATAATGCTGCTAGGAATGCTACTACATCAGGAGTAATACCCCAAGTCGGTTTTAATCAAGGAGTACTAAATAATAATACTACTGGACGTCCACAAGATTCTACAGCAAGGGAAGGAGGTGAACGTGATTTTTTTATTAGTCCTCTTTCTGGACAAGCTGTTAAAAAGGAAGCATTTCATGATAATATGATTCCGTTTATTAAGAGTAAGAACCAGCAAAATCTGAATTTTGATTCCAATTCTAATAGGTTAGGACGTTATACTGGAAATGATGAAACTTATCGACCAAAGAAGCATGAAGTTAAATCATTCTATGATGTTACACCGAATAATTCGTGGGTTTATGGTAGTCCGTCATTTACTGAAACAATTGGATTGGATCGTTACGTTGCTAGCCAGAAACGTCAGAATGAAAAACCTTTTCAAGATGTTCGTGTTGGTCCAGGTTTAGCTGCAGGTTATACTGCTGAACCAGTAGGTGGTCTTAATCAAGCTAATGCGCGCGATTACATATTACCCAAGACAGTAGATGAACTACGTGTATTAACTAATCCCAAACTTACATATGAAGGTCGTGTAGTTGCAGGTCTAAAGAGTGGACAACGTGGTCTACAAGCTAAACCTTTTAAACATCGTCCAGAAAGGTATTATAACTCTACCCCAGAACGCGGCACACTTTCTAGTGCTGTTAAAGCTTCTCAACTTCGTGAAAAATTCTATATGAAACCTACCGAGAAACAACGTCAACGTTCTTATTATGGTACTGCCGGACAAGCACAACTCAGTAAACCACGTAAAGAGGGAGCATATCGACGTAGTACTAAAAATAATTATATGAATCCTACACCACGTAATGCTTATCGCGAATCAGCGTGGACTGTTAATAAAGAGGCAAATGATGAAGGTGTTGGTGATTATGGTTTAGCTAGTATTGAGAATCGTGCTAATGAACGTGATACTACTCAAGACCGTATGCACTTAAACAATCTTACTATTACGGTTAAGAAGCTTATTACCCCAATAACTGATTTCTTCCGTCGTACTCGTAAAGAGAATTTTATTGGAAATATTCGGCCAGAAGGTAATATGCATGCTGCTATGCCATCTAAGCAAACTGTTTATGACCCTAATGATGTTGCCCGTACTACTATAAAAGAGCAAAATATTGATAATTCTTATATGGGTCAACTATCTGGTCCATTGAATAATACAGTATATGACCCTAATGATATTGCACGCACAACAATCAAAGAGCAAAATATTCATAATTCTGCGCCTTATATCAATATGAATCCTCAACAACCACGTTCACTACGTGTATATGACCCAGAAGATATTGCCCGTACAACAATGAAGGAAGTTACAATTGATAATGAACACATTGGTTTTGTAGGTAATTATCAATCTCTTAAAGCTGGTGGTTATACATCTACAAGTGTAGATATGAAGAATACAAATCGCCAATTCTTAACAGATTGGTATTATCAAGGTATTGCAGATGGTGAAACCGGTACTGGTCCTGGTCGTGGATACTTGGCTGCTCGATATGATGCCAAGAATACCAATCGTCAATTCCTCAATGATTGGGAATGGGAAGGTCCGGCCAAATTTTATTCTAACACACCTGCTAGTTATGATGCAGCTTATAATGCCCATCTCAATCCTAATAAGGAAGAAATTGCCCTAGGTCGCGAGCCTACACCACAATCTGTGAAACTTAATGCAGGTGGTGATTTTGTTAATATTGAGCACAAACGAATTGAAGCTGACCAGATTAATATTCGTGAACCTGCTGAGACTTTTATTTATGGTGCACCTCCACAGAAGAATTCATGCGGTCTTACCCGAGTAAAGAGCAAATTACCAGAAGATTCCCAACGTGCTAGAATTAATCCGGAAATATTGGATGCCTTCCGTCAAAATCCATACACCCAATCTCTAGCAAGTGCAGTTTACTAAAATATTTGTTAAAAATATTTGTTAAAAATATTTGTTATTTTTTTATTTATTGGAAAAAATAGACTATTTAACATTAAAATTGATTTTACTTTAATAAATAAAAATAATTATTATATTGTTTACTTTGTTAAACATGCGAGCAATTTTTAGGAATATGGTTAATTATGGATACAATGCTATTGCTTATTGTGTAAAAGAAACAATTAAATATATTATAACAGGTATAGGTTTATACATTTACTTAAAATGCATAACCCACCACCCAATCAATTATTCAAATAATTACCCAACTAATAACCCAAATTATAATCCAGATTATATTCCAAATTATAATCCAAATTATAATCCAAATTATAAAAACTATGATAATGATTATATTAGATATGATTATAATTATATTCGATTTAATAACTATATTCCCAGAGATACTCCAACTGATGATAATATTCCTAATAATTCAGAGTTATCACCTCAGAGCATAAAACTAGCTTTGAAGAAACTAGGAATTACAGACCGAAAATCATTTAAAAAGTGGGCTATAGTGAATCATCCAGATAAGCAAGCTAATAAGCATCATGATAATACTAAACTGTTTGGAATGGTATCTCACTATGTGGATATTGTATATCCCAAATAATAAAAAATAATAAAAAATAATAAAAAACAATGAATTATCATAGTTTTTGTTTTTCTAGTTTTGTGATTTTAGAATTATAATTATGGTAATTATTACTAGTATTAGAAATATTATTAAGATTGTAAATATTTTTCCTTTTTTAGATTCTATTGTCATTCTAGATAAAGACCGGTTAGATTTGGATACATCATTGTTAATATTTTGATTCTTATTTCTCATTGATTGAATTTGTGAGCGTTGTTCGTGTAAATTTAATATGATATTTGCACCTACATCTTGTGTTTCATGTAATACACGCAATCCATGTTGTAATTTATTTTTAATATTTTCATTAGATTGTTCTCTTAATAACAAATCATTTTCAACTGCATTATCATTATCATCAAAATTTATTGATTCCATATGTTCCTTCAGTCTAAATAAATTTAATAGAAGATGCTAGACATAATTTCATAATCAATTTTTTTATTTTTATTTTTTATTATTTATATTCTTTTTAAAATAATTATTATCTGCGTTTAATTTAGTAAATAATTTCTCAGTTTAATTAATTTTTTAATTTCTAAAATGGTTGTATCCCGTAAACAATTCACTCCCAAGAAGGCTACCCAAGCAGGTGGTTCTCGTAAGAAGTTTGCAGCTACTGCAGCTACCAAAAAAGCTGGTCCTATGCAGGGTGGTTCTCGCAAGACTAAGCATTCAGGTAAAATGGCATGGTGTATGCGATGTGGTAAGAATGTTGCGATGATTGATGCCAAGGAGGTATCTATGAAACGTAAGGGTGGCAAAACTGGCAAGCGCTTAGCTGGTACAGATGCTGCAGGACATAAAGTTAGCCGCATCATTTCTAGCAAAGAGTAATTATTATTAAACTATTAGAAGTTCTTAATTAGTTTTTCTATTTTCCTAACTTAATATCTACTATTTTATTAGATTTAGCTAATAAGTTAATCCAAGTAAAGAATGGAATGGGCTACACCACCTAGCATAGTTTCTAGGAGTATGAATAGTTCCTCTAGAACAAATATAAATGTAAATATGGATAATCTTACACATTATACACAAATTCTACAAGGGAATCGATATAATAGAGAGCAAATAAATAGTGATAATTTATTATTACTAAAAAAGCTAGAGTTTGATATTTTCTACAGCACTATATATAAATATCCCCTACTAGTGGCAGAAACTATTACTGCTATGACCGGTTTCACTGACCCTAATCATCCACCTATAGATAGACGTAAAATTGAGGATCCTTTTAGACAAGATTTAGAAATCCCAGCTAAACATCAATATACACTAGAAGATTATAAAGCATATATGGAATATGGTGGTAGCTTGGGACATAATGCACCAGCTGGTCAACATAAAACTAATATGGATGTTTATAATGAAACATTCGTATTAACCAATATAACACCGCAAGAAATGGTTTTAAATAGTGGATTATGGGTTCTTATGGAACAATGGTGTCGATATCTAGGTCGTAATACGCGTCTAGAGAAGGTAATGGTCTTTACTGGTAGTATTCCTGCTAAATTAAATAGTAATTTCAGAGGTGTAAAAATGAATATACCTAGTAAAATGTTTAAAATAATTTGTATTAAAATGCCAGAACATCCGAATATATGCCACGTAGAAATTTTCCTTTGTTATAATAAATCCTATTCTATAAATTATGCATTACCAAAATATGATTTATCACCCTATCTATTACCTCATACTCAATATTCCCAATTCGAAAGAGAATCTGGCATAGATTTGAAAAAGCTTCTAGAATATTATAATTTCTCAACTAGTAAGATTATACCATTCCGTGCGCATTTGAATATTTCAATTAATTTAAATCCAGCTCTACGGTTACAAATGAAAAAAAGTAAATGGTTTGGAAAGCTTATCTATGCAAAAAATTTGGATATTCTAGAAAGAGAATGGATTGAATGTCAGAAATTATCTACAGAATTCCAAAACTTAGAATTCCATCAAGAATATTATCTACTTACAAAACGTAGATTAAAAAGGGGTAGCCAATTATCTAGAACTATACCAACTAATTATACTTGGGATTCAATATATCAACGGCATATCAAATCCAAAAGCAAATCCAAAAGCAAAACCAAGAGTAAAACCAAAAGCAAATCCAAAAGCAAATCCAAGAGTAAACGAGTAAACACTAGAAATAGGATACATATTGTAAAAATTACAAAGAGCAGAACAAAATGAATATGATAAAATACCTTAAGAAAAAATAAAAAAAAAGAAAAATATATCCAACTATATAATAGATACTCTAGAACCACTAAATAAAGATTTATAAAATGAAATTCATAAATTTCTGTCTAAGTATTCCAAATTTAGATACGTTAATATTCTATCTTATCTTTGTAATAACAATTCCTGCATATCTTTTTACCAATTCTGACTATGAAACTTTGAAGTATTATTTACCTGCTTTGATAATGATTTCAGTTACACTTACTGAAGCTGGTAAACCTGAGCTCTTCCAGAATCTTTATCCCAATCCTTGCGACCAAACAACCAATTTTGCAGGATTCCTCTCTAGCAATATTATAAATGGTATGGCAGTAGTTGGAATTTTAGCTCAAGCGCTAGTTATTACAATGGCAACTAGCAGTATTACTCTAGGTTTAGTATCAGGGCTTATTACATTTGCTATTGCATTCCCAATGGCTCAGCAAATTTTACCTTTCTTTATCCGTGAAGTAGATGAACTTACACAAATTCTATTTCAAAATCGGGTTGCTTTCCCTAGCAATTGGCATAAGTATATCACCGGTTTAATATTTACTTTATTCTTATTAGGGGTTCAATATGTTATGCTAGTTGGATTTACACGATATATTCTTTCTACTGGAGTTGAATTAATCTAGGTGCTCGTTTCTTTGTAGTGTTTTAATTATATATATTCTTTAGTGTAAATGATATTTTACTTTTTTCAATTTAATTAATCTAGCAAAAGATGTCTATCTCTGTGCCAATATTTAGAGCTGTTTCA
>JACCDO011771339.1_pt1 | contig 10959 bp, 5 predicted proteins | sample 7446101 | NCBI WGS metagenome assembly JACCDO01 (sample SAMN15323440, study PRJNA562643) | freshwater metagenome | isolation source: river surface water | place: USA:Blue River Watershed | collected 2017-08-16
ACGACGACGATGACGAGGAGCACAGTGACGAAGACGACGACGAACACAGTGACGAAGACGACGACCAGTCGCATGATGACGACGAAGATGAAAACAGCGTTGTAATGCGTATACGTGTTGATACAGATGATGAGTACCAGTCACACGAAGACGAAGACGAAGATGAAGATGAAGACGAAGATGAAGACGAGGACGACGAGGAACACAGTAACGAGGACGAGGACGAGGACGAAGACGAAGACGATGAGCCGCACTTCGGCGAGTATGTGGAAGACCCCAACCAGCCGAAGATCACAGAGTTTTTTAGTCTATTGAATACGCCGCCAGAGACGGCAAGTGGCGAGGTTCATGAACGGCGGCCTCGCAGTCCATCGAATTCGCCACCAGTGTCGGTAAAAGGCGAGTCGCAATCAGGGAAGCTTCGCAATACAAAAACAAAGAAGATTAGTAACTGCATAGAAATGCATCCTGCAAATAGCACTCCGTCGACTGCGGGCGTGATTAACATAGGAATGTGCGACTTCAGCAACTCCAACTTAACCGGATCCTTGTTCTCGCTGCCTTGCTTCTCATTCGGATATTCCAGTGATGGCAAGCTCTTCTGCAACTCCACAACGGTCAGTGACCAGGTTCCAGGCTTTGAAATGAATGATATAGTGGGTATTCACGTGTCCTTCGGCCCCACAAATGACGTTGACAACATGAAACGAGTGACATGGCGGGTGAGTAAAAACTACACGATTGTTTCCGAGCCACTTGACAGCTATATCAGCGACGAGGTGATGGTCAGACCGGCAATTTCCTTGAGTAGCTCATCACAATCAGTCGAGTTTATCGCTCCTCAGAACCAGGTGATATTTCCGCACTCGTGCTTCCCTCAGTACATATCGCCATTCAACAAGCCTAGCAGCCAGCGGACGGACATGACCGCGCTGTACCAAAGTGTTTACGTGCGCCAGCTCATGAGGAAACTCATATATAAATCGAATATTTGCGAGGATAACTACGAGGATTTCACTCGAATGTGCAGCACGGAGCTCACTAGGGTGATCAAGAGTAGCTCATTGACAGCTACCACCACCTTGTGCATAGATCGCGCCATTGGCTACCGAGTATCGTTGAATGCCATAGACGGTTGCAAGGACCAGCTTCCATCAACAGGGTCATTGGTCATCGAATGTATGAACGACGTTACGCCGAAAGGCTGCGAGCCAACAGTTCCAGCTTCGATCCGCATACCGCTAGCAGCTATGTCCAAGGACTCGTTCAACAGCAGCGGCGTCACCGATCAAATCAATTGCCCTGTTAACTACAACAAGACAAGCTTGATTCAATTCGAGTCGATGCAGTCAAGCGACATAGTCCATGTCGGAGCGACAGTTACCAGAGGTCCGCACTGGTCTGCAGCGGGTACGCTGAATGGAGATGCGGATGTCGATGGAGGAGTCGGCAGCCTTGGTATCATAGCAGGTGTGAAGGACGATTTCAACAAAGGTTTCAAACCAATAAAGGTGCTAACTGTGCAGTGGATGGCTACCAATGACATGGGCAAGTACATTTGGGGCAGCGGCGTGTACGAGGTTGTAGTGGTGGAGCCTAGCAGCGATCCCTTGCGTTGCGCCAACTACCTATTTGCCACAGCAGTGAACGTGTACCTGGAAGGTGTTATCGGCCAAATGCTGGACACGTTCGAAGTGCGCATAAGCCCGATCTTCCTCCCTCAAGATTTGTTACATCACAGCAACTTCCAATCGCTACGTGCGAAGTACGAAGGAGAATTCCGACTAAGTGACGACGAGATCAAAGCCATCGGCAGATGCATCGATGATTACCATTCGATGAACTTTAGCGACCACAGCTCGCGGAAAATTACACAGAACTTCCACTCTATGCATGGCCTTGAATTCAGCAAGCTGGTGACAAGCCGTGATAAGGAAGCGAAAGAAAGTGTCACCGGGATTATACCTCACAGTTCCGCGCGGTATTTTTCTCATCTAACCAGTAAGGGTCACACCAAGGCCTATCCTGAGACGATCGAGACGAGCCATCCTTACGAGCATAACATGGATCTGTACTGGGATGTAAGCATGGAAGACGTCGACCACTTGCTCATTACATTCGATGAAAAAAGCGCCACCGAGGATTCTCATGACTATGTCATGGTAGTAAGCGATCGAAAGAAGACGAAAGTGTACGGTCGATACACCGGCGCAGCAGGAGCGCGGTGGCCCGGGGTAAGGGGCAAGGCGCCATTGAAGGTCAAGGCATCCAAGTGTGTACTATACTTTCATAGCGACGGCAGCACTAATGACTGGGGATTCAAAGTAAGCATCACAGGAGTGAAAGAGGATAAGGAGACGCGGTACATGGACATAGACAATTACCCAGAGCTGAGGTACTTACGATACAACTCGCGCTCTTTCAGCAGTCATTACCACACTATTCTCGATCTCAAAGAGCACCTCGTGAGTCTTCTGAAGTCAATAAAATTCAAGGAAAGTACTATTGCGGGGTCGCTGCTGTGGATGATACTGCGCTTGAGGCACCTGATTCCCAAGGCGATCAGGAGCTCAATCATTAACAAAGCACTTGAAGAGTCCACCACGAAAGCGGCGTCATTCGAGATCAGCGTCGACAGAGTAAGTCCTATCCGGCATATCGACCGCGGCGAGGTAGATACCGACGGCCAATGGAGCGTGTTTAGTCAGCTGTTCAGAGAACTGACAAGCCGATCAGTTGCAGATTTGTGCAGTAATGACCGCTCGTTTAAGATAAATCTGGGCGAAGGAGCGATCGATGGAGGAGGCCCTTACCGTGAGGTTTGGACGAATTTGGCCGAAGATTTGATGAGTTCTTACCTTCCTATATTAGTTCCGTCACCGAACCAACGGACAAAAACCGGTGAGAATCAAGAGAAATGGGCGCTTAACCCTAAGTGCACCACCCCTGTGCAGCTGCAAATGTTAGGCTTCCTCGGCAAATTGATGGGCATGGCTATACGCAGCCACAACTACCTAGAGATCGAGCTTTCACAAGTTTGCTGGAAATTGATTGCTGACGAGCACGTGTCAATGCGGGACTTTCAGCTGCACGATGAGCAGCTATTGAGCTTCATGTATCTTATCGAAGCAGCCGACAGCGCGGAGTCACTCGCAGATTGCTTTGGCGACAGTGTGAAGTACTTCACCACGGTCTCGTCTCTCACAATGGCTGAGGTTGAACTACACCCAGGTGGTGCGAGCACTGTTGTGACAATGGATAACAAGCATACATACGTGGAAGAGCTGCAGAAGTTTATCTCCGAAGAGATGCGTGTTGTTGCCGCAACTATCAGAGCTGGTATTGCTACCATAATACCTCCTGTTTCGCTACTGCTTATGAGTGGAGGTGAACTAGAGATGCTTGTTTGTGGAGACCCATGCATTGACTTGAGTGTACTGAAAACCAAAACGCAACTTGAAGGATGGAGCAGCAGCGACCCATTCAAGGTGTACTTCTGGTCGATGTTGGAGGAGTTCAGCCCGAAAGAGCTGAGTATGCTCATCCGCTTTAGTTGGGGCAGAAGCAGATTGCCTAAAAAGAGTGATTTCACTTGGAAGGTGACCAAACTAGACTGTTCTAACTATGACCAGCGACTGCCAGAGGCGCACACTTGCTTCTTCCAGATCTGCATCCCGCCATACAGTTCCAAGGAAATCGCTGCGGAGAAAATTAAATACGCGATTCACAGCATCGACATGTCAATGCGGTGAACGTGCGCGTCGGCTGCCAATTGTGACTTATAGTGTATCTGTGTACATAATCAACTTCTATTTACCTTTCTTTGCGCAAGAACAAGGTCCCGCCAAGCCGCTACCACACCGGTACAGCTTGCCAAAAAGGAAGGGAAACGATATCGTAGTAGTATTCATCCTACCGACTCTGTGTGCAATAATGGCACAGAAAGGTAAGCTGATAGACCATGAGCACCGCATTAGTCTGGTGGAGTCACGCGATGCACAAGAACTCAAAGCGCAACTACAGCTTGTGGGTTTTGATCCTGCATTGTTTCTAGAGCCTATACTAAATAATACACAACTATCTGATCAGCCAGGTACTTTCTATTTTGTCACCTGATATATTCTCATATGCTCACTTTAACTTCTTTCTTTCATATAGAGATCATGCTTCTTTCACTTTTTGAGGATTTAACATCTAAATTTGTAGTACTTGCCAAAGATATCGAAGATGATTTGTTCCTTCTAAATGAATCTATCAAGCAACAAGATGCCATCGTTCACGATGAGCTTGATGCAAATTACAGTAAACTGGATGAAATTGGTGCGTTATTGAATAAATTGAAGACTAATTATGATGTTGCAAGTAAGGGTGCACTCACGGTAGGTGAAAAATTAAATCATTCTGAAACAGAAAGAAGAAGGATTGTATCTGCAATTAAATGGATGGATTATGTAAAGATATTTCAATCTATTCCAGCTACGTCATTTGACGGTTTACACGCTATGTCTGTCACACAAATACGCACACTCTTACCTCCATCACTAGTCAATATGGATTGGGGAGAAATTTCCAAGATTTTGTTTGAATTACGCAGAGTTTTGTCTGATATAAACAGCGACGACGTGCAAATAGCTCAGAAGAATGTCATTCGACTAACGGAAGCTATCGAAACGGAACTATTGGGGGAATTTGAAGTTGCAGTGCTTGAATTAATGGAAAATCCCACTGTAGAAGCGCACATGACACGCACGAAGGAGCTGTGCAAGTGGCTGCATCTGTACAACAACGGCCAAAGTGTGCAGAATAGGTACCTTTTCACTGTCATCGAGAAGCGCATACCGCGGAAAAAGTTCGTTCAAAACACCGCCACCAACGCCACAAAATCGAGTGGAAATTTCTTATCCGCGCTCGGAATTGTCTCGAAATCGTCGCTAAACGAGAAGAAAAAGAGAAAATCAAAGGTTGTCCCGGGGAAAAAATCATTATTTGGACGGTTTGCATCAGCGGAACAAGTTGAAGGTGAGAGCAGTAGTGAAGGAGAGTCGGATGGTGAAGTGGAAGAGAAAAAAAATGAGAAAAAATCTGTTATAATGAGACAGTCGGTTGCAGAGAAAGCAGTCGCTGCGGAAGGGTCCAGCGACAACTTATCTGAGCTTTTCGGGCACATCAACATCGTATGCTCGGAGCAGTTCACTATAATCAGAGCAATATTCCCGCCTACCGTGGTTGCAGCGATCACCAGAATACTTATTCAACGCATCTTCACTGATCCAGCGTTTGGGATTCAAACTCTCGTTGACAACATACTGAGTCCTGCTCCTCCCAAACCCCAGCTAAATCTCAGTAGTTACCTTGATGCATTGACTATAGTGCGCGAGAAACTATCGGCGTTATATGTTGTTCTACTCGAGCATTGTAGTCACCCATCCATGCACGGTATGGGTCGCGAGCTTGTGCGAGGGTTTGGTGGCAAGGTAGGGATTAACAGAAGCCCTAGTAATGACAGCTTAAGTAACCCAGTAAGTAGTGAGTTAGTGGATAATCTTGGCAGTAGCAAGGCCAGCTCTGCGGCGGAGGAGTTGCAACGGCTGCAAAGTGACAACGAGATCAAGGCGTTCTTGGACGAACAGGTGTCGTCAGTTATAGGCACGTACATCACAGATTACTTTGACAAGGAATTGACTCTTGTGAAGTTTGAATTCAGTGATAGCTTGAAGAGAGCCGTTGGAAATGACTCGAGCTACATCACTGCCGTCTCGGTTCTATCTAGTCAGCCGCGATTGAAAGCAGAGAAATTTAAAAGTATTAGTGAGCTAGTGTCGAAGGTCGCCAATGTGCAGTACATTAATAGCGTGTTTATGATTCCAACCGAGAGCATCCTGCGCATGGAGCGGATCGGCAGAGACGACAAGCGCTTGGCCTTGAAGGCAAAGGAGTTGTATTTACTAGAGATTGAGTTTCTGGTTGACGGACTCTTCATCCCGTGGAGCACGTCGATCGTTACCCTGCTGTTGAAGTGCGCCAGCACCAGCGCAAATAAATCCGCGATGCCACCACTGGAGTTCCTGCAGGCATTGTCTGCTTTATTCATGGGTATTAACAAGATTAAATCCCATTTTGAGGATATTTACGTCGTCCCGCTTACGCTGCAGCCGCAGCTGATAGTGATATGCAAAGAGGCTCGAACCGCGGCGTTTAAGAGGTTGGATAAAGTTATGAAAGAGTCAATCTTTGCTTGGAGTATGTGCGTCGGCATCCACCTCGAGAAGACGCTGACCACGTTGCAGTCCAAGTACGACTTCGCGCCTCAAGGGATGATGTCGAACAAGGCCAGAAACTACACCGATACCTGCGCCGCGATACGAAAAGAGCTAATTAATCTAGAGAACGGTGTGTCGATGTTCAAGGAGTTCCTGCAGGGCTTCAACATGGTCGAGCTACTGTGGAAGCCGTTAGGGCAGATGTTTGTCGGGACTCTGATCTCCCACATTAAGAAGTATAAAGTGAGTATAGATGGGGCAAAATTTCTCTTGAATGATCTTGAAGAATACAAAAATCTGTGCGCAATAATGGAGTACCCAGAGGTGATAGACATGATGCTTTGCTTGAAGGAGATCGCCACGGTGTTCCTCGTGCCCTCGGAAAAGGTTGAGAAGAAAGTTGTTGAAGATTTACGGCAACTAGATACACATGTTATACTTGCTTTTGTAAGGAATAGAGCGGATGCTTCCACTAGACCGGGTGAGCTGTGGATGAAAGGACTTAACAGCTTCTATGGCACGCTGCGCTGGGACGCGCCGTTACCATGGGAAGGGAAGAATCGTTCTAGTATCCTAGGTTTTAATGAACTCGTCAGTAACAAGGTACCGTTGGGTCCATCGACGCTGCGCAAGACACAAACACCGCTGTCTCAAGCATTGATTATTGAAGCGGCAAAAGCATTAGAAGAATCACTGAGTAAAAATACTGTTGGATTGACAGTTGGAGCTGGTAATAGCATGCCAACGGTTACTAGCGCGAGTGCAAGTGCGAAGAATACCGGTGGTTTATCCAACAATATTGAGAATGCGTTTAATAGGTTTTCGGCGCAATTTGTGCCGAGTAGAGACGGTAATCGCGAGTCGAAGAAGCTGTTTGACATTCAACTGTCCACACCATCGCTGTCGTTCATGTCGCGACCGGACTTGATCGGAAACAATGCGAAGGAGGCTTTTGGTAACATACAAAAGGGGTTTGATGCGCTATTCTTTAGTAATGATAGTAATACAACAAATAATGTACCTAGCAAGGCGCCGGTGGTCAAGACTGCGGCGGTTAGCACAGGTGCTACTACCGTCCATGATTCGACCGCACCACCAGGTCCCCCTACTGCTCCAGCTGCAACCCCTAAACCAACACCTAATTCGAAACATACTACCAAAAATGCCGCTGCTGCTGCTGATGGCGACCTATTCGCAGAGTTCATCAAGCCTAATATTTCCTTGCCAAACCCGTTCACTTTATTCAAAAAATGAAGTAATTAATATACATATTGTTTTATTCATCGTCGCCCTTGTTACTCGGATGTACTGTGGTATCGGCTAGGGTATCGACTAGTGACGCAGCTGCGGAAGCAAATTTCTTTGCTTCGTTGCGAATAGAAAAAGTAAAAACTGTTGAAATTGGAGGTAAACGCCAGATCACCTCAGAATCAAGTAAATCATCCAATACTTTTTCTTCTGCTTGGTCCAACGCGGGGCCCTCGCCATCGGATATACTAACCAAACCCTCGTAATTACCACTGTTTGCTTCATTCATAATTTTATTTTTCAACAACTCGAAATCTGAATCACGCAACGTAGAAAAGTCAATGTTTACTTCATCTAAAATTGTGCCGTCGAATAAAACACTCTTTTGTTGCGAAGAAATCCCTCTTTTTATACTAATGCAAGGTATACCAATACTGTCACAATACTGCCTGTATATATTTGCAAGTGGACTAGCACCTCGTTCTTTTCTATATCCACTTCCTCTAAGAGCAACAAAATGCTTCTTTTTTGCCACATCAAACTCAATTCTTTCTTCTTGATTTAACCGATGTGGTACCTTGCGACTACCAGTACCTCTACGTTTAGCCGCTCTTCCATAAGATAAATTCTCTACATCATCAATGCTTGGGCGAACCGAGCCAAATGCGCGTATAGAATGCACCGGAGAGAAATTTTTCACACAAGAGAATGTTGCTGGTCGACGTAATGCTGCTGCAAGCATAACCAACAAACACAAAATAGCAAACCGAGTGAGCATGAGTTTTTTGTTATTTTGTTTTGCCAGCTCAGGCTGAAATTTCCAGAGGACTCGGGATAACATTTCCATGTGTATGTACATCATCGGGTATGACAAGCTGTTAATTAGCTAGACGACGTATCAGCGATGGGCGTGTAACTCCTCTATACGTTATTAATATTTTATGATAAATTTTTATTTGGGTCCATCAAGACCGGTAATGTCTAGAAAATCGTTAATCCCTAACCAAGCGTGGCCGGTTAGTATTAGTATAGACTACGGTCTAGTACGTATTAGTATAGACTACGGTCTAGTACTATAGATACAAAATTCTCTACGTTTTATGCCGGTACTACGCCGGTACTCCGGAACTTAGTTTTTTATATAGAGAATCAGTGTAATAATAGTTATAGAGATTATGGAGTTGGTATATTTTCAGCTGAATTTATTAATATGGCTTCCATGATGAGTGAAATTAGGAAGCAACTGGATGAGGTGAAGGCTAGTATTAGAGCATTCACAGACGGCATCCAGGATGTCGTTCATTCAATTCAATCTAACTCCAAAGTGGAGATGATAGAGTCCAATGACCTATCTGTAGAAAGATCTACCTACTACTGAAACAAATTTCACTATAGATAATGGTAATCAGGTAGAATGTAATACCACGCCATTACGTGGTTATGCCACGAGTGTATCCACTCCAGCTTATATGGATTCACTCTGAAATTTGTTTCAGTAGTAGGTAGATCTTTCTACAGATAGGTCATTGGACTCTATCATCTCCACTTTGGAGTAGATTGAATTGAACGACATCCTGGATGCCGTCTGTGAATGCTCTAATACTAGCCTTCACCTCATCCAGTTGCTTCCTAATTTCACTCATGGAAGCCATATTAATAAATTCAGCTGAAAATATACTTTTGTAAAACCAACTAACCGTAATCTCTATAACTATTATTACACTAAACGCATGATATTGGGTTACTAAAGTTATAACCTACGGACTTTGTGTCTAGTTCGTTGTTAACAAAAGTTATCACAGCTTATATAGAGAGCCAAGTATAACTTAGTTATTATCTCGGAAGGTGCAAAACCTCTTCAACGACGTTAAGCGAAAGAAACCAACTATATCTCCTGAATTTTCTGATAACGAAGTATCTTCTACTGCATCTGGCGCTAAACTATACTTGGCTCTATAAGCTGTGACAACTTTTGTTAACAACGAACTAGACACAAACAAAGTCCGTAGGTTGTAGTAACCCAATATCATCATGCGTTTCAATTTCATGTAATATTTTTACCAACGTCTTAGCAATTGATATATAATATGGAATGTGACACGAACTTATTAACGTTATAGCCCACTAAATCCTTTTTCCCGAATACATTACTAGATTGTTCTGTATAATAATATAACTTTTCCCTGTCAATTATTGATCAATAATGTCTAGAAAATCGTTAATCCCTAACCAAGCGTGGCTAAGTGAATACTAACGCGGTTAGTATTAGTATAGACTGCGGTCTATAGATAAAATTTCTCTACGTTTTATGCCGGTACTACGCCGGTACTGCCAATACCGGCCATGATGACAATCATCATGACATCTGGCATTAATTAAAATTAATCAAGGCATTGCTTGAAGGCAAAGTTTGCCCAACAAGTTAACAACAAGGGCTTATCAAGGTTGTATGATACGGCACGTCCCTCGGTGATTGAATGCTCTCGTCAACCATCAAGTCAACTATCTCATTATTGCTGTTTGTCATTTACATGCTTGGTATTAGTCGCGCAGCATTAGCTAGCGTTGTAATGGAGAGAGTTACTTTAATCACATTTGATGTTGATGGTACCTTAATTCATGGCTCATCAGCCAGAGCAGAGCACTCTAAACATGCGAATGCATTTACTTATGCTGTCGGTAAATATATTGGTGGCGAGCAGCAGTTGCACTTGCGTATTCCAACGCCATTGAACGTAATTCCATCTGAACGATATCATGGCGCTACTGATGGTTTGATCGCTTTAAACTTAATTAATAGTTTGTACAAAAGGAAAGATGTAAAGCCAGATGAATTACAGCAAATATTTCGATTAATGTATGAGTTCTATGCATCTCATTCAGATGAAGATGCAATTGAAGGCACTAATGTACTGCCTGGTGTACTTGATAAATTGAAAATATTAGCAAATGAAAGAACAAATGGAAAACCAATAATGATTGGTTTGGTTACGGGGAATGTGGAGGGAATTGCCCGTAAGAAAATGAGGGCAACAAGAATATACGACACAGGTGTTTTCACACGCAAAGCTGCAGATCAGCTGTTTGATGGAGAAAACCATCACACTTTTCTCGGGGGCTTTGGAAGTGATTACTGTTCCTTCAACATTGATGACACAAGTAGATTGTACAAAGATCGCGCTGAACAGATTCATATCGCATATCAACGATCACTATCGCTTTTGTCTATGAACCAAGAAATTGGTCGAATTATTCACGTTGGTGATGCGCCCAATGACGTGCTGGCAATCAAGCATCTTTACGACGAGAAGAGGCTTCCTTCTGGTGTTTGTGTTTCTTGTATTGCAGTAGCTACTGGGAAGTATACGTCGGATGAGCTGAATGCTCTTATCGGTGAGCCCGTGAAGGATAAATGGGACCCTTATGTCTTGGAAACGGGTCTAGCTGACGA